>Ga0187833_10000915_pt1 | contig 34636 bp, 38 predicted proteins | sample ETNtaG_37_FD_167968 | JGI IMG/M metagenome (GOLD analysis project Ga0187833, IMG submission 167968) | Marine microbial and viral communities from oxygen minimum zone, Eastern Pacific Ocean - ETNP2014_SV_400_PacBio MetaG (Illumina Assembly) | ecosystem: Environmental > Aquatic > Marine > Hypoxic...
TGGCGCTTGTGATGGATTGACATCACGGCGCGCCACGCGCCTAGCCGGGAAACTCGGAAGCCCGTCGTATGGGGTCAGGAATCCCGCCGGGGTGTACTAGTGGCCCGCCGATGGGCGTGATGATGGCGAAAAACTGGGCCGTATGGGTTCTCGAACACCGCCAACTCACCAAAATCGGGCTATCGGAAGGCCGCGGAGGGAAAACTATTCAAACGGCGAGGCAATTTGGCTATGATCGCCATGAATGTGAAGGTTATCTGGGAAATGTCGGAGGATGCAAGGAAGATCCTAGATATAGTTGAGAAAAGGATGACCCTTGCACAAATCGCCGAAGCTAAGAAACTTGCCCGCGAGTGGGTAAGGAAACATAGGGAATAAAGCAAGTGGATAATGAAATACAAGAAACAGAGCAAATGGATAAAAAAAAGCAGGGAGAAAAGAATGTAAACGTACTATATCTGTTTATATTTCTCTCATTGGTTGCATTTTTCTTTCTTATCTTATTTATTGGTTACTCCATTGAACTATATTATAAGGAAAAAGATAGGGAAAACATGAATACCTACAATCAAAATTATACGACTGCATTCAAAGAATAGGCCTGCCGCGAAAGTCCGCATTTTATAGGTCTCCGGTTTGTCCTCCGCGGACGGCGTTATGATCGGCCATTCATTTCTTGCCGGAGGGGTGGCGGAAAGTGGCGGAATCGCGGGCTCCGCAAATCCAGGTGAATTCCACTTGCAACGACGAAGAGCCTGGAAACTTCTCGGGGAACAGGGAAATGCCGCTTCGAGAGGGGGCAACCACGGGGAATGGTGAATTGGGTTCAGGGAATGACCGGAACCCGAAAAAAACCCGAAAATCCAATTCCCTTCGCCATCATCGCGGCCATCGGCGGGAAATGTGGGCTGGCCGGGCGGTATTAAAAATCGATACAGCGGCCTTTTTTTTCCCAATCCCCGTAACGGGTGGGATCGGGGCCTTCGCGGCCGCCGATTTCGCGGGTTTCCTTTTTCTCGATTTTGGGTTTTTTGGCGCCGGCCTTGGTTTTTTCCTTGTTCCCGCCGTCGGCGGTGAACGTCGTTTTTTCGATCGCTTCCTTGGGATTTTTCATGTTTCTTGCCTCCCCGCCGCCGTTAACGGCTCGTCGGCGACCCGGCGACAATTGGTGAACGGCCGGGAAATATAGAATATACTTCAGGTGACGGCAAAATTTTGGTTCTTCACCGATTAGCTGGGAAATCAGGACGGCCCGCAAAAGTGGCCTCTTTCTGGCCTCTCAAAAAAGTAAGCCCGGCCTATTCTCTTGAGAGACCTTGCGGCCATTCTCCCGAGCCGACCTGGGACCCACGGGGACGGCGCCCTCGCGGCGGGTCGGGCCGCGCTTCCCCGGTAATCGGTGAAGAACCAAAAAATTCCGGCCGGCCCAGAAAAAAGCTTGGCGATGGTTAGCCTAAACAAAAACTCACCCGATGCCCCGCGCCCGCGCCCTCGACCTTCTTGACGCGGTCTGCACCCGCAAACAGCCTCTTGGCGAGGCCATCGACGGCCACTTGGGCCTATCACGGCTGCCAGCCCGCGACCGCGCTTTCGCCCGCAACCTGGCGAGCACGGTGCTGCGCCGTTTGGGCCAGATCGATGCCCTCATCGACCATTGCCTGGACCGTCCGCTGCCCCGCAAAGCCGGCGGCGTGCGGAATTTTCTGCGCCTCGGGGCGGGCCAGCTTCTGTTCCTGAAAATTCCCCCCCATGCCGCCGTCGACACGACGGTCGCGTTGGCCCGGCAACGCCGCCACGGTCCCCATATGGCCCTGATCAACGCCGTCCTCCGGCGGCTCTGCCGCGACGGCGGGAAAATGATCGAGGCCCAGGACGCCGCCCGTCTCAATACTCCCGATTGGTTGTGGGAATCATGGCGGGCGGCCTACGGCGAGCAGACCTGCCGGCGCATCGCCGAAGCCCACCTCCGCGAACCGCCGCTCGACATCACCGTCAAGAACGACCCGCAAGCCTGGGCCGACAGGCTGGACGCCACGATCCTCGCCACCGGCACCCTGCGCCTTCATCGGCGCCGACCGGTGACCGAGCTGGCCGGCTTTAACGCCGGCGCCTGGTGGGTCCAGGACGCCGCCGCCGTTCTTCCGGCCCGCCTGCTGGGCGACGTCAAGGGCCGGCGCGTCATCGACCTTTGCGCCGCCCCCGGCGGCAAGACGGCGCAGCTCATCGGCGCCGGAGCCAGGGTCACCGCCGTCGACCGTTCTCCCAAACGGCTCGAGCGGTTGCGCGCCAACCTGAGGCGGCTCGGCATGCAAGCCGAGACGATCGCCGCCGACGCCGGCGAATGGCGGCCCTCCGAAGCCGCCGACGCCCTCCTTCTCGACACGCCTTGCTCGGCCACCGGAATCATCCGCCGCCATCCCGACGTGGCATGGCTGAAGGGGCCCGGGGACGTCGCCGTGCTGGCCGCCCAGCAGGCGCGGCTGCTGAGCGCGGCGGTGGCGATGGTCAAGCCCGGCGGTCTCATCGTCTATGCCTCCTGTTCCCTGCAGCCGGCCGAAGGGCGGCAACGGATCGCCGCCCTGCTCGCCGGCGGCGCCGCCGTCGAACGAATTCCCATCGCCGCCAATGAAACCGGCGGCCTCGCCGAATTGCTCACCGAGGAGGGCGACCTGCGCAGCCTGCCCTGCCACTTGGCCGCCGTCGGCGGCATGGACGGCTTTTTCGCCGCCCGCCTGCGGCGGCGCTAGTCATGTACTCATAAGTGACGATATAATTAGACGATAGCTTGCCGCGCCGAAGTCTGTTTACCGCCTGAAAGCAGTCGTAAAACCGTGCTCTCTGAAAGAGCAGAAACTAGCCAATAAGAGACATTATGTCATCGGATGGCCTTGGAGGAAAAACTCTTCAAATGGCAGTGGTATCTGGGTACGGTTGGGGTGGGTTTGAAGGTTCTCTGGGATAATAAATAGCCGGTTCAAGAGAGCCGAAGACGTGGGGCAGGGTATGTCATTTGATGGACCGTGCGGATAGTATTGGGCATGGAAGACACGGATGTACCGTCAAAAGATATTGAGCGGCGGCTGATCTACCGGATGATGGTCCGCTGGTGGGAAGCGCGCGGGGGCGGAGAAACCCCGTCCCTGCAGGCGATGTCCCTCCAGAACATGGAGCACATTTGGCCGGATGTGTTTATCCTTTTCAAGCTTGGCGTTGAGGGCGGTCCGGTGTTTGAGCTTGTGGGCGAGTCCTTTTCCGGTGAAGGCGGCGATGCTCTTGTCGGCAGGTCCGTTTCCGAGGCGCCCAAGGACACCCTTGTCGGACAGGCGCTGGCCAATCTAGAAAAGGTTCTGGACATGGGGGTTCCCTTCACCCATGGCGGTGAGTTCGTCGCCGGCGCGGGGCAAACGGTCCTGTTCAGAAGCATCATCATGCCTCTTAGCGAGGCGCCCGGAACCATCGACAGGTTGATGTGCGCGGCCAACTGCAAGGTGCAAGAAGATATCCGCGAATAGACAAATTTCATTGGTGGTGAAAAACCGGAAAAGCAATCCGAAAATACAGTTTTTCGGTAAGGTTGGAGATGATGCGGGAGTGTTGGAATGGGGCGGGATTCATTTGAAATTTATGCCTTCAAGGACGGGAACTGGTCTGCCGATTCCGTTCATGAGAAGAAGAATCTGGCCATTAGTCTGGCCCTGACATTGTTGAACAAAACGGACAAGACCGCGGTCCGTGTCGTTAAAAAGACTAGCGGCTTACCCAACAACCAAGTCCAGGCCGTCATCATCTTCAAGGATTCGAGCGAGGACATCCGCGTTTCAGATAAGGCGTGGGACGACTCCGTCCGCAAAAAAAAGGAGGCGCGTTTAAAGAAATTGGCGGAAAAGGTGATGGAAAAAAAGAAAGCCGACGGGGAGAAAACCATGAAATTAAATATGCGAATCATCAAGATGAGCTTTATCACCGGTACGACCTTGGGCGTCTTGATAGGCTGGGTCTACTACGTACTGGATTATTTCGGAAAGCTTTGAACAGCTGCCGCAAGACGATTATTCCCGCATATCATCGAGAAAGACACCCGTGCCCAGAAAGCAACGAAATAACCTCTGGCCCCAGAATTTATTTCTCTTTGAATATCAGCTAAGTGACCGTAACAGAATAATTGAATCACCATCCTCCCTTCCGTCGTCATGGCCGGACTTGATCCGGCCATCCACGGGCCCCGCGCTCGGCATCAACCGCCTCCTGGTGGAGCGCGTTGCGCGCATCGCCGGCGAACTGGGCCGCCCCATCGCCCGCCCTGCCGAGGTGCGCGAATGGCTGGAGCTTATTTCACCTCCGACATGAAGTCCTCGAACTTGCCGTTCGCCAAACGGGGTATTTCGTCCACGCAGACGAGATTGAGCGTGAACGGATGGCCGAGACGGTCTAGCACGGCCTTGCGGAGGCATTTTTCGTCCCTCGGCTTCAATGCCTTTTTCACGACCATCCGAAGCTCCAGTTCCTCGGTGGTGCGCTGAACGAGTTGGGCTTGGCCGACCGGCCCGTACTGATCCAGGTTGTTGGAATCGAAAAGCGGCCAGATGAGATCCCCCGAAGGCAGGGTCAGCATATTGCGCTGCCGGCCGAGGATGCGGCTCAGGACCGGCAGGCCGCGCCCGCAGGGGCAGGGCTCGCCGAATTCCCCGTAATCGCCGATTTCGTAGCGGATCAGCGGCATGGCGAAGTTGTGCAGATCGGTCAGCACAACCCGACCCGTTTCGCCGGGGCCACAGGGCGTGCCGTCGTTGTTCAGAATTTCCAAGAAGATTCTTTCGCTTTGCACGTGGTAATGGGGATGGTCCGGGCATTGCAAGGCAATTATGCCCACTTCCTGGGCGCTGTAGCAATCGCTCAAGGAGAGGCCGAGAACCTCCTCGCAGGCGGCGCGTAGGGTGTCCTCGACCACCTCACCCATGGTCGCGATCCCGCATAGGTTGGAGAGTTCGACGCCGTTGTTTTGGCAATGGTCCAGGATCGCCCGGAGATTGGACGGATAGGTAAACAGGTAGTGCGGGTCTTCCTCCCTAAGCCAGGCGACCTGTTCGGCGACAGTGCTTGTGACTCCTAAGGACACCATAGGGCCGGAGTTGTAACCGGGAACCCAGCCTTGCGGTTTTATCTGTGATTTGGACGAAATGGGACGTATGATCTTGGCCGTTTTGCCGCGAAAGTCGCGACTGCGCCAGAGGTGATAGCGCAGGTTCAGTGCGGCAAAAAACAACTGCGTCACATCGGTGGTCTTGACCGAAATCGGCCGCCCGGTCGATCCCGAGGATCGGATTTCCCGGATCCGGCCATGTCCTTCCGGCATTTTGCGGCTAACCAGATCCTGTCCATGGTCCTGGATGTCGGTTCTAAGAAGGGTTGGAATTTTCCTCCACGCCTCCATGGTCACCCGCTTAAGACCCGCCAAGGCCTTGAAACGGCCGCGGTAAAAGGGAACCGTCCGTTCGGCGTGGACCAGCAGCATTTCCATTTGGCGGAGCTGCAGTCGTTGCAAGGCCTCCGCCTCCCACCATTGGCTCTGGTCCAACTGGTATTGGAGGGCGAGAATCCTCGCCTCAAACTGCCGCGGAACGGCCGGCCAGCCGATGCCGGCGACCGACGACCAGGGAATGAAGATGGGGGATTGTTCCTTGTCCGTGGCTGTCCTATTTCTCATTTCATGCACCTTACTGCTAACTAAGAAAATGGCGGAAACCCACGATGGCGGTTTGGATAGCAAGAGCACACTGGTCAACGGCACCACCGTCACGATCCACTTTCCGAAGGATCGGGTGTGCGAGTCGTAAACGGCCCATTTTGTCATCCTTCAAAAGACTGCTTTGGGTCAACACCGGCACTCCGAGGCGGAGCCTCCAATGGTCCGTAATGCGGCAGTAAGCAGACCCTCGGTTTATGAGTACACAATCTAGAACGGATCGTGACTGACGAGAAGACTTTGGCGATTCCAATCAATCTGGATTTGCTCCAAGCAGGATTCTTTACTCACCGCCCGAAACGGGAGTAAACATCGGCGGGTCGAGCATGAAACAACAGCTTTAGGAGTCTTTCCTGCATGGAATTCCTGATCGAACTTTGGGCGTTCATGAGAGCCCGCAAGAAGTTTTGGCTGCTGCCGATCATTGTCGTCATGGCGTTGTTTGGCGGCTTGGTCGTGTTGAGCCAGGGTTCGGCGGTGGCGCCTTTCATCTACACCATTTTCTAACCGGTTGGGTGGCGTGCGTATCTTAGGCGTCTCCGCCTTCTACCACGACAGCGCCGCCGTGCTGATCGACGACGGGCGTATCGCCGCGGCCGCCCAGGAAGAGCGTTTCAGCCGCCAAAAGCACGACGCCTCTTTCCCCGAAAAGGCCATAGCCTACTGTCTCGAACAGGCCGGCGGGGGGCTCGGCAAGGTCGATTACGTGGCCTTCTACGACAAGCCTTTCTTGAAGTTCGAACGGCTGCTCGAAACCTATCTTGCGTTCGCGCCCAAGGGCTTTCAATCGTTCCGGATGGCGATACCGTTATGGCTCAAGGAAAAGCTCTTCCAGAAGAACCTGCTCGGCAGGGAATTCCGCAAATTCGATGACGGCTTCGACGGCCGCGAAAAGCTTCTCTTCGCCGAACACCACCAAAGCCACGCCGCCTCGGCGTTCTTCCCCTCGCCTTTCGAGGACGCCGCCGTCTTAACCATGGACGGGGTCGGCGAATGGGCGACCACCTCGGTGGCGCTAGGCTCCGGCAATCGCCTTGAGATGATCAAGGAAATCCACTTCCCCCATTCCTTAGGCCTTCTTTATTCGGCATTCACCTATTACACCGGCTTCAGGGTCAACTCGGGCGAATACAAACTCATGGGACTGGCGCCTTATGGCGAGCCCAGATACGCCGGCCTGATCACCGACAATCTGATCGATGTCAAAAGCGACGGCTCCTTCCGTCTCGACCAGTCCTATTTCGACTATTGCAGCGGCCTGACCATGACCAAGCCTCGTTTCCATGATCTTTTCGGGGCGCCGCCGCGCCGCCCGGAAGAGCTTTTGACCCAACGGCACATGGACCTGGCCGCGTCCATTCAAGCGGTCACCGAGGACGTTGTTTTAAAGATAACCCGGTGGCTGGCCGACGAGACGGGAGCCAGTAATCTGTGCCTGGCCGGCGGCGTCGCCTTGAACTGCGTCGCCAACGGCAAGGTTCTTGGCGACGGCCGCTTCGCCGACATCTGGATCCAGCCGGCGGCCGGCGACGCCGGCGGCGCCCTCGGCGCGGCGCTCTTGGTTTACCACCGCTTCATGGACCGCTCACGCCGCCCCTTGGACGGCCAAGACGCCATGCGGGGGAGCTTCCTGGGACCCGAGTTCACGCAAAGCCAGATCGAGGAACGCTTGCTCCGGGCGGAGGCGAAATTCACCTCCATGAGCGACGGCGAGACCATCGCCGCCGCCGCCGCCGCCTTGGCCGACGGCAAGGCGGTGGGTTGGTTTCAAGGCCGCATGGAGTTCGGGCCCCGCGCCCTCGGCGGACGGTCTATCCTCGGCGATGCGCGTTCCCCGGCGATGCAGAAGATTCTCAATTTGAAGGTCAAATACCGGGAATCCTTCCGCCCTTTCGCGCCTTCGGTGCTCGCCGAGGACTTGGCCGACTGGTTCGAGCTGGATCGCCAAAGCCCCTATATGCTTGTCGTCGCCGACGTCGCCAAAAAACGCCGCCGGCAAATGAGCGACGAGGAAAAAACCCTTTTCGGCATCGACAAGCTGAATGTCGTCCGCTCCGAGATCCCGGCGGTGACCCATGTCGACTATTCGGCCCGGATTCAGACAGTGCATACCAGCACCAACCCCCGTTACCATGCGCTGATCAAGCGCTTCAAGGACCTGACCGGCTGCCCGGTCATCGTCAACACCAGCTTCAACGTCCGCGGCGAACCCATCGTCTGCACGCCCGAGGACGCCTTTTACTGCTTCATGGGAACCGAAATCGATGTCCTGGTAGCGGGCAACTGCTATCTCGACAAGGAAGATCAGGATACCAGCCTGAAACGCGACTACAAGGACGCCTTCGAGCTCGATTAAGATGCTCGCCATAAACAAGGTTCCATGACGATGGCGGCGCGACCAAGCTTTCATGACATCGTGGCCGGCTTGTCGCCGGCGCGCGGCTGGCGGGCCGTTCGCCATCTCGTTTACGGAACACCGCTCTATGAACTGACGCTGAAAGGCCGGGTTCCGGACAAGCTGCGCGGCACGCCCCCCGATCCCTGGCCCGGCGATCCCGCTGTCGGCGCCGCCATCGTCAAGGGCCAACTGGCCATCGCCGGGACAAGCGTCTCCCTTGCCGGGAATCCGTGGACAAGGAAGCCGGAAAGCGGCGAGGCGGCGGCGGCCTTGCACGCATTCGCCTGGTTGGCCGACCTCAAGACCCTGGGTTCGGAGGCGGCCGGGAAACGGGCCCGGAAACTTGTCAATGGTTGGATCAAAACTCATTCGCGCTGGAGCGCCCTGGCTTGGCGTCCCGACGTTCTGGGCGAGCGGCTCGGTCACTGGTTTTGCAGTCACGATTTCCTTTGCCTCGACGATGACCCGGCTTTCCAGGCGAGGTTTTTGTCCTCGGCGGCGACGCAAGCCCGGCATTTGCAAAGAGTTTGCGCCAAGGTGGAAAAGGACGCCGGCGCCTTTGCCGCCATCAAGGGCCTGATCTACAGCGGAATCTGCCTGCCCGGGTGCGAAAAGGCGATCGACACCGGCCTCAAACTCCTGGGCCAGGAGATCGCCCGTCAGATCCTCCCCGACGGCGGCCACTTCCAACGCTGCCCGTCCCTGCATTTGAGCGTTCTTGCCCATCTGCTGGATCTCCGCGGCACCCTCGTCGCGGCGAAGCTGGAGGTGCCCGATTCCTGGCAACGGGCGATCGACACAATGGCGCCCATGCTGCGCAGCTTCCGGCTCGGCGACGGCGGCCTGGCGCTGTTTAACGGCGGCAACGAAGAGGACGCCCGCCACATCGATGCCGTTCTTGGCCGCGCCGGGGTCAGGGGCAAGGCCCTGCTCAGCGCCCCTCATTCCGGTTTTCAAAGGCTTGCCGCCGGGCGCACGGTGATCATTGCCGACACCGGCGCCCCGCCCGCCGCCAGTTTCCTTGCCCATGCCGGAACCTTGAGTTTCGAAATGAGCGTCGGCAAGGAACGCCTGATCGTCAACTGCGGCGCTCTCGGCGACAGCGATCCGGCTTGGCGGTTCGCCACCCGGGCCACCGCCGCCCATTCAACCTTGACGGTGGACGGCGCCAGCTCCTCGGAGGTCCGCGCCGACGCCCACATCGGCCGGCGGCCCGCCGACGTCGCCAGCAACCGCAGGGAAGCCGACGGCAATATTTGGCTGGAAGCCCGCCACGACGGATATCCCGGCCTGGTCCATCATCGCCGGTTATATCTGGACGCTTGCGGCGAGGATGTCCGCGGCGAGGACATTCTCGCCGGTTCCGGCGGCCGGGAATTCACGCTACGTTTTCATTTGCATCCCTTGATCGGGGTTTCACTGACCGAGGGCGGTTCCGCCGTCTTGCTGAGGCTGCCAAGCGGCGTCGGCTGGCGATTTCTCGCCGACGGTGGCGCCATCGGTCTTGAGGAAAGCATCTACGCGGGCCTGCCCAACACCTTGCGGCGGTGCTCGCAGATTGTCGTTTCCGGCCCTTTGAACGGCACCAGAACCACCGTCAAATGGGCCCTGCACCGCGAGGGCGGGCGCCGTTGAGACAGTCTGCCAGGCACGGGGTTCCTCCCATCCCTGGTTGATCCCGGCATAAGACGGAACGACGCCGCCCCGATGCCGCCTGGGCAGTAAGCAGGATATCCCCCCAGACTGATCCGGATTAACGGCTTACCCCCGCGGCTTGAGGTGGTTTGAAGCCTGCTCCCGCAAGCCAGTTGCACCGCGAGCAGTTCCGAGTCACGATCAACTCGCCGGAAGGTGTCCATATGGGAAACCCCGGCTAAGGTACGATTGTCATGGATTTGAAGGTTATCCGGGAAATGTCGGGTCGGTCTAACCCGCTTCGGCGCGCTCGATTTTCGTTCGTGAGCTGCCCCCGGTTGTCGCCGGAATCCGGCCATCCATATGAGGAGGTACGCTGATGGATTCTGAATTGCTTCCCAAGATCCCGACGGGCACGCCTGTCGAGGCGCTTCCCGAGTTTGTGACGACCTCTCTCGTTTTCATGGCCGTGCTTTTCATCTTCATCGTCGGCTCGGGGGCATTGACCCTCGTCGTCCTTTTCGTCGTCGATACTACACAGACCAAATACGCGGTTCGCCGCAACTATCCCGTTATCGGCCGATTGCACCACGTCTTCGAGCGATTGGGCAAATTCTTCCGGCAGTACTTCTTTGCGATGGATCGCGAAGAGATGCCGTTCAACCGCGAGCAGCGGGAGTGGGTGTACCGCGCCGCAAAGAACGCCGACAACACCGTTCCCTTCGGTTCGACCCGCAACCTTCACCCGATAGGCACTTTGTTGTTCCTCAACTGCCCCTTCCCGACGCTGGAGGAAGATATGCGGCCGACGACGCCGATGACCATCGGGCCGTACTGCGCGCACCCTTATACGAGCGACAGCCTCTTCAATATTTCGGCAATGGGCTACGGCGCCATCTCCAAGCCCGCGACTCTAGCCCTGTCCAACGGTGCGCGCTTGGCCGGCTGCTGGATGAATACCGGGGAAGGCGGGTTGTCCCCGTGGCACTTAAAGGGCGGCGGCGACCTCGTGTTCCAGATCGGGACTGGCAAATTCGGCGTTCGGAACGAAAATTGGGAACTCGCGGACGACAAGTTGGCGGAAGTCGCGGCGCACGAACAGGTGCGCATGTTCGAGGTCAAGTTGAGCCAGGGCGCCAAGCCGGGCAAGGGGGGAATCCTGCCGGGCGCCAAGGTTACCGAGGAAATCGCGGCCATCCGCGGCATTCCGGCCGGAAAAGACGCAATCAGCCCGAACCGCTACTCTGAAATCAACAACGTCCCGGAGCTCATCGACTTTGTCGAGCGGGTGCGGTCCGTGACGGGCAAGCCCACCGGAGTCAAATTGGTGGTTGGCGCCTGGGAATGGTTTGATGAGCTGTTCGAAGAAATCAACCGGCGCGGCATCGAATACGCGCCGGATTTCATTACCGTGGATGGCGCCGAGGGCGGCACTGGCGCCGCGCCGATGAGCCTGATTGACTACGTTGGCCTGCCGATCCAGGAAAGCCTGCCTATAGTCATCGACAAGCTGGTGGAGCACGGTTTGCGCGACCGGATCAGGGTCATCGCCTCGGGCAAGCTGATCACCCCCGCCGACGTCGCCTGGGCGCTTTGCGTGGGGGCGGATTTCGTGGTGTCGGCCCGCGGGTTCATGTTCGCGCTCGGTTGCATCCAGGCGCTGCAGTGTAATAAGAACACCTGTCCGACCGGCATCGCCACGCATAACCCCAGGCTCCAGAAAGGGCTCGATCCGCGCGACAAGGCGGCCCGCGTCATGAACTATGCGAGGAATATCGTCGGCGAGGTTTGTGTCATCGGCCAATCCTGCGGCGTTCTCGAACCCCGTGGTTTGCGCCGTTATCATTGCCGGATCATCATGTCCGATGGTCGTTCGGCGCCACTCGATGAGCTGTATCCCGAGATCCGGCCCGGAGTGTCGACTACCGAAGCCGCATGAGCCCGCCAGCATTTGGGGTCTTGAATGTTGAATTCACTTCCCTCCATCAGAGGGGGAGGTGGACGGAAATTTAACATTCAAGACTTGACCCCTTTAGTGCCCTGTTGCGTACGACCAAGAGGGGTGGTAGGAGGCGCATTGGATGAAGAGATGTCCGTCCAGCATCAAGGTTTGGACATGGGCATTGTGTTGCCTGGCGGTCGCAATGCTTGGATGGCCGCGGGCCGTGCCGTCGGTTGCCGCGGCCGACGCCGTGGAAGCGGGAAAGCCTATACTACCCGGTGAAAAACAATGCCGCTATCAACTGCCGGAACATCGCAAGTGGGCGAAGCAAGAAATTTGGGCCTGGATGGAGCGGATTTGCCTGGGCGAAACCGCCGATATGTCGGAGTACGGGGGCGGCGACGGCCATTCTTGCGATCCGACGAAAGCTGATGACTGGCCAGAGACCCGGGACCTTAGTTCCGAATTACTCTTAACCATTCTCAACCACGAACCCTATCGCGGCGCGCTCACCCGTACCGGGGTCCGCATCCGATGCGCAAGCTTCAACGAGACCGTCGATCTCTCCCACATGGTCATCACGCATCAACTTTGGCTCGACGACTCCCGTTTTCGCCAGGCTGTCGACCTTGCCTACGTTCGGGCTTCCAGCCTTATCTTACTAAGTGGCTCCACCTTTGACGGCCCGTTCAAAGCTGATGGCCTTGAGGTGGCTGGCAATCTGTTCATGCGCGGTGGAGCGCGTTTCAAGGAGGTTCGCCTTCTCGGTGCCAAGGTTGGCGGTAACCTGGACGCAAGTGGCTCCACCTTTGACGGCCTGTTCAACGCTGATAGCCTTGAGGTGGCGGGCTATCTGTTAATGAGAGGTGGAGCGCGTTTCAAGGAGGTTCGCCTTCTCGGTGCCAAGGTTGGCGGTAACCTGGAGGCAGATGACTCCACCTTTGACGGCCTGTTCGAAGCTGATCGCCTTGAAGTGGCGGGCAGCCTGTTCATGCGGGACGGTGCTTCATTCTATGATATAAACCTGACTGGTGCCGAGATCGGAGGACACCTGCAGCTCCGAGATAGCGATTTCAAGGGGCATCTCAACCTGACCTCCGCGTCCATTGGAGCGGAACTCCACTTGACTTCGCCTCGCCCCGTCAAGGACCAGAAACCGGGAGTCGAAAACTTTCCCCCGCCAAGGTGGACAAAGAAGTCCAGACTCACCCTCCGAAATACACAGGTGGGGGCGCTCAATGATACGGAGTATGCGTGGGACATCCAACCCGGCCAGCTCGACCTCACTGGGTTCACTTACGGCCGACTGGGTGGGTTGAGGGCGACCGCGAGCAGCGCCATGTCCGCCCGGCCGAACGAATGGTTGCTCGAGTGGCTCGCCAAACAGGATGGGTTTGAAACAACCTACAATCCTCAGCCCTTCGAGCAGCTCGCCAAGGTCTTACGGGACAGTGGTTATCCGGGAAAGGCCGCCGATATCCTGTTTGCGGCACGGGACCACCAGCGCGACCATCGGAAAACTCCCCGGTTGACCAGGGCCAAACTATGGGTTCAATGGGGGTTGATTGGCTATGGCTACCACAACTGGATCGCATTGCTCTGGTTCGCCATACTGACCGGGCTGGGAATGTGGGCCTGCGGCAAGTCCGCCCTTGGCCGTCGCATGCGGCGCTCCCAGCGCTATTGGTACAGCTTCGATATGGCGTTACCGCTTATCGAGCTCAATGATCGACATAAGGCCGTCAAGCTCACTGGCGGCGTCCTGGCCTATTTCTATTTTCACAAGTTAGCTGGGTTTGTGCTGGTGTCTTTCCTGGTCGCCGGCCTATCGGGACTCACCAAGTGATACGCAATTTGCTACCCCCGAAGCGATACGCCCGTTCCGACCCGCACCCATTCTTTGAACCGGTTGTTAGGCTCGTCACAAAATAACCGCGTCACTTCCCTTCCGTCGTCATGGCCGGCCTTGAGCCGGGTATCCACGCGGTCGATGCCGAGCGCGGGGCCCGTGGATGGCCGGATCAAGTCCGGCCATGACGACGGAAGGGAGGATGGTGATTCATTTATTCTGTTACGGTCACTAAGGGACATGCGGGAGATGCCGAGCATGTTCCGCCGTGACGGCACATGTGGCAGGACATGCTCGATAAGGGATAGTCCGTATCCGGCAAGGATAGCCATTTCGCATTCCGTGCCCCGCTTACCCGGATCGGTCCCTCGCCTTGCCGATCATGCCGCCGAGGTCGCGGCCGGCGAAGATGTGGACGTGAAAATGGGGCACCTCCTGGTGGGCGTCGCGGCCGTGGTTGGCGAGGATCCGGTAGCCGTTCCCGAGCGCCCCCAACTTGCGGGCGGCTTGGCCGACGGCGCGGAAGAAACCGGCGATCTCTTGCCCCGGCGCCTGTCCAAAAAAATCGTCCGAAGACACGTATTGACCCTTCGGGATAACCAGCACGTGGACCGGCGCCTGCGGATTGATGTCGTTGAAGGCCAGGGCGAATTCATCCTCATGGACTTTGTCGCAGGGAATTTCGCCGCGCAGGATCTTAGCGAAGATGTTGTCGGGATCGTAAGCCATTCGAGTTCTTCCCTAGAGCATTTCAAGATAAGCCGGCACCGGCGGCGGCGTTCATCGGCTTCACTCCTCTAAGGTTCGTCGCGCACCGGCACGCCCGCCGCCCGCAAGTGGGCCTTGGCCTCGGAGATTGTATAGGTGCCGAAATGAAAAATCGAGGCCGCCAGCACCGCCGCCGCATGGCCCTCGACGATGCCCTCGACCATATGGTCCAGGGTGCCGACGCCGCCAGACGCGATCACCGGCACGCCGACGGCGTCGGCGATGGTCCGGGTCAGAGGAATGTTGAAACCCCGTTTGGTGCCGTCCCGGTCCATCGAGGTCAGCAGGATCTCGCCGGCGCCGTTGGCGGCCATGCGTTGTGACCATTCGACGGCGTCGATGCCGGTGGCCTCGCGGCCGCCATGGGTGAACACCTCGAAGCGGCCGGCGCCCGTGGTCTTGGCGTCGACGGAAACGACAATGCATTGGCTGCCGAATTTTCGCGCCGCCTGGCGCACGAAGTCCGGGTTTTTAACGGCCGCCGTGTTGATCGATACCTTGTCGGCGCCAGCCAGCAGAAGCTTGCGGATGTCGTCGATGGAACGCACGCCGCCGCCGACCGTCAGCGGCATGAAACATTGCTCGGCGGTCTTTCGGACCACCTCGAAAATGGTCTCGCGGTTCTCGTGGCTGGCGGTGATGTCGAGGAAGCAGAGTTCATCGGCGCCTTCGCGGTCGTAAAGGCGGGCCTGTTCCACCGGATCGCCGGCGTCGATCAGGTCGATGAAATTCACCCCCTTGACGACGCGGCCCTTGTCGACGTCCAGGCAGGGAATGATTCTGCATTTCAGCATCGCCCCTTCCGTCAGCCCACCGATTCCTTGAGCAACGCCACCGCCGCCGCCGGGTCGATGCGCCCGTCGTAAACGGCGCGGCCGCTGATGACGCCTTCCAAAAGGCCCGCCGCCGCCCTTTTCAAAGCCCGCAGGTCGTCCATGGAAGAGACCCCGCCCGAGGCGATCACCGGCGTCGACAGCCGGGCCGCCAAGGCCACCGCCGCCTCGATGCCGGGCCCTTGCATGACGCCGTCGCGGCCGATGTCGGTGTAGACGATGGCGGCGGCGCCGGCACCCTCGAGTCCGTCGGCCAGATCAACGGCCTTGACAGTCGAGGTTTCGGCCCACCCCTCGACGGCGACAAAGCCGTCGCGGGCATCGATCGCCACCGCCACGCGGCCCGGAAAGCGGCGGCAGGCCGCCTCGAACAGCGGCCGGTCGCGGAGCGCCAGCGTGCCCAGGATCACCCGGCGGACGCCCTTGTCCAGCCAGAATGCGATCGTTTCCAAATCGCGGATGCCGCCGCCCAGCTGCACCGGGATAGCAACGGCGTCGAGAATGGAAACCACGGCGTCGGTGTTGACCGGATGGCCGGCGAAAGCGCCGTTGAGGTCGACCACATGCAGCCACTGGCAGCCCAAATCCTCGAACGATTTCGCCTGGCCGCCGGGATTGTCGTTGAAGACCGTGACCTTGTTCATGTCGCCCTTCAGCAGGCGCACGCATTGGCCGTCCTTGAGATCTATGGCCGGGAAAAAAATCATCAAAAGGATTTCCGGGTTGTCAGAGCATTTCAAGTTCATTCGGCGCCAGCCCACTCCCCCGCCCAGCCACTCAATGCCATTGTATGCTGTGGGTGGCCGGGCGGGGGAGCGGGCCGGTGCCGATTTTTATCAACATGGATATGCTTTAGCATTTCCAGCCGAGGAAGTTGCCGATCAGCCGCAGTCCCGTCGCCTGGCTTTTTTCCGGGTGGAACTGGGTGCCGATCATGTTGTCGCGGCCGATCGCGGCGGTCACCGGGCCGCCGTAATCGACGGTGGCCAGCCGGTGGGCGGACTCTTCGCAGACGAAGGCGTAGGAATGCACGAAGTAGGCATGGGCGCCTTCGCGCAAGCCGTCAAAAACCGGATGGGCGGAGGAAAAAAAGAGTTCGTTCCACCCCATGTGGGGAATTTTCAATCCTGTGTCCGAGGGTTTCAGGGGAACCACCTCGCCGGCGATCCAACCGAGGCCCCGGTGGCGTCCATGTTCGCGTCCCACCGAGGCCATCAATTGCATGCCGACGCAAATGCCCAGGAACGGCTTGCCATCATCGAGCACCGTCTTCTCAAGCGCCTCGGCCATGCCGGGAAGGGCCTCCAAGCCGCGCTTACAATCGGCAAAGGCGCCAACGCCGGGCAGAACCACGTGGCTGGCGTCGCTGAGCGCTCTGGCGTCGGCGGTGACGGCCACCGTCAGGCCGAATTCGCCGGCGGCGCGCTCGAAGGCCTTGGCGACGGAGCGCAGATTGCCCGAGCCGTAATCGATAATGACCACATTCATGGCCGCAATTCAGCCGCCAGTTCCGGCAATTCGTCGAGGAGGCGCCGTTCGGCGTCTTCGAGATTGCCGCCACCGACGACATCGACGAGGCGGTAATCGCGCCGCTCGTAAGTCCACCGCCTGAAGTCGTTGGCGAAGATCCCGAAGATCAGCGCCAAGGCGAAGGAACCCGCGCTTTGGGCGAGGGGAGACAGAGACATTTCCCCCATTCCCCATCCCAACACCGCCTGCAGGGCGAACATAACCAGCGCCACCAGCCACAAGCGGTGCCAGAGCGCCCAAAGGATAGAGAAAATAAACGCCTGCCAGCAAAATCCTTCCTTGACCAACAGTAAGTTGGAGCCGGTGATTTCGTGGCGTAAATGAGCCGTGTAAAAACGCATGCTTGCCTCTCTTAGCCGGGCCGCCGGCGGTTAAAGCGAGCCGCCGAGCACACCCTTCGTCGAAGGCACCGTATCGGCCTTGCGGGAATCGATCTCAACCGCTTGGCGCAACGCCCGGGCCAAGCCCTTGTAGCAGGATTCGACAATATGGTGGTTGTTGTCCCCGTAAAGGGTTTCCACATGCAGGGTCAGACCGGCGGCCTGGGCGAAAGCCTGGAACCATTCCTTGAACAGCTCGGTGTCCGTGTCGCCGACTTTCGGGCTCTTGAATTTCACTCTCCAGACCAGGTGCGGGCGCATCGAGGCGTCGACCACCACCCGCGTCAGCACTTCGTCCATGGGCGCCATGGCGGAACCGTAACGGACGATTCCCTTGCGGTCGCCAAGCGCCTTGGCGACGGCATCGCCGACGGTGATTCCGATATCCTCGGTGGTATGGTGCGAATCGACGCCGAGGTCGCCCGCCGCCGTCACCCGCAAGTCGATGAGGCTGTGCCGGGAGAGCTGCTCGAGCATGTGATCGAGGAAGCCGACCCCCGTGGAAACGGCGTATTGTCCGGTTCCATCCAGGTTGACCGCGACCTCGATCGTCGTTTCCTTGGTTTTGCGCTTGACCTTGGCTTTGCGCATGGTGTGTTCCCGGTTGAAATCCGCCGGACCTTGTAACAGGAAGGATGGCAAACCGCTAGCGCCGAAGCCTGCCCCAGTCTTTATCTTGACCGCAAGGCTTGTTATGCCTAAATCTCCGATAGGCACCCGACCCTGGCGTTATTTTTTTCTGAATGTTCCGAACATGCCACATAAAGTTCATGATACTTGGCACGGCACCACCATTCTCTCGGTGCGCAAGGGAGACCAGGTCGTCATTGCCGGCGACGGCCAGGTCAGCCTCGGCGACACGGTGATCAAGTCCAACGCCAAGAAAGTGCGAGGATTGGCCGATGGCTCCGTGATCGCCGGCTTCGCCGGCGCCACCGCCGACGCCTTCACCCTTTTCGAGCGCCTGGAAGGCAAGCTCGACCAGTATCCCGGACAACTCACCCGGGCCTCGGTGGAGATGGCCAAGGACTGGCGCACGGACCGTTATCTCAGACGCCTGGAAGCGATAATGGCGGTGGCCGACAAGAAGGTCTCGCTGGTGTTGACCGGAACCGGCGACGTCCTCGAACCCGAGGATGGATTGATCGGCATCGGTTCCGGCGGCAATTACGCCCTGGCGGCGGCGCGGGCGCTTTTCGACCGCGACGATCTGGACGCCGAGGCCATCGCCAGAAAGGCCATGGAGATCGCCGCCGGCATCTGCGTCTACACCAACACCAATCTGGTCATCGAGGCTCTATGAATACAAGTTTCACGCCCCGCGAGATCGTTTCCGAACTGGACCGCTATATCATCGGCCAGGACGATGCCAAACGCGCCGTCGCCATCGCGTTGCGCAACCGCTGGCGCCGCCAGCAATTGGACGAAACCCTGCGCGATGAGATTCTGCCCAAGAACATCCTGATGATCGGGCCGACCGGCGTCGGCAAGACCGAGATCGCCCGCCGCCTGGCGAAATTGGCCCAGGCCCCGTTCATCAAGGTCGAGGCCACCAAGTTCACGGAGGTCGGCTATGTCGGCCGCGACGTCGAGCAAATCATCCGCGACCTGGTCGAGATCGCCATTCATGCGACCAGCAAGAAGTTGCGCAAACAGGTCGCCGCCAAGGCCGAGCTTCTAGCCGAGGAACGGGTGCTGGACGCCCTGGTCGGCGAAGAGGCGGGCCGCGATACTCGCGAGAAGTTCCGCGTCAAACTGCGCCAGGGCGAACTCGACGACAAGGAGGTGGAAATTCAGGTGGCGGATAGCGGCGGCGGCATGCCGAGTTTCGAAGTTCCCGGCATGCCCGGCGCCCAGATGAGCATGATCAACTTGAACGAGATCATGGGCAAGGCCTTCGGCGCGCAGACCAAGCCGAAGCGCTTGAGCGTCGCCGAGTCTTACGAAGTGCTGATAGAAGAGGAAGCCGACAAGCTCCTAGACGAGGACAAAGTGGTCAAAGAGGCCATCGAGGCGGTCGAAAACAACGGCATCGTTTTTTTGGACGAGATCGACAAGATCACCGTCCGCTCCGAACGCATCGGCGCCGACGTCAGCCGCGAGGGCGTGCAACGGGACCTTTTGCCGCTGATCGAGGGAACGACGGTGCCGACCAAGCGCGGCGCCGTCAAGACCGACCATATCCTGTTCATCGCGTCGGGCGCCTTCCACCTCGCCAAGCCCGCCGACATGCTGCCCGAACTGCAAGGCCGCCTGCCGATACGGGTCGGACTCAAGGCGCTGACCAGGGATGATTTCGTCCGCATCCTGACCGAGCCGGAAGCCAGCCTGATCAAGCAATATACCGCCCTGATGGGGGTCGAGGAGATCGCCCTGGAGTTCACCGGCGAGGCCATCTCCGAAGTCGCCGATCTCGCCGCCGAGATCAACAGCGGCGTCGAGAACATCGGCGCCCGGCGCCTCCACACGGTGATGGAAAAGCTCTTGGAGGACATCAGTTTCACCGCCTCCGAACACGGCGGCGAGACGATCACCATCGACGCCCAACAGGTCCGCGAGAAGGTGGGCGAGTTGGCCAAGGACGCCGATTTGAGTAAGTTTATTCTTTAGAGCATTTCAAGTTCGATCGGCCGCGCCCCTTGATTTCCGCCAGAAGTCTTTCCAGGGTCCCTTCATCGAGGTCATGAACGTGCCGCGCCATCAGGTTGGCAAGCTCCGTCGCCTTTGGGTTCAGGCCGGCCGTGTCGACCACCACCCGGGGATGGGAAATCAGGGCCAGACCCTTGAGTTCCTCGGCCTCGTCCCAGATCAAGCCGAAATAGTCGGCCATTTTTTTCTGCGTGATCCCACGCCGGGCCCGCAATTCCTTGATTTTCAAGCCGAAAAGGATCATCGGTCGCCTGTCGCGGAGACAAGGCCCGAAGCTCCTGGGCATATTCCGCCGAATGGAGCCAACCTTACTTCTTTTTTTTCAATAGCACATACAGCGCTCCCTCGCCGCCGTCCTTGGGCCGGGCCTGGGAAAAAGCCAGAAGCCGTCGCCGGTTGGGAGCCTCGTTGAGCCAGCGGGGAACGGCGGCGCGCAGGACCCCGATGCCGCCGCCAGGCCGCAACCCCTTTCCGGTAATAACCCGCACGGCGCGGCGGCTAGCCGTTTGCGCGCCTTCCAGAAACGCGGCCAGCGCCCGGTGCGCTTCGTCCTGGGTCATGCCGTGCAGGTCGATGCTGGCCTCGATCGGCAACTGCCCGCGCTTGAGCCGGGCCGCCGTGCGCTTGTCGACACCGGAGGCGCCGCCGGCGGCAAGCTCCGGCGGCGGCGGCCGATGGGCGGCGGCGGAATTCGCCGGTTTCGCCGACGGCTTCTTTTCCGGCGGCGGCTCCTTTTCCGGCGGCGGGATATCGACGGCCTTCACGCTCTCCTCCCCCGGCAAAGGAACGACGTCGCTGGTAACGAGGCGCCACAAGTCGTCCTCTTCCCTGCTGAGCGGGCGGCCGGCGGCGGCGGATTTTGGCGATTTACTTTTCTTCGTCATGGATCAAAACAATATGCGGGAGGCGCCGGCCATGGGCACCGAAAAGAAGGGTTTGCTCGATATCGGCGGTGCGCGACGGGATGATGACGTAATCGAGGTTTTCGAAGGCGTCGAAGGCATCGGCGCGGAATACGGGTTTCGCTCTTGCCATCCCGCATGGGCTGTCAGGATTTTGTATCAACTTGCCATGGCGACGTGTTCTTCGGCAGCAAAAGGTAATAACGGCCAGATTGCCTCATCGATCCTGCTCGGGCGGCGGCCAGGGCGCCACGACCCCAGAAAAAGTCACCGCGCACCGGGCCCTTGATGGCGGCGCCGCCGTCTTGGGCGACGACCAGACGACGCAACGGCTTCTCCGGGTCGAGAGGATCGGTGGTGTCGAGCCAGATCGGCAATGAAAAAGGCACGAAACTGGGATCGACGGCGAAACTGCGGCCCGGTGTCAGCACCGCCCCTTGGGCGCCGATGGGACCGTCGCCGTCAAGGATACGGAAGAAAATGAACGATGGGTTGCGGCTCATCACAAGCCTTCCTTCCGCCGGATGGGCCTTGATCCACGCTTGGATGGCCCGCATGGAAACTTCGTCCTTGTCGATCGCGCCCCGAACGATCAGTTCCCGCCCGATGGATTTGTAAACATGCCCGTTGCGGCCGGCGAAACCCAGGCGGACCGTTTGGCCATCCTCCATGACCACGCGGCCGGAGCCTTGAACGTGCAGGAAGAAAGCATCGACCCGATCATCCACCCACAGCATTTCCAGGCCCCGGCCGCTTAGCGCGCCGCTTTCGATCTCGGCGCGGGTCGCATAGGGCACGAAATTGCCGGCGGCGAGCCGACCGGTAAGACGGCGACCCCGCCATTGCGGTCGGAAGCGGCTCAAATCGGCATCGATCAAGTCGGCGGGCCGGGCGTAAATAGGGGTTTGATAGGACCCTTTTCGAGTCCAGGAACCTCTGAGTTCCGGCTCGAAGTATCCGGTGAACAGACCTTCGGATTGATGGTTATCGCCGGCCAAATAAGGCACGAACCATGTTTCGAAGAAACGCCGCGCCGCCATGTCATCGCCACCGCCGATGCCGGCGGCGGCGGCGCAGATGGGGCGCCAGTCGGCAACGGTTCCGCCGATTCCGCCGCCACCCAGGGAACGCGAGGCGGGCTGCGACCGCAAACTCCGGCAGGAGTGGCGAAAGGCGAGCAGAGCGGCGCCATGCGTATCATCGCGCCAATCCGGGAGATCGGTGAACGAGGCCCGCTGCAGAGTCAGCTTGGATGGCGCCGGCAAGGCTCCGTCCGTCATCTTCGCCGGAGCGCAAGCGGCAAGAGCGGCGAATCCCGCCGCCATCAGCAGCTTGACCAGGATTTCAATCCAAACTGCGGGTTGCGACCAGTATCCAGTTGGGATTGCGAGAAGAGGGGTCGTGGGAAAAGGTCCAGAAATCGGTTACCTCGTTGATGGCGTTTGGGTCGCCTTCGATCACGGCTTCGTTTTGGTCGCGGAGTGTGTTGATCTGCTCGCTAATGAATTTGACGGTGATCAGGACGGTGCGGTTTTCGATAAAGGCTTCGACGATATCCGCCGACTTGATGCGTATCAAAGTGTCATCCAAGGTTTGACCGCTCTGTTCGCGGTCCTTGATGGCCTGGGCGAAATTGTCGAACACATCGGCGTTGAGAAGGGACTTAAGACTGTCGAGATTTCCCGAGGCATAAAAGCCGAGAATAATCTCGAAAGCAGCTTTGGCGCCGGAAAGGAATTCCTTGATTTTGAAACTAGGGTCGGCTTCCTTGACCCGCTTAATGCCCGCGGCAAGGAAGTCGTCCGCCTCGCTGGCGGTCGATAAAACGTCGTCGTCGTCGTCATCGTCGTCGCCGTTAGGAACGAGCAGCGGCACGACATTGTCGTCGGATTGATCGCCAGTAACGTTATTATCCAACGATTCCCGGCCCTTAAAAAGATCGCGAGGACGACTTTCGTGACCGTCGCGGCGACCGAGGACACTGCGAAGACGCAGAACCAGAAACGCCGCGATCATGACGAAAAAAATGATATCTATGTATGGAATACTATCGCCCATGATTTTCGTGCCGTCGCACCCTCCAGACTGGACCTTTGAACATCCCTGGGTTAAACACAATTATACGAAATTGCTGCTTGCCGCGCCAGGGCCCAGGCAACACATTATATCGATATCTTCAGGTTAGCACCGTTTTTTTCTAAAGCTAGAGATAAGGCATCAATTCATTCGGAACAAGTATGCGCGTCATTTTCCTATTGGGAATAATTGTGGTTCCAGGCGTGGAAATCGCCGTATTCGTCGAAATCGGCGATAAATTCGGCCTGTGGCCAACGCTGAGCGCCGTCTTTCTAACCGCCATCGCCGGCGTGGCGCTGTTGCGCCGGCAAGGTTTGACAACCTTGCAACGGGCCAAGGAACTCTTGGAACGGGGACGCTTGCCGGTCAACGAGGTTTTCGACGGTTTGTGTCTGTTGGTGGCTGGCGCCCTTCTCTTGATACCCGGCTTCGTTACTGACGGTGCCGGGCTCTTGCTATTTTTTCCACCGGTCCGCGCCATCCTGGGTCGGATCATACGGCGATATCTGAAAACGCCGGAATGGCTGGACGAGCGCGCGGGAAAGACGGATTCTCGCGTTTCCGGCCGCCGGCGGGCCGGTGCGCCCGGCGTCGAAACCATTATCGACGGCGACTACCGGGACATCACCTCGGCGGACAGCAATAAAAAAAACAAACCCAGTAATGATGATACGAAACCTTTTCCTCCGTTCCCCCGCTGAGACATGGGCGGAGTCGAGACGGTTGTTCCAGCTCCCAATCCGTGCTAGCCACTGTCCACCCACCCATGGGGGAGCCGGATCATGATCATGAATCCACTAAAGAGACGTGCCAAAACCGCCGCCGCGAAAGAGGAGGCCGCCGCGAAAGAGGCCGACGCCAAGAACCCTGCCGAGACCCCGGATGCAACCAGTGATGGGACAAAATCAGACAAGCCCGAGGCCGCGAAAACTCCCATCAGCGTCAATGCCCAGTTCATCAAGGATCTTTCCTTCGAGGCTCCCGCCGTCCCGGAAATCTTCAACGAGAAACCGGCACGGCAACCCGATATCAACATCAACGTCGAGGTCAAGGCACGGCCTTTACGGGAAAAAGTTTTCGAGGTGACTCTGCATATCAACGCCGAATGCAAGTACGGCGAGAAAGTGGCTTTCTTACTGGAACTTGCCTACGGCGGAGTGTTCACCCTGAAGGTCCCGTCCGAGCATCTTCAAGCCGTTCTTTTAATCGAGTGTCCCCGGCTGCTGTTTCCCTTCGCCCGCAATATCCTCGCCGACGTTTCCCGCGATGGCGGTTTTCCTCCCCTCATGTTGGGACCGTTGGATTTCGTCGCCATGTACCAGAACAAAGTGCGTCAGTTGGCCAGTGAAGGCGACGGCGAGAAGGCCAAAAAAGAGGCGGCGAATCCCAAATAAGCGGGTTAGAGCATTTCAAGATTGGTCGGCGCCAGCCCGCTTCATCTTCGCCAGATCGAATCCGGCACGCCGTCAAGAAAACGTTCATGCGCCGCTTCTTCTTCCGGGCTGGGCGCGTGCGGACGGGGCGGATGGAAGTCCCGCTGTCCGCCGGCGGCGGAGCGAACGGCGTTCGACGCCAGTTCCAGACCGGGCTGCCGGCCTCCGATGAGTTCCAAATAGACCTCGGTCAGCAGCAAGGAATCCTTCAACGCGCCGTGTACGCCGCGGTCCGAGTTGTCGATCCGGAAACGGCGGCACAAAGCATCCAGATTGGCTTGCCCACCGGGAAACTTGCGCCGGGCCAATTCCACCGTGTCAATAGTTCGGTCCAGTGACAAGAGTGGTCGTTCAAGACGCGACAGTTCGGCGTTTATGAAACCCAGATCGAATCCGGCATTATGAATCACCAGTGGAGATTCGCCAAGAAAATCCAGGAAATCGTCAACGATCTCGGCGAAGACCGGATGCCGTGACAGGACTTCTTCCGTCAGCCCATGCACGGCCAAGGCTTGGCTGGGAATGTCTCTTTCGGGATTCACGTAACGCTGAAAGGTTCTACCCGTGGTTACGTGATTAACCAGCTCCACGCAACCAACCTCGACAATGCGGTCGCCGGTGTTGGGATCTAAACCAGTGGTTTCCGTATCCAGTACGATTTCCCGCAAGCGATCTTCCCCTCACACCGTTCGTTCCAGAAAGCCCGGAGAGGGCCATTTCGTTCCACGCCAACGGGTCGTCACAGTGACGACGTTTTTTATGGCGCGCAAGCTGTAGCTACGCCCCAGTCCGGTATTGACGATGAAATCGGCGCGGCGTCGCTTTTCGGCGTCGGCCATCTGACGCGAAAGGATGGCGTTCAAGCGATTCTCCGTCATTCCCGGCCGCCCGAGAACTCTTTGTTCCTGGACAAACCGGGGGGCCGAGACAACGACGACGGCATCGCAACGCTTTTCCTCCCCCGTTTCAAAGAGGAGCGGTACCTCGAGGACCACCAGCGGCCGCCTTTGCCTGGCGGCGACACGAAGGAACTCTCCCCGCCGTTGCCGCACCATGGGATGAAGTATGGACTCCAGTTCCGACAAGGCTTGCGGATCGCCGAAAACACGGCGGGCGAGTTTCTCATGGACAACCCCACTGTTTCGCACCACGCCGTGAAAAGCAATGGCGATCGCGGCAACCGCGCCGCCGTCTTTCGCCATTAGCCTCTTGACCGTCTTGTCGGCATCATGGACAGGGACGCCCAAGCAGCGAAAGACATCGGCGGCGGTGGATTTTCCCATGCCAATGGAACCCGTAAGGCCGAGAATGACCATGATGCGAAGCTATCCAGGCAAACCTTTCAACATCCAAGACCGCAAACCCCGCGTGACTTCCGGCTCAACGCCAAACCAAGCGGCAAATCCAGGCCGCGCCTGATGCAGCAACATGCCGAGACCGTCCACGACCGGGTTGCCGCGCTTGGCCGCGGCTCTAAGCAAAGGCGTTTCCAGGGGGGTGTAGACGATATCGTTGACCACGGCCTCCGGCGGCAACCGCGTCAAGTTCATCTCGAGCGTCGTCCCGCCGCCCATGCCGAGGCTCGTCGCGTTGACGAGCAACAACACATCTTCAAGAGCCAGGTCCCGTTCCTTCCAGGAATAGATTTTTATAGGACCACCGATGTGATCGGCCAGGGCTTCGGCGCGGGACAAGGTGCGGTTGACCAGGCGCAGTTCGGCGACACCGCCGTCAATCAAGGAAGTGCAAACCGCCCGCGCCGCGCCACCGGCGCCGAGGACCACCGCTGGACCCTGCTCAAGCGGCAAGTTCGGATAACTCGATTCCAGGTTTTTCATAAAACCGTAAACGTCGGTATTACGGCCCAAAAGAGTTCCGTCCGGACGAACGACGATGGTGTTGACGGCGCCGGTACGAATGGCTTCCGCCTCGCTGGTATCGACGGCGGCGAGGGCCGCTTCCTTATGCGGCACCGTAACATTGACGCCGGCAAAACCCTTCCCGGACAGGTCCTTAAGGACTTGCGCGAACGCATCCGGATTTACGGCCATGGCTTCATAGGTCCCGTTGATGCCATAGGTTTTGAGCCAGTATCCGTGCAATCTAGGCGACAGGGAATGGCTGACGGGCCAGCCCATGACACCGGCTTTGATTGTCTTGTCGCCGTTGTTCATTCCGTCATGCTGACAGCTTGAGTTTTATCAGCAAAGCTTTTTCAAGCGGTGACTGTACATCTGGAGAATGGTGGCGGCGATTTCCTCAATGGAAATGCGGGTCACGTCGATCACCGGCCATTTATGCTTTTCGAAGAACCGGCATGCATGGTCGATCTCTTCCGATACCGTTTTGATATCAACATAATCCGTTTTTTCGTTTTGTTTAACCATGCGCAGGCGGTGTTTGCGAATTTGAATGAGCTTCTTGGCGTCGCAGGTCAGTCCAACAATCAACGGAAACGTCGCCTTGCTCAATTCCGGCGGTAGCGGACAACCAGGAACAATGGGGATGTTGGCGGCTTTAACGCCACGATTTGCAAGATAAATGCAAGTCGGCGTTTTCGTAGTTCTGGAAATGCCGGCAACGATCACGTCGGCTTTGTTCAGGTCACTCATGGATCGTCCGTCGTCATGGCTTAGCACGTAATGAATGGCTTCGATGCGGTTGAAATATTCGGCATCCATGATGTGTTGGCGTCCAGGCTGGGCATGGGCTTCGACATTAAAAAAATTCCCCATGGCGGCAACAACCGTATCGAGGAGAGGAACGCATGGCACTTTCAACTTCCGACACCCCTCTTCCAAGGCTTCGCGAAACTCGTCATTGACAATGGTGTAAAGAACGAAGCCACGATTGGCCTTGATGCCGGCAATGACTTCCTTCATTTGGTTCGTATCGCGAATCATTCTCCATACATGTTCTTCGGCCTGGATATTATCGAAATGCACCAGACTCGCGCGTGCCGCCGCGCTCACGGTTTCACCCGTGGAATCGGAAACCAGATGAAGATGAAATATCTTCATGACATACCGCTATCGTTCATGTGGCATAAGTCCAAACGCATTGGGGATAACCGTGTCCTTTGAACGTTTCCTTCGAATCAATCCCATTTCATTCAAAGTCCATGCACCCGATGATCATTAATGTACAATATTATCCACCTCTCGAAAAATCCCCGGATAATTTATTTCAAAGGTTGCATTTTCCCTGATATTACCGTTATTCAACGATACAAAAAAGTGATGAAATCTTTCATTTTAGATGATATTATCCACATGTTTTCCACATATTCAAACTATCGCTTTTATGAACATTACTTTCAGTGGACTTATTATATATATCTTATAATCCTCATATTTCACTGTACAACTACTACAACAACCTATTTTATATATATCTAATATAAGATTAAGTAGAAGAACAAGCTTTCTGGAGCGGTTTTTTGTTCGCGGATATGGCTTATCATACACTCCAGCCATGAGTTGGATCACGCTAGCTGCTTTTTTCGTTGTTGTTTTCGCCGCATCGTTCGCCGGCACACGAGCGGTGCTACCGGTTCTTCGAAAGCGTGCCATTCTTGATTACCCTAATGAAAGGAGCAGTCACAGCCAGCCGACTCCACATGGCGGCGGCATTGTCGTCATCGTCGTTCTGATATTGGCCTGGACTGTCATTGGCATACAAGAGACTGCCTTGTCGTTACGGGTTATGGTTGTCATCGGTTGCACCATCTTTCTTGCCGCTGTTTCATGGTACGACGATCTTCATGGCCTGCCGCCGCTTGTTCGGTTATTGATGCAAGCTACCACTATTACGGTCATTTTAGTTATAGCGCCTATTCACGGTACCTATTTCGCCGATCTGTTGCCACCGATTTTCGATTTACTGGCGGCGGGCTTTTTCTGGTTGTGGTTTGTCAATCTGTTCAATTTCATGGACGGTATTGATGGCATTGCCGGCGCCGAGACGGCTTGCATCGGCATTGGTATCGTCATGGTCGTTGGAATCGTCGGTATGGATGGAATGCTTTCCCTCTTGGCTTTAACCGTCGCCGCCGCCGCCCTTGGATTTCTTTGGTGGAACTGGTATCCGGCGAAAATCTTCTTGGGAGACGTCGGCAGCGTACCGTTGGGATTCCTCCTTGGCTGGTTGCTGTTGTCCCTTGCCGCCGGTGGCCAATGGGCGGCGGCCCTGATCCTTCCCTTATATTATTTAGCCGATTCGACGATAACGCTTGGCCGCCGGGTGCTTCGCGGCGAACGGGTATGGCAAGCTCATCGCCAACACTACTATCAACGCGCCGTCCAAAGAGGCCTGAGCCATGCGGCGGTGGTTCGAGCGATTTGTCTTGTCAATCTATTGTTGATGGCTCTGGCGGGGCTGGCCGCGAGCGGCCTGGTTTGGACGGCACTGGCCGCGGCCGCCGTGACGACGGCCGCATTACTGGCTTATCTCGGGGGCTGGAAGCAAACAGCGTCCGCCGACAAGCGGTGATCATGAAAATCCTTTTTCTGAGCGAGAATTTTCCTCCCGAGACCAACGCCGCGGCGACTCGGGTCTATGAACGGGCCTGTTACTGGGTAGAATGGGGACACGAGGTCACCGTGATAACTTGCGCCCCCAATTTTCCCCATGGTCGGCTGTTTGAAGGCTATAAGAACCGCTGGTTCCAGGGCGAGAGCATGTCGGGAATCAAAGTCATCAGAGTCAAGACCTACATCGCTCCCAATGAGGGGATATTCAAGCGGACGCTGGATTTCCTGAGTTTCATGGTCATGGGTTTCGCGGTCGGCTTGTTCGCGGAAAAACCCGATTTAGTTGCCGCCACGTCGCCGCAATTTTTTGCCGCCGTCGCCGGTTGGGCGGTGGGCGCGGCGCGGCGCGTGCCCTTCGTTTTCGAGCTGGGCGACCTTTGGCCAGCCTCGATCGCCGCCGTCGGAGCTCTACGCGAAGGCTGGGTTTTGCGTGTCATCGAGAAACTTGAACTCTACCTCTACCGCAAGGCGGCGGCGGTCGTCGCCTTGACGGCATCTTTCAAGGACAATCTGGTTTCGCGCGGCGTTCCCGCCGGCAAGATCGGCGTGGTCATGAACGGTGTCGATGTATCGCGTTATGGACCACGGCCGCGGGACCAAGCGCTGGCCAAGCAGTGGGGTCTGGACGGGTTTTTCGTCATTGGCTACATGGGCACCCATGGCATGGCTCATGCTCTCGGCAATGTTTTGGATACGGCCGAGCGGCTGCGGGACGTGAACACCGTCCGTTTCCTGCTCGTCGGCGGCGGTGCCGAAAGGGAAAACTTGATCGCCGACGCGAGGCGGCGGAATCTCGATAACTTGGCGTTCATGCCGTCTCAGCCGAAGGAAAGAATGCCGGCGGTGTGGAGCCTCTGTGACGTGGCCTTGGTGCATTTGAAGGATTCGCCCGTTTTCGCCGGCGTTATCCCATCGAAGATTTTCGAGGCCATGGGCATGGGTCTACCGCTCTTGCTTGCCGCCCCCGAAGGCGAAGCCAGCCGTATTATCCTGAAAGAGGAAACAGGACTTTGGGTACCCGCCGAGGACCCCGACGCCTTGGCCGCCGCCATCCGCAAGCTGATGACGGAAAGTGAAATCCGTGCCGCCTTCGCCAAAAAAAGCCTCAAGACGGCGCCATCGTATAGCCGCCAGCACCAAGCCCGGCGAATGATAGAGATTCTGGAAATGGTGATGGGCGGAGGCGGCGGGCAAATAGGCTTGTCCGCGGATTCCGAACCTGTAGCTCCATGACCCGGGTTCTGGTCACCGGCGCCGGTGGTTTTTTTGGGCGGACCTTATGCCCGGCGCTGCTTGCCGCCGGCCATGACGTTTCGGCGGCGGTACGCGATCCGGCGGCGGCGGGCTTGGGTGGCCTGGAAATATGCCCGGTTACCGACATCGGCCCCGATACCGATTGGGGCGAAGCGTTAAGCGGTGTCGAGGCGGTCGTCCACCTGGCCGCCCGCGTCGACGTCATCAATGAAACCGCCGCCGATCCGTTGGCCGAGTACCGCGGGATCAATAGGGACGGCACGCGGCGGTTGGCGCAAGCGGCGGTCGAGGCCGGCATTCGCCGCCTGCTTTTCTTGAGTACCGTTAAAGTCAACGGCGAGAAAACGGAAGCAGCGCCGTTCTCGGAAAATGACCCGCCGGCGCCGGCCGATGCTTACGGATTGTCGAAATGGGAAGCCGAAAAGACCCTTGCCGGGATCGCCGCGAAGAGTGGGCTGGAAACGGTGATCTTGAGATCCCCCCTGATCTATGGCGAAAACGTCAAGGGTAGATTTCTAAGCCTCTTGAAATTGTGCCGCAAGGCTCCGCCCCTGCCGCTCGGCGGAATCGCCAACCGGCGTTCGATGATCTATGCCGGCAACCTTGCCGACGCCGTCATCCATTGCCTCGCGCATCCGGATGCGGCGGGGCGAACATATCTTGTCGGCGACGGCGAGGACGTTTCGACCCCGGAATTGATCCGCCGCGTGGCCGGCGCCTTGAGGCGGCCGGCGCGGCTATTTACCGTTCCCTCCGTGATATTGCGGTTGGCTGGCGGGATGGTGGGACAATCGGCGGCGGTGGCCCGTCTTTTGGGCTCGCTTCAGATCGACGATGGCAGGATTCGCCGTGAATTGGGCTGGACGCCGCCGTTCGCCATGCTACAAGGAATAGAGAAAATGGCGGCTTGGTTCCTCTCCACCGGCCGCTCTTGAAACGAGGCTCTCGGGCGTCCATTAGAGCATGTCTATGTTAATAAGAAACGGCACCGGCCCGCTCCCCCGCCCGGCCACCCAATGCCATTGTACGCTGTGGGTGGCCGGGCGGGGGAGCGGGCCGGTGCCGACTAAACTTGAAATACACTAACGTGCTGGCAAGGATCTCACCCCGTGGTTACGTCGCCTATGTCCATGACATCATCATGGCGGCGGTATCCTTCGCTATTTCGCTCTATCTACGGCTCGGCGAGGATTTCTTTTTCTATTCGACCGCCGAGACCTTGACGCGAGCGGGGATGATTTTCACGGCCATTGCCGCCCTGGTGTTCCTGTCCATGGGGCTTTACCGGGGGGTATGGCGCTATGCTTCCTTGAACGATCTCCTGGCGATCGCCCGTTCGGCCACCCTGGTGGTGATGACCTTCCTCTTGGTGATGTTCCTGTGGACGCGTCTTGATACCCTTCCCAGGTCGTTGCCGGTCATCAACTGGTTCGTCTTGATGGCGCTTCTCGGCGGCCCGCGTTTTTGTTACCGGCTGTACAAGGACCGGCGTTTCGATATCCGCCTGGAAAAAGAAGGCCATCCCTGCATTCCCGTTCTCCTCGTCGGCGCCGGCGACGGGGCGGAACTGTTCATCCGGTCGATCGCGCGATCGCCAGAGGCCAACTACCGCGTCGCCGGAATCGTCGCCGAGAATTCCTCGCGGGTGGGCCGTCACATCCATGGCGTGACTGTCATGGGCACCACCGACGGGATGGCCGCCGTTGTCGAAAAGTTGGCGAAACTGAACGATCAGCCGCAGCGGCTGATTCTGACCAAGGACGACATGGACAAGCCGAAAGTGCGCCAACTGCTGGAAGAAGCCAGCCGGTTGGGCATGACCTTGGCGCGGCTGCCCAAACTCACCGACTTCAGGAGCGGGATGTCGGAGGAAGTCGAAATCAAGCCCATAGCCCTCGAGGATCTGTTGGGCCGGCCGCAGATGGCACTCGACCGGGATGCCATGCGTGCCCTCATAGAACATAGGCGAATCCTCGTGACCGGAGCGGGCGGATGCATCGGCAGCGAACTGTCGCGCCAGGTTTCCACTTACGATCCCGCCGAGCTGATCTTTATCGATCATTCCGAGTACAACCTCTACACCATCGATATGGAAATGGCGGAACGCCATCCCCGCCTCGAACGCCGAGCCTTTCTCGCCGACGTCCGCGAGCGAGACCGGATCATGCGAATCTTCGCCGAAGTTCGGCCGGAATTGGTTTTCCACGCCGCCGCGCTGAAGCACGTTCCCCTTGTCGAGGACAACATCTTCGAAGGCGTCGCCACCAACATCGTCGGCACCATCAATGTCGCCGACGCTTCCATCGCCTCGGAGGCTTTGGCGATGGTGCTGATTTCCACCGACAAAGCGGTCAATCCGACCAGTGTCATGGGCGCAACGAAGCGGGTCGCCGAGCAGTATTGCCAAGCTTTGGACATTCGTCCGGAAAACGGCGATGGAACCCGCTTCCTCACCGTTCGTTTCGGCAATGTTTTAGGTTCCACCGGCTCGGTGGTGCCCCGGTTCCAGAAGCAGTTGGCGAACGGCGGTCCCCTCACCGTCACCGATCCCAGAATGAAGCGTTACTTCATGACCGAACGTGAAGCGGTGGAATTGGTGTTGCAAGCCTCGGCCTTGGGCCGGAAAGATCTTGAACAACACGGCAAAATCTTCGTTCTCGACATGGGAGAGCCGGTGCTGATCCTGGACCTCGCCAAACAGATGATCCGCCTTGCCGGGCTGAAGCCCGGCGAGGACATCGAAGTCGTCATCACCGGCCCCCGCCCCGGCGAAAAACTGGCCGAGGAAATATTCTATGGCGGCGAGCACCTGGTTCCGACGGAATGCCCCGGGATCCTTCTCGCCGCGCCCCATACCGCCGATGCCGTCCAATTGGCGGGCGTCATGGACGAATTGACCGCCGCCTGCAACGCCGCTGATTCCGGCCGGGTGGTGGCGACCATTCACCGGCTGGTTCCCGAATACAAAGAGTGGGAAGCGGCAGTTTCCTTGGCGGCATCCGGGTAACGGGTCCATGCCGCCGCCATCCTCGAGTCGCATTCGCCGAGCCTTGATTTCCGTTTCGGACAAGACGGATTTGGTAAAACACCGCGCTGAACTAGCGGGCGAGATTGAAAACACATACGCCAAGTTGCGCCAGCTTGTGATCAACCTTGAGGACCTTGACGCCGCGATCCTGCAATTTGATCCCGATTATCAGGTTGAGGCGATCAGGCCCAAGGCGTTCCGTACGCCGAAGGACTGGTCCAACAGGAGCCAAATGACTCGGATCATACTGAGCATACTCAGGCAGGCCGCAGAGCCGCTTACAACGCGAGACATCGCTCTGGAATTGCTGATTTCGCGGGCACTGGATAAGAATGACCAGCGACTACTCAGGCTTATGACCAAGCGTGTTGGCGTGGCACTCAGGGGCCAGCGTGACAAGAGCGTTGTGCAATCCGAACAGGGACCGGGGCAGTTCATGCTTTGGGAGATAGCACGCTAATCATTGTCTTTTCCAATAACTGTAAGATTTGTGTTTTTCTGTTCTAGGCGTTTTTTGCGGGCAGTCTCATAACGTCGCCGGACTGCGGGTTCGTCATCAAGGCACCTGGCGATAAATTCCTCAACCGCCTCACGAACGAGTTGCGTTACTGGGGCGCCCCTATAACCCTCACTGAGGTCCGCTAGCTCATTGTCAAGCGTCTCGCCAAGTTCATAGCGAGATGGCCCCTTTTTCTCCTTTGGCTTTGCCATGCCCTATATGTACATCAACGTACATTAATGTACAAATTTTCCTTGCAAAGCAAGTCGATTCCCCCCAAAATGGTTGGTATGGTAAAAGGGCAGCTGTAGCTGTCAGGGAGGACAACATATCGGCATGCCCCAGCTACCAACTATCTAGAGAAGGGGATGCGCAATGCGTATATACGTCAAAACACTATCGGCAGGACTAGGGCCTGGTGAGGTTGTGGTCGAGGTTGAGACCGCATCTGGCAGCACAGAGCAAGTTATCATGCACTCTGACGATATCTTAGAGGAAGACACAGGAGAAACAATTGAAGTGGGGTATCCGATCCATTCCTCCAAAAACAAATCGCTTGTAGAACTTCCAAGTGAATCAATATCCGGGCGATGGAGGGTTTGGGTGCCATCGAGTGTAGTAATCGCTTGATACTTACTGATCGTGAAATAAAAATATCTATAGATAAGGGCTTAATAGTCCTTAAGCCTCCGCCTAAGCCGGAGGCCTATAGTTCGACTGCTCTGAACCTAACTCTTTATTCAAAAATAAGAAAATATAAAAAAACAGGGGGGATTAATATTGACCCTGGAGTAAAAGGATATGATTATAATAATATTAGAAAGTTGCTTACTGATGAAATAAAAATGATAAAATCATTCGATTTAAAGCCATCGAAATTAATATTAGGGTGGACTAATGAATATCTTAAATTACCAGTGTCATCTAGGCTTGCGGCGAGGATAGAAGGGAGAAGTTCTCTCGCCAGAATAGGGCTTGCTGTTCACCTTACGGCACCAACCATCCATGCTGGTTTTGGCGGAACAATACAGATGGAAATTGTAAATCACGGACCAGCCACTATTGTCCTCTGAGCTGGTCCCAGAAAATCGGACAGTCGTTTAAGGTGTATTCCGCCATTTGACGGAGGAATACGAGATGACGACACGACGACGGTTTTCAGCCGATTTCAAGGCCAAGGTCGCG
>Ga0187833_10000917_pt1 | contig 34601 bp, 38 predicted proteins | sample ETNtaG_37_FD_167968 | JGI IMG/M metagenome (GOLD analysis project Ga0187833, IMG submission 167968) | Marine microbial and viral communities from oxygen minimum zone, Eastern Pacific Ocean - ETNP2014_SV_400_PacBio MetaG (Illumina Assembly) | ecosystem: Environmental > Aquatic > Marine > Hypoxic...
CTTGTTACATAGGTTACAACTATTAGAGATATTATTCTTTTGGGGAATTCAAGAAATTTTTTCTCTTCAAATTTCTGATATTTTGTATAATGAAACAACAATATGTCAAATAAAATAGTAAGTGAGATAATAAATATAATGTTGGTTAGATTAAGTTCCCTTGCCAGATTCCAGACTTCTTCAGTAACAGCAAAAGGTGCTGATAAAATTGTAGCTCCGACAATTTGTTGTGCAATATCCTTAAAAGCAAATTTGTCTGGCAATACCGTTGTTGCCATCTTGGAAAATAGCTCCTTACCTCTAGACATAGCCTTTCGTAAAGTGCCAATGTCTTCTTTAATTTCTTCAATGTCTTCTTTAATTTCTTCAACATCTTCTCCAGTTTCTCCTACTTCCTTCTTTATATCACCTACTTCTTCCTTGATCTCCTCTACATCCTCTCCTGTTTCTTCTATTTCTTCACCAGTTTCTCCTAAATCCTTGTTTAATTCTTCAATATCACTAAGAATCTTTTTAACATCCTCTCTCAGTTTTTCTTTTGACCCATTTTCCGGCATTTTTACAAACTTTTAACTAATGTGCCTTCTTCAGTATCTTCTAAAACATAACCTTTATTTTTAAGTTCTTCTCTTATCCTATCTGCTCTTTCGTAATCTTCCTCTTTCCTTGCTTTTTCTCTTTCCTGGACTAATTTTTTAATTTCATCCGGAATTTTTTCCTTTTTTGTCTCCAAAACTCCAAAAATTCCATCAAATTCCAGCATTAAATTGCATACCTGATCAACATCTTTTTTTCCGATATTATCATTCATAATCAAAGTGTTTATCTTTTTTACAAAATCAAAAACCACAGCTAAAGCATTTGAAATCTCTAAATCATCATCCATCTCTTTTTCAAAATGTTTTTTTGTTTGCTCAATTAATTTTTTAATTTTAGGATTATTTTTATTGTTTTTTGTTGCTTTTAATTTAATTATAAAATCATTTAATCTATCTATGGCATTTTTTGCTGCTTTAATCCCTTCCTCAGTAAAATTCAATTGCTGCCTGTAATGTGAAGATAACAATAAGTATCTTATTGCGCTTGGATCATGCCCTTTACCCAGTAAATCTCTCAGTGTGTAAAAATTTTCCAATGACTTGCTCATTTTTTGTCCGTTAACAAGCAGATGCTCATTATGGAACCAGTAGTTTACAAATTTCTTGCCTGTAGAGCACTCTGACTGAGCAATCTCATTTTCATGATGAGGAAAAACTAAATCAATTCCTCCTGCATGTATGTCAAAGGTGTCTCCTAAAAGTTTCATAGACATAGCAGAGCATTCAATATGCCATCCTGGCCTTCCTTTTCCAATTTCGGTTTCCCAAAAAACATCATAATCATTTTCATCCCAGAACTTCCATAAAGCAAAATCATGCGCTTCTTCTTTCTCATATTGGTCTTCCCTGACTCTTTTACCAACTTGGAGCTCTTTTAATTCTATTCCGGACAATTTTCCATAGCCCTTAGACTTAGAAATATCAAAGTAGATTCCATCTTTGGCCTTATATGCAATCTTTTTTTCCAACAACTTTTCAATTATACCAACCATTTCGTTTATATGTTCTGTTGCTCTTGGAAATACATCCGCTTTGTCAATATTTAACTCCTCCAGATCTTCAAAAAAAGCCTTTTCAAATTTTTTTGTATATTTTTTCAAAGAAATCTTTTCCTTTATTGCGCCTTTTATGGTCTTATCCTCCACATCAGTAATGTTCATAACATGCTTTACCTTAAATCCCTTGTACCTCAAATATCTCTTAAGAACATCGCTGCACATATAAGCCCTGAAATTTCCAATATGCGCATAATCATAGATAGTAGGGCCGCATGTGTACATACCTACCTGCTTGCCTTTTATTGGCGTGAACTCTTCTTTTTTCCTGGTCAAGGTATTGTATAGTTTCAATGCCATTTTTTCCTATTATTTTATTTTTTATTAATTAATTTTTTGTTTATTATTGATTTGTTTTAATTTTTTATTGTTTTTATTGTTATTGAAAGAATAAGCGAGGAGCCGGATTCGAACCGGCGAATAGAGGCTTTGCAGGCCCCCGCCTTAACCGCTTGGCTTTAAGGTTTTTACAAACCCTCGCATAGCGGACTATGCCCTCGCATAACTATTTCTATAACTCAATTTCTTTTATAAAGATTTCGTGTTCTTAGCTATAGAAACATTTAAAAATCAAATACAATACCTAAAAATTATGGCAAGAATAAGGAAATTTGTATCGTACAGAAGAATTGAAAGACCATATACAAGAACATCCAAGTACAAGGGAAAATCTTTCGTTAGAATTACTCCAAACATAAAGGTAATTGGATTTGAACTAGGCAGCCCTAAAAAAAGTTTTAGATATACTCTCAATCTTGTATCAAAAGATGATCTGCAGATAAGAGATAATGCTTTAGAAAGTGCAAAACAGACTTCTAACAAAATTCTTGAAGCAAACCTTGGCCTTGCAGCTTATCATCTTAAAGTAAAACCTTATCCGCATCATGTTTTAAGGGAAAATCCGCTTGCATCTGGTGCTGGTGCTGATAGATTCAGTACTGGAATGCAGAAGGCATTTGGAAAACCATTATGCAATGCTGCACAAATCAGGAAAGGCAACACAATATTCCAGATTTCTGTTGACAAAAACAATATTGAACTTGCAAAACAGGCCTTAACCAGGGCTTCTAAGAAACTGCCTGGCTCTTGCACAATTCAAATGGTAGAGAATAAGTAACACTTTCTTTAAAATTTAGATATGTTCTTGTGCATAATACAGAAAACCTTAAATATCAAAAAACAAATGGTTCTAATGATTTAAATGGCAGCAGAAGAAATTATAATTTTGATAATACTCTTGGCGTTATCTGGCTTTTTCTCTGGCTCAGAGGTTGCCTTGATTAGCCTAACAAAACTAAAGGCTAGGCAGATGCTTGATAAGAAAAAGTTTGGCGCAGTTTTTGTAAAAAGGCTTAAAGATGACCCTCAAAGAATGCTTGCAACAATTTTAATAGGCAATAACTTTGTCAATGTTGCCGCATCTGCAATTGCTACATCTATGATGATTAGGATTTTTCAAAGCTATGCAATAGGAATTGCAACAGGAGTAATGACTTTTTTGATTTTGATTTTTGGGGAAATAACTCCAAAATCAATAGCAGCAAAGAACAATCAGCTGATATCCCAGATTGTTGCAGCACCGATATGGTATTTGAGCATAATACTTGCTCCATTGCTTAATATTTTAGATAAATTTCTCAACAAATTCATCAATCTTATTGGAATAAAAGCACAGGAGAAAGCTATAACAGAGGAAGAGATAATAAGCATGATAACAGTAGCAGAAGAAGAAGGCTCTATAAAAGAGATTGAAAAGAAGATGATAAATAGAATCTTTAAATTTGATGATATAAATGCAAGCGAGATAGCAACTCCAAGGAGAGATATGGTAATAGTAGATTCAAAATTAAGAATAAAAGATGCAATGAAAGCATTTCTGAAAAAAAATCACACGAGAATGCCAGTCTATGAGAAAAACAGAGACAATATAGTAGGAATTGTTCATGTAAAAGATTTAATAGTTCACATGGAAGGGAAAAACAAAAACAACACTGTAAGCAAAATTATGTACAAACCATATTTTGTTCCTGAAGTAAAGAAAATAAGTGACTTAATGAAGCAATTCCAGAAAAGAAAAGAGCATATGGCTATTGTAGTAGATGAGCACGGCTCCATAACAGGATTAGTTACTATGGAGGATGCGCTTGAGGAAATTGTAGGGGAAATAATAGATGAAACAGATATGATAGCTCCCAACATTAAAAAAATAGATAAAAATACCTGGATTGTAAATGGAAAAACCGATATTGAAGAAATAAATGAAAAATTGCATATGAATTTAAAAGGAATTGGTTATGACACTTTAAGCGGTTTTATTCTTAAGCGTACTGGAAAAATACCTAAGGTTGAGGAGGAGATTGTTTACAACAAATTCAACCTTAAGATTGAAGAGATAGAAGGCCATAGGATTTCAAAAGTTAATGTTGAAAAGAGATAATTTTATAAATTAAAGCAACTTAATAAGTGCGGATGTAGGGTATTGGTTGGTATACAATAACTTATATTAACAACAATGATAGATTGAATAATGGGGGTAGTAATATGGAAGACAACAGTATTTTTATTGGTGGAAAGCCTTTTATGAACTATGTAACTGCTGTAGTGATGCAGTTTACAACTAAAAACGCAGAGGATGTGGTAGTAAAGGCTCGCGGCAAATTTATAAGCAGAGCTGTAGATGTTGCAGAAGTCTCTAGTAAAAGATTTCTTGAAAACACTGTAAACATAAGAGATGTAAAGATAGACAGCGAGGGATTTAAAAACGATGAAGGCAGGGATATAAGAGTTTCAACCATAGAGATAACATTGGGGAAGAGCCAGTAAAACAGAGAATTATTATTTTTAAGATTTATTGTAAATTAGTTTCTATTGTATAAGCAGTATTCCACATTTTTATGTCCTGAAAAATTAAAATTTTTTCATTGAGTTCAATATATTGTTACTTCCTGATCTATCTCATTAGCCCAGGCATCAATTCCGCCTACTAAATTCTTTAGATTTTTAAAGCCCTCATCTCTTAATATTTGCAAAGCTTCCGAGCTTCTTGCCCCAGTATGGCAGTATAACACAATATTCTTGTCTTTTTCAATATCTTCCAAAATATCAATGTTTCTATTCATTATCTGGCTTAAGGGGATTAGTTTTGCCCCTTTTATTTTGCATATGTCCCATTCAGGCTCTTCCCTGACATCTATTAATAAAAAATCCTCATGATTATCAATCATCTTTTTCATTTGCTGAACATTTATCTCGTCTTCTTCTAAAGATTTTTCCTCTTCTTCCTTCATCTGGCAGAATTGCTCATAGTCAATTAACTCTTTAATTCTTGGGCTTTCTCCGCAGATAGGACAATTTTTGTTTTTGCCTAGTTTTAATTCCCTAAATGCTATATTTAAAGCATCATAAACCAGAAATCTTCCAGACAAAACTTCTCCTTTACTTAGAATTATCTTTAATGCTTCAGTAGCCTGTATTGTACCAATAATTCCTGGCAGCACTCCTAAGACTCCTGCTTCAGCGCAATTTGGAATTGTACCTTTTGGAGGTGGGTTTGGAAACAAGCACCTGTAGCAAGGACCATTGTCAAAGTTGAAAACTGATACATGGCCTTCAAACTTGAATATGCTGCCATAAACATCTGGCTTGTTTAATAAAACACAAGCATCGTTTACTAAATATCTGGTAGGAAAATTATCGCTTCCATCTATAACAACATCATATTTTTTTATTATTTCCAATGCATTCTTTGAATCTAATTTAACATTATGCAAGTTTACCTTAACATTGGGATTTAAATTATTAATAGAGTTTTTTGCCGATTCTGTTTTTTTTGTTCCTAAGTCTTTTGTAGAATGGATTATTTGCCTCTGTAAATTATTTTCTTCAACCTTATCAAAATCAACAATTCCTATCGTGCCTATACCAGCAGCAGCTAAATATAAAGCAACAGGACTTCCTAAACCACCAGCACCTACAATTAAGACTTTACTCTGCTTAATCTTCTCCTGGCCTTTTATTCTTACTTCTGGCAAAACCAGATGCCTTGAGTATCTGCTTAGTTCTTGTTTTGTTAATTTGTTATTTATCATTCTATGAAAATTAATATTATATCTAGAATGCCAAAAAAATAATAAAAACTATCTTTTCTTCTTGATCTTCTTCTTTTTCTTGATTTCTTTCTCTAGCTTCAATTCATCAAGAAGTTCTTTGTATCTGTTCCTTATTGTAACTTCTGTCACACCTGCAACATCTGCCACTTCTCTTTGGGTTCTTTTTTCTCCATGTAGCAATGCAGATACGTACAAAGCAGCTGCAGCTATCCCTGTTGGGCCTCTGCCGGATGTTAACTCAGCTTTCTGTGCTTGTTCAAGAATTTCAATTGAATTGCTTTGGGTTTCAGCGCTTAATTTTAATGAAGAAGAAAACCTTGCAATATAATCTGCTGGGTTTGAAGGCAATATTGTAATACCAAGCTCTCTTGTAACAAACCTGTAAGTTCTTCCAATCTCTTTCTTTTCTATACCAGAAGCTTCTGAAAGCTCATCTAAAGTCCTGGGCACGTCATGACGCCTGCAAGCAGCATATAAAGCTCCTGCTACAACGCTTTCCATGCTTCTGCCACGGACTAAACCCCTCTGTACAGCTAAAGTATAAATTCTAGCGCTTTCTTCCTCTACTGACTTTGGCAATTTCAAAAAAGAACTCACTCTTTTCAGTTCTGCCAATGCTAATTTAAGGTTTCTTTCAATAGCTGTAGAAATCCTATACTGCCATTTCCTTAATCTGAAGAATTTGTTCCTTTCTCTTCCGCCTAACTTAAAAAGATCCGCTTTTTGACCTACTTCTGTTCCTAAGCCATGATCATACTGTGTATAAGTCATAGGAGCTCCTGCTCTTCTTCTCTCACCGTCTTCAGAATCAAATTCACGCCATTCCTGCGTGAAATCAACCATCTTTTCTTCTATGACTAGACCGCAATCTTTACAAATAATCTCTCCACGTTCCTTATTCCAATTAAGATTTATGCCACCACATTCAGGACATTTCTTGACTAGTTCTGGCATTTTGAATCCCTCATTCTTACGAATAGTTCAATCATAACATTAATATATCCCACCCTCTTTTATTGATATCACCTATATATGATATCAATCACAAAACAATAATATTTATAAATGGTATACAGAACTACTATATAAATCTAACGGAAATTTTTCCCTAATATTGACGAGAAGGAAAATGAAAGACCCAATTCCAAAGGATTTATTCAATATTTTAGCCTGTCCGGTCTGTAGAGCTAATTTACGCTATACAAAAGACAAAAAAGACCTTGTCTGCGTCAAATGCGGCAAAAAATACCCTATTAAGCAAGGAGTACCTGTTTTATTGCCTCAGAAAGCAAAATAGAGATTTTTTCTGTATTGAAAATAATATATCCCGAATATTATAAGAGCATATTAGATTAAAACATAAGCTAAATCTTGTATTTGGGAAACTTATCTAATTCTCCAGATATATTTAAATGAACTAAATTTCTTTCATTAAACCTCCAATCAATTCCTAACTTTCTCAAATCAATTAATCCAAATTGGTCATACATAAATCCAATACTTCTATAAAAACTAGCATAGGATTCAACTAATTCACTTTCAGAACCAAAAGAAGGAGGTTTTCCTTTGCCTTCATCATATCTACTTTTTGCAACAGTTCCTATGTGTCCATCTTGGTGATATACTGCAACTGTATGACTGGATGGTGGTCCATATAGTACCATGATAACTGGTTCATGTTCATGACTTTCAAGAAGGTGTGCTGCTGTTAGTGCTGAGCATAAACAAGCACTCATTTGGTCTTGTACAGTTCTTCTGAAGGACCTTCTTATATACGTATCCAATGACCAATCATAAGCAAGTGAATCCAAATAGGATTGTATTGAGTCAGGTGATTGGCATCTTTCTATTAGACTGAGTTCTTCCTTAGTATGCATTAGGACTAGAATTCAGTAAAAATTTATATTCTTTACTACTTTTATGAATTTTTTAATAGAATTACTCCATTAAATGAGACTATTCTAAACAACCTCTCCCTCACCAAACAACCCATCAAATTCCTTAACAAACTTCAAAGCCAGGCTTTCATCATAAATAATCAGAAAATTCTCATCATTTCTGTTATATCCGCTAAAGCTGAAGTTAGGGCTTCCGGTTATTATTATCTTACTATCTATTATTATAAATTTATGATGCATATTGTATTTATTCCCATCAACTAGAATATTAACTCCAAAATCCTTTAATCTAGTATATTGTGATTTTTGAACATTTCTTTGTTTTCTTTCAACTAAAACATTTACATCTAAGCCTTTAATATCAGCTTTAACCAATTCATCTCCTAAACCTTCATGAGTAAAAGAGAATATGGCAACTTTAACTGATTTCTCAGCGTTTCTTACTAAATTTAGTATCTTATTTATTCCTTCTTCCTGGCAATCCTCTGGACAAAAATAATTCTCAATTAAACCAATATTTGTATTGATTTCATTGTATTTTACCTTATCGCCAGAAGCATACATTCCATTCCACAATTCATCAAATTCATTTTCATAGTTGCTTACAAGATACTCAGAATTGATTATTAACAGATTATTATTGTTAAAATTAGAGCCCCTGTCAGTTGGATTAAAGCTTCCTGTAAAAACCTTATTCTTGTCTATTATGCAGAACTTATTGTGCATATACTGCTTTGATTTTGCAATTTTTATTCCATCACCTTTAATCTGGCCGTCATAATTTCCATGGTCAATAGCAACCTTAACATCTGCTGTACTGCTCTTTTTAGCAATTGCAGTGATTAAATCTTTTAGGTCTAAGTCATAGAAAGCGCAATGAACAGAGCTTTCAGCATTATCAATAATATTGGTTGCAATTTTACCGCAGTTGTCTTTAGGACAGAAATAAACTTGTGTTTTTATTCCATCTTCATAAAGCTCCTGAGAACTGGTAACATTACCTGTTAGAGTATTGTTACACCCATATATTGACAAAAATACCAAAAAAATCAGAAAAGCAAAATACCTCATTTTAGCCTAAAATTCCGAAATATTTAAATACTAATACTATCCTACAGTAACAATTAGATAAGACTATTGTTGAGTAATCAACAATAATCTATCACCTCTTTTTCCCTAGCAAGGCTTTGGCTTTGCTGGGGTTTTATAATCATTTTTTTCTTCTATGTTTTTTACCAATCCCTTTTTTATTAAAATCAAATACCTTAACAGCGAAAATTCCTAGAATAATGCCTGCAATCAACGCAATAAATAATCTTTTATCAATACTTTCAAATAAGTTTATTTTTTCTCTTATAGAACTCTTGAAATATATGTCCAGATTGCTTAATTCTAATGCATATCCAGAATAAAGCAGCGCAGAGAAAGGATCAGAATCTTTCAAAGAGTTTGCATATTCAAAATAACTATATCCCAAAATAGGAAATACTCCTTTTTCAGTTTCTTCAACCAAGTTTCTTTCAACAATACTTAATTTCTGATTAAGTACACCCGCAACATTATCAGTTCTTACGCCAAAAACACTCAAAACTGTATCAACATTCGCTTTTGCTTTGCTTGCCTTGAAAAGACAAAGTTCGTAGTTACCATCTTTTAAATCCTGATAAGCATAATCAAGCTCTTTTCTTGTACCTTCCAGGTTCTGAGGAAAATAAAGCTGCACATACTGCAACCTTTCTTCCACTTCCGAAAGTTTTGTCCTGCATGCATTTTCTATTACCTTATCATTAAAATCAAATTCTTTCCCGGTATTTTCCAGAAATTGTGCCCAGGATTTAGCTGAGTTGATCCTTTCCGTTGCATAAGCCAGGTTGCGCAGATTAGTTTTGTTATTATCCATAGACTCTTCTACTAAATCTAAAAATCCATGAGCTTCCAGTAACCTTTCCTTGACAACCATATAACTTTCCAGATCAGTTATTGTCTTGATTTTCTCATCTTCTATTGTTTTGTCAAAATTTTCTATTTCCTGCCTTAATTCTTTTACTTTCTCTCTTACTTCGTTTTCTGTTAAATTTAGCTGCAATAGAGCTAAGTAATTAAATTCAACATTAGAGCCAAAACAATAGCTTGCTGATGAGTAATATACGCCTTCACTAAAAGAATCCTTTCCCTTAGAAGAAAGATTAAGGGCATTATCCAGTAATGTTTTTGTTCTGTTGTCAACAGTTAAATTTGAAATCCGGTTTTTGAGTTTAGTGCTTCTTGAGCACAATTGGATAGCCAGCATCTTCATCGTATCTTTATAGTCCTGGCTTATAGTCAAATTTACTTTCTTTTCCCTGAACTTTTTTCCTGTGAATTCAAATACAGCATCATCCAAAGTTGGAACTTCTATAATTTCTATTTCATATTTTTTTCTTAGTTCATCTAAATCGAAAGTTTCATTTATGCTTTCATTTTTTTCAAAACTTTTGTTTTCTCCATTTATTAGCTCTCCCATAGGTATCAGGACTTTTTTTAATCCTGCTTTGTTGGCTGCTTCTATTTTCGCTTTTAGACCTCCAACAGGCCCGATTAAGCCGCCTGAATTGATAGTTCCTGTTACTGCAACATTTTCATCAAAATTAATATTTTTGATTAACGAAAACGTCAAAACAGAGATTGCCGCGCCTGCTGATGGCCCTGCTATGATTGGGCTATTAGCTGTTATGGTATAGAAAAAATCAAATTTACTGCAATCAACATCTGTAAAATCACATGCTATTTCTTTTGCAAATCTTGTCGATATTTGCGTGTCAAGTTTTGTAAGAGGAAAAGTTTCTAAAAAAACACGACCAGAACCGGGCTCTATCTCGAGGTACAAATCAGCAATACCGCCAACATCTCCATTATTGATTTCAGTAACTGCTAAAAGTTTCATGTGCCCCTGTTTAGCATTTACAGCAGGAAGTAAGAACAACAATATCACAAAAACAATAAATTGTTTCATAAATACTAAGAATAAAAGGATGTTTTTAATATCTTTTTGTTTTGATTCAATAGCATATTATAAAAACCTGAAAAATTAATCTTTCTTTTTTTTAAAATCTTCTTTTAAAGAGACTTCTCCCAATTTCTCAGTATATTTACATTTAGGATAAAGTGAGCAACCCAGGAATCGGCCATAAATGCTCCCCCTCAAAACTAACTTACCTTCCTTGCAAGTCGGACAGGATTTCTCTATTTTTCCTTTTGCAATTGCCTTTGCTTCCTTACCTGCGGTTCCTTCAACATTCTTGCTTGGACATTCTTTGTTTAAACAGAAATCCTGCGGCCTTTTTCCTCTCTTGATTGCCAGGACCATAGGATGTTTGCATGTTTCACATATTTTTTTTGCTGGTTTTATTAGGGCATTATTAGGCAATGAAAAAGTAGTTTTGCATTTCGGATACTTGTTGCATGCAACAAAGTTTCCAAACTTTCCTCTCCTCATATGCAATTCTCCCTTTTTGCAGTTAGGGCACTTACCCAGATGGCTTAACTCATCCCTTGTTTCAATATTTGCACTTAACAGTTCTTTCCCAATTTCCTTTTCCTGTTTCTTAAAATCAGACATTATTTCAGTTATTTTTTTCTCAGCTTCACTCAAAACATCTTCACCTGTCTTCTTTCCTTCAACTATCTGCTCCATTTCCTCTTCAAAATGCCTTGTTAATGCTTCATCAATAATTTGTGGAACATGCTTTTCTAATGTTTCAACAGTTTTTATTCCTAGGTTTGTAGCTGCAATTGCCTTTCCATCTACATATCCCCTCTGGAACAATGTATCAACTATAGAAGCTCTGGTTGCTTTTGTTCCCAAGTTCTTTTTCTCAAGCTCTTTTATTATAGAAGCAGGAGTATATCTTTTTGGAGGCTGTGTTTCTTTATTGTATAGGTTGATTTTTTTGACATTAACTGTATCATTTTTGTTGACCTTTGGCAGTTCCTCTTCTTCAATCTTGACATACGGCTGGTAAAAAACATGCCATCCCTTTTCAACAGTTCTTGTGCCTTTAGCGATGAATATTTCATCTTTGCAGTTTATGTCTATTGTCATGGTTTCCCTTAAAGCGCTTTCTGCAAAGGTTGCCATGAATCTTTTTGTTATTAGGTCATAGATTTTCTGCTCTCTTTCGTTTGATAAACTTGGGACATTGCCGGTAGGATATATAGCAGGATGCGCAGGATCTGTTTTCTTGCCATTATTCGGCTTTAAAGATTTAAATGATAATAATTTTTTAGTTAGTTCTGAATATTCTTTTTGCCTTGCAAGCTGCTTGAGAATTTTTTTGAATCCGAGTTTTTCTGGTAGCTGTTGAGAAGAAGTCCTTGGATATGAAATGACTCCGGAAGTGTAAAGCTCTTGGCCAATCTCCAGAGTTTCTTTGGGGCTTATATGATGGCACCTGTAAGCTTCAATCTGCAAACTTGTAAGGTCAAATGGTGTTGGAGGCTGCTGCTGAAATTGCTTTTTTTCTGCTTTATCAACAACTGCTTTCTTTTCATTCTTAACTTTCTTCATTACTTCAGTCGCTTTTTCTTTTTTCCAAAACTTGTCTTCTTTGTGCCACGCTATAACATCTCCTTTGTTAACATTGCCCTGCAGTTCTATCTGCCAGAATGGAACTGGCTTAAATGCCTTGATTTCCTTTTCCCTGTCAACAACTATCTTTAAAGCAGGTCCCTGAACACGTCCAGTAGACATTAATTTGAAACTGCCTGCTGTTTTGATTGATGAAGTTAAAGCTCTTGAGTAATTTATCCCATTTATCCAGTCCAGATGATGCCTTGCATCTCCTGCTTCTGCTTGAGGCCAGTCCAGATGCTTTGTTTTGTTTTCATAGGATTCTACTAAATCTTCCTGAGTTAATGTGGAGAATTTCATCCTGTTTGCATCTTTTTTTTTGCATGCAAAAACAATGATATTTTTCCCTATAACAGAGCCTTCCTGGTCATAATCTGTAGCAACAGTAAACTCATCGGCCTCTTTTGCAAGTTTTTTTATTGCATTCAGGTATTTCTTTGAGAAATCAGATCTTTTATTGGTTTCAGAAGATGGCTTCCATTCAATATCAAAAACAGGAAAAACCCACCCTTTTTTTTCTTTTTCAGCTAATCCGTATAAATGCCCAACAGCGCATGCAACAACAATATCTCTTTTTCCATGAGTTACTAAATAATAAGGGACTCCGCTTATGTTTTCCTTGATTGCCTTGCCATCAGCCAAAGCTTCTGCTATTTTCTTTGCCGCATTCGGCTTCTCACTAATTATCAATTCATACATGGTTTACATTTAAAATCAGAATTAATTTAAAAATGTTTGGAAATATATTATTTTATCTCCAAAGACAAATCAAAAGCCTTGACAGAATGAGTCAACAACCCCAAAGAAATAACATCAACACCGGTTTTAGAATATTCTTTTATGTTGTTTTGGTTTATATTCCCGGAAGCCTCAAAGAGAATTTTATTATTATTTTTTATATTTTCATTGATTAAATTATTTATTTTTTTTATTGTATTTTTTATTTTTGTTGCTTTCATATTATCAAACAATATTGCAAAATTTTTATTCGATTTTAATCTTTTTATTGAATTAGCAGCCTCCAAGGCCTCTTTTTCGTTTTTCACCTCAATTTCTATATGTTTGCTTTTTCCATTTTTAACTGCCAGCATTAATGCTTTTTTGATGTTGTTGTTTAATATTTTCAGATGATTGTCTTTTATAAGTATAAAATCATTTAAATTCAGCCTATGAGTCAAACCTCCTCCAATCACTACTGCTTTCTTGTCGATTAAATGCAATAATGTTTTTCTTGTTGCTGTTATTTTACACTTATTTTTTATCAATTTTTTTGTATTATAGGTTTCTGTAGCAATCCCGCACATCCTTTGCAGGATATTAAGCAATGTCCTTTCATAACCCAGTATATCGTTTGCAGGCCCAATAATCTCAATAATGATGTCCCCTTTTCTTACAATATCTCCGTCTTTTTTTATTTTTATTAATTTATCTTTTTTTGTAAATAATGATGATTCTTCAATGCCAGCAACTACACCGCTTTGATTTGAGATAATTTCAGCTTTAATTTTCTTATCTTTAAGTATTGTACTTTCGGTTGTTATATCATCCCTACCAATGTCTTCTTTTAATTGACCTTCTACTAATTTTCTTACAAACGACCTGTAATTCTTGTTTTTCAAATTAAGATTACCATTTCTATCCCAAAATTCAAGAACAAGTTTGTTTGTCATCTTATGCAAATTCCAGCATCCTGTTCAGAGCTTTCCCTGCTTTTACTATTATATCTTGTGGCAAGATGATTTCATTCTGGTTGTTTTCTAAAGAATTTAGGGCCATAGGTAAAGTAGTAGCCTTCATGTAAGGGCAGATATTGCAGAATGAATGAAAATTCTTATCAGGAGCATCTTCCCTTAGTTTTTCTGTCATGCCGCATTCTGTAACAACAATAAAATCCTTTGTATCATTGGAATTTGCAAATTTTGCCATCCCACCAGTGCCGCAGATATGGTCTGCTACCTGCAGTACATCTTCCTGGCATTCAGGATGCGCAATTATCTTTGCATTAGGATTTTGTTTCTTTAGGTCTGTTAACGCTTTTGCATTCAGCTCATGGTGTATAGAACAATAGCCATCCCATAAGATTATTTTCTTTTTTGTTTTTTCCTGTACATATTTTCCAAGGTTCTTGTCTGGCAGAAAAATTATCTCTTCATTTGGCAATGCGTTTACTATTTTTACTGCGTTCATAGAAGTGCAGCAGACATCAGACATTGCTTTTATTTCTGCTGAAGTGTTTACATAGCTTACAACAGCTGCTTTAGGGTGTTTCTTTTTCATTTTTTCCAGCTGGTTGGGAGCTGCCATATCTGCCAACGAGCATCCAGCTTCTAAATTAGGAAGCAAAACTGTTTTTTTTGGGCTTAATATTTTTGCAGTCTCAGCCATGAACTTAACTCCGCAGAATAAGATTATATCAGCATCTGTTTTTGCAGCTTGCTTTGATAGTTCTAAAGAATCTCCAATAAAATCGGCAATTTTATACATATCCGGAATCTGGTAGTTATGGACAAGAATAACTGCGTTTTTTTGTTTTTTTAGCTCTAAAACTAACTGTATTAGTTTCTCAGTTTCCTCATCAGATTTAGTAATAGCTTGTCGAAGTTGCATTTTACTACATACATAAATAAGCAATATCGACTATTAAACTTTTCTATTATCTATTAATGATGCTCGTCAGAATGTTTATGGGGCTTGAAAAGGACACCTAACGTATCTAGCAAGACGACTGAAGCTCGGTAATCCTGAGCTGAGGCTCAGAGGTGAGGAACTTTTTCCTCGAAAATTTGAGACAACCCGCAAATTTTCAGAGTTGGAAAAATTCCGAACACTCGAGCGTTTTCCGAAGGAAAACGTAAGTGAGTGAGCGAAGCCTTTGATGGCTGAGCGAACGAATCGTCTTGCGTATGTCGTCTTTTTATGAAATGAAAAGTTCCTGAAAGGCACTGCGTTTAATGTACAGACATTAAGCGAAAGAGATAATTCGACGTGTGTGCAGAATAACTTTATTACCACTTGTTTGCCTTCTGGCGAAATGTTTAAATACTATATAGTGATAACGAAATTAATTTTTGAATAATTTTGATTGGGTGGATAAATTTGAATGTCGGTGCATATCTAACAGGCGCTTTTGGTCAATCTCAGGAATTATACATAGCAAGAAATGAGGCTAAGCGAGATAGAGGATCGCCTGAGACTGTTGGTGTTCAGATTCTTAAAGATACGAAAGAAATTATAGGTAGGCAAACCAATGCCGGTCTTTCATTTATAGTTGATCCAATGTTTAATTTTGATTATCTATTCCAAGCTTTTGCTGAACATGTTGATGGAGTAAGTGTAGGTTCACAGGAGAATTGGTTTAACAATAATGTATTTTATTGGCGACCCCAGATAAGCGGACCGTTAAAATCTCAGAATACTGGATTTACAAGTGCATCTACACATATTGATCTTCTTCCAAAAGATGGTAAAGCAATGGCAATCTTACCTTCTCCTTCTAAGAGCTTGCCATAGGTCTTTTGAATGGAAGAAACACTTCTTTAGAAGATCCAGATGTATTAGTGCAATCTCTTAGTAGGATAATGGATTCATCAAATCCAGCCAAATTGTGGATTACTCCAAACACGGCAACAGAATATAGAGGATGGACACATGCTCATAACAAATTATCTATTCTTAGAGAGGTATTGATGAGGTTAGAATAATGACTGAATTATTTCCAATCTATGAAGTTGGTAGTCTGCCAAAATTGGCTACTAGAGTACAAGCTATAGGGCGAAGCCCTATATCAGATGAATCTATGGAAGAATTAAACACATTTGCTAGAATGACAGGACTTCAGGATAGTTCTGAATTTGAACAAATAGTTGAATCCCTTAAAAGAAACAGAATGGAAGGTCAACAACTTAGTTCCAAGGAAAGAGCTACAGTGATTGATTTTAACGCTCTCTTAAACATAAAATTGCAAGAACAAAGAGGCATTGAAATTGTCTATGATGGTGAAGCAAGGAGAATATGTAGAAGCAAGAGCTAATGAATTATCTGAAGACGAATTAATAAGAGTGAATGCTGCATATAACTCTGTTTTAGGAGAAGTTGAACCTGTTTTAGAAGGAAAAATTAAAACAAGAAGAGAATGGTTTGAAGCAATGGAGCAAGAGGCTAAAGAAAAAAGAGCCGCTAGAGAACAGCAAGAAAAAGAGGGCATAGAACAAAGAGTAGAAACTGCAATGCGGAATCTCGCTAAGTCGGGCTACTAATTCTAATACTTGAAGAAAAGCAGGTAATCCATACCAATAAAATTTCAAGTATTGTCTTCATAATCATTTCAATAATTTTATTTATATATTCTATTAATAATTAAGAATTCTATAACATACATTTATAAACTAAACCTTTATCTGAATTTCTAATATGGGAGACTTTGATCGTAACGCTGGAAGAGGACGTTCTGGTAGAGGTAGATTTGACAGGAATCGTGGTGGATTTGACAGAAGAGGCGGTGGAAGAGATAGAGGCGGTGACAGGGGTGGATTTGACAGAAGAGACAGGCGTTCTGAAAGGCATGAGATGCATTCAGCAATATGCGATAAATGCGGTAAAGACTGTGAAGTTCCTTTCAGGCCAACATCTGGAAAACCTCTTTACTGTGATGATTGTTATAAATCCAAAAGCAGGGAAGCCGGTTCGAGATCAGAATTTGGAAAACAATCCGGAAAAGCATCTAATGAATACCATGACCAGATCAACAAAAAACTTGACAGAATATTAAAGATACTTGAAGGTCCAATTATAGAAAAAGAAGAGCCAAAAGTAAAAAAACCTAAGAAAACAGAAGAAGTAAAAAAAGAAAAGACTGCAGAAAAAGAAGAGCCAGTTTTAGAATATGCAGAGGATATAAAGAAAAAGCTAAAGAAAAAAAAAGCTAAGAAAAATAAAAGTTAACTTCTATATTTTTTTAGATAAGATTCCAGTTTTTCTTTTAAATTATCCTTTGTTGACACAACTTTAATCAAAGAATATTTATCTCTTAAAACTCCTGGCCTGTTTAACAATTCAATGGCCCAATCAACTGTCTCTCTCTTCTTTGCATCAACAAACTTCTGGAATTTTTCAGCAGAAAATCCGCCAGCCTTAGTTCTACGAACCTCGCGCTTATTATTTAATACAACGCGTTTCTTTCCATGCAGCCATTCAACAGCTATTAATTGATTTACCTCTGCCTCAATATATAACAAAACGTCATGTTGCTGAATTGTATTCCTGTCAAAATATAGTTTGTGAGTTTGTCCCTTAGCAGAGTATTCTTCTACTATGTTTACTTCCTTCGCTTTCCTTTGTTGTTTAAGCCTTAGTTTTTCTGCTTTTTTTTGGGCTTTTTTTCGTTGTTTTCTTTTTTCGCTTTCCAGTTCTTCCACTAGTTTCTTATCAGCAATATCATTTCGGATTTTTGCTTTTTCAAGCTGATGTTTCTTTCTCTTCTCAGCTATTTGTTCAAGCTTTTTGTTCTCCTCTTCAATATCCTTGGCTTGCACAATAGCAGCGCATTTTTGGCAATAATAATTATCCCTATACAATTTGGATTTAAAGAACATTAATTTACTGCATCTTTTGCATCTTTTAATTATAACTCACCTTAGTTGATTTTAAAGTTTTATCTTCCCGTTATGCCAATCCTCCAAAACAGAAACAGCAGCTCTTCGTTCATCAATTTCTCCTTTCTTGAGAAGCATATACCTTTTCTTCCCAATCTCCAAAAGGATTGAATAAGAATCCAAAGACATATCTACACCATAATATTTTCCAAATTCCAAACAATTATTTTTCTTAAAGATGTGAATCAACTTGGTTGCAACCACATCAGGATCTTCTAATTTAGACGGGCTTATGCCTGACACCAAACCTAATCTGATTTCGTCTCTGTCCTCAAAAGGAACAATGCCCGGAGTGTCCATAAGCATTATGCCTCTTTTACCGGCTATAAGCTGCTTGCCCTGAGTAAATCCTGATTCAGAGCTGGTTTTAGCCCTGCCGCCGGAAGATAATTTATTGATTAAAGTGCTTTTTCCGGTATTTGGGTAGCCTATAACAGCAACCTTTCCTTTTATCATTCTTATAAGTTCATTGATACTCCTGGGATTTTTAGAAGATACTAAAACATATTTGGAGTTTTTAAATTCAGTTTTTACCTTATCCAATGTCTTATTAGAGATAAGATCAACTTTGTTAATAACCAGAATAAGCTTTTCCTTAGCCATTTTTTCCAAACGGGAAATTCTGGTTATATTAGGAAAGCGCGCATCTAGAACTTCAAGTACAATATCTGCATCTCTTACAATCTGTTTGGCAATTATCCAGAATCCCTGTTTCATGATAGAACATAGTTAGGTCAGTTTAAAAAAGTTAAGGGAATTTCCCAAAAATACTGGCAACTATTCGGTCTAACCCTTGCTTGTCTTCCCATACTGCTTCATCAACAATCATTCCAGTATCTTCTACAAATTTTCTTGTTAAATCTACCTGTTATTGTCTACTCAAATCAAAATAAGATGTGAATTCTTCCTTTCCCCAAAAAGCATCTATCCCTCTAAATTCACAGTATTCCATTATAACATCCCTTACATCCATTTTCTCTTCTACTAAAGCCCCAGTATCTGGATTTACCTGGGGTCTTTGATAAATCATTAGACCTTTTGGGTGGACTAATGCAAGAGTTGTATTTTCGCTTGCAAATTTACTTAGTAGAGCGTCTTGTAAGGAAGGAGTTATAACTGGAACCTCTCCCAAAAAAATAGGATGGGAGTGCAATTCGTAATTTGAATAGTCTCTTCTATATTTATAATTATCATCACCTCCTATATTACCTTTTGTTCCTGTTCTTAATATGGGTTGGCCGTCTTGTTCTGTTATTGAAACTTCATAAGGTAATGTAAGGAGGGTTTTTATATCTCCGGGTACAATCTTACCAGGTATCATAAATTCAAAGAATTCTTTTTCTGGATCAAATTTTTGAGATTTTAAGAAATGCACAGCTCTTCCTAACGAGTAGATCACTCCTGCTCCTGATTCATATTCTAATTGTTTACGTAGTTCGTTCATCTGGAATAAGTTACTTGTGCCACTATATAAGTTTACCTATAAAATTACCACTTTTTAGTAAGAATATCAGCCCCGACATAATACTTCTTGCACCTTATTTAGCAAAGTTCAATCTTAATTTCAACTTTACCTCTTCGGATAATTTGCAAACTTTACAGCCAAAGCTTCATTTCCCAAAAACATTTAAACAACAACTCTATTCAAAATTCCATGTACATACCAAAAAGATACGGCCAGAGTAAAACATACTTATGTCCTTTCTGCAAAAAGGATGCAACAACAAAGAATAACCAGCAGGTTCCTGTTTGCTATGCGCATAAAGCAAGCATACTAAAGGACCTTACCTGTTTTTGCGGGGATTATTTGGAGCTGAAAGACGGTAAGTTTGGAATATATTTTAACTGCACTAACTGCGGCAATATAAACATCAAAAAAGCTTTAGAAATGAATCCTGAATTGGGAAAAGAGCCAAAAAAGGAAGAAAAAACAGAAAATAAACCAAAAGACAAAAAAGAAATAACAATAACTTCTGATGAAGTAGATATAAATTATAGTTGAATATTATATCTTCCAGCTCCCTGATTCTTTATCTCTTGAACATACATTAAAATCAATCTTTCTTTTAACAAGGCATTCAAAAGTTTCAGAAGCAACACTAGCAGTATTATTATTTTCGGATAAATGCCCTAATAAAGCCAAAGACAGATTCTTCCCTTTCTCCTCAATAATAGAACCTGCATTATAATTGCTCAAATGCCCTTCATCAGACAATATCCATTTCTTCAAAAAAGCAGGGTAGCTGCCGTTAATGAGCATATCAATATCATGGTTGCTCTCAAGCAAAATTGCATTCAGCTTAGGAATAGTTTTCTCCATCTGCTTTGTGACAAAACCAGTATCTGTAAAAAATCCGAATTTTCCAATAACAAAACCGCAAGAGTTTACATTATGAGAAGTCGTTATAGGCTTAATCTTCAGATTATTGACCTTAAATTCTTTACCAAGAGAAAACGTCTTATTTTCAACCTTACCAAGCTTAAATTTCACTCTAGAATAAACTTCTGGAGTCATATATAACGGAATTCCAAATCGTCTTGACAGCACTCCTGCACCTGAAATATGGTCATTATGCTCATGAGTAATGACAATCCCATCAACATCCTCTAGACTCTTGCCCAACCTTGTCATCCTGGCCTCAATCTCCCTGCCGCTTTTTCCGGAATCAATCAAAACAGAAACATCTTTATCTTCAACCAAACAGCAGTTGCCGTTGCTTCCGGAAGCTATAACAGAAATCTCCATATGTCAATCCAGAAATTAATTTTATAAAAACTTATTGATTTCCAAGTACAATTCTGGTTACAAAAAAGAAAAATTTTATTTCTTCTTGACCAAATCCAACTTAATATTTAATTCTTTAAGCTGCTCATCCGGAACATCTGAAGGAGAACCGTCCATTGGGCATTTTGCGTCTTTGTTCTTTGGGAAAGCGATTACTTCCCTTATGTCGTTATAGCCGCACATCAATGCTACGATCCTGTCAAAACCTAATCCCATGCCGCCATGAGGCGGCGTTCCGTATTTGAAAGCATCCATCAAGAAACCGAATTTTTTTCTGGCCTGCTCATGGCTTAGGCCAATAATTTTCATAAGCTTTTCCTGCGTTGCCGGATTTGTTTCTCTTATAGAGCCTGAACCTAATTCCAGCCCATTCAAAACTAAGTCATATAGATCTGCATAAACTTTGCTTGGGTCTTTGTCGAGGAACTGTATATACTCTCTTTTTGGAGCAGTAAATATATGATGGCTTGGCTTCCATACTTTTTCATCATCATCCCAATCAAATAAAGGGAAGTCAACAACCCAGCAGAATCTAAAGTCTTTCTCATCAATCAGTTTTAATCTTTTCCCTATCTCTACTCGTAATTTTGACAAAATATCATTTACATCCTTTTCTTTATCAGCCACAAAAAACAATATTGAGCCTTTCTTTGCTTTTGTTTTCTCAATCAATTTTTTCTGCACATCTTTATTAAAAAATTTAGCAATATTGCTCTCAAGGCCTTTATCTGTAACGCGCATCCATGCCATCCCTTTTGAGCCTACACTTATAGCAAAATCAATCAGGCTGTCAATTTCATTCCTTGAAAATTTATCTTCCGGGTTAATGCATTTTATTTTCTCTGCATTATGGAATACTTTAAAATCAGATTTTTTTGCAATATCTGTAACATCAACCAGCTCCAGGCCAAACCTCAAATCCGGCTTATCTGTCCCATACTTTTCCATTGATTCTTTATGGGAAATCTTGGGAAATTTATATTTAATGTCTATATTAAGAACTCTTTTCATAATATGCTTATACAAGCCTTCTATCATATCCATAACATCTTCAGCATTGACAAAACTCATCTCAAAATCAATCTGGGTATGCTCCGGCTGCCTGTCAGACCTTAAATCCTCATCTCTTAAACAGCGTGCAAATTGGTAATAACGGTCGCATCCAGAAACCATCAAAATCTGCTTATACAACTGGGGGCTTTGGGGCAGGGCATAAAAATTTCCCGGATTTATTCTGGAGGGAACAATATAATCCCGAGCGCCTTCTGGTGTAGCGCGAACTAAAATTGGAGTTTCGATTTCCAAAAAACTGTTTTTATTCAAATATTCTCTGGTAGCCATAGCAGCATTGTGCCTTATCAGCAGATGCTTTTGCATTTTAGGCCTTCTTAAGTCAAGATACCTATACTTCAGCCTTACGTCTTCATTTGCCTCTACCCTATCATCAATCTCCAAGGGGGGTGTATCAGCTTTACTCAGAACCTCAATTTCATCTACAAGAACTTCTATTTGACCAGTTTTTAATTTAGGATTCTCTAAACCTTTACCTCTAGCCCTTACTTTACCATTAACTGCAATAACATCCTCTCTTCTTAATTGCTCAGCTTCTTTATGTGTTTTCTTGTCATGCTCTGGATCAAAAATTATTTGAGTAAGGCCGTACCTATCCCTCAAATCAATAAAAATTATTCCGCCGTGGTCCCTGCTGGAAGAAACCCATCCATTAAGAGATGCTCCCTTTTTAATATCATTCTTTGCAAGTTCCCCACAAGTGTAGGTTCTTTTTAATCTCATGATCTCCCCTTTATTTTCAGCTCAAAAACAACATCCTCTAATTTCTTCAAATTCCACTTGATCTGGTCTGATTTCCTCCTTAGCTCTGAATTCCTCAGATTAAATTCAAGGAATTCTCCATATATTTCCTCAACAAGATTTTTGATTTCTACTGCTTTTTTGAAATTCTTATTTATTACCTCATTGACAGCTTTTCTTACAAGCTCTCCTGTTAAATCACACAAACCCATCAGATAGCTTACATTATCTATCTTTAAAGAAGCCTTTGTGGGTATTTTTTTGTTTTTAATAAAATAATAATAGCATAAAGCTTCGGCATATTCCTGCAAAGCTGTCTGGTTTATATTTGTGTCAAGGCATACATACACTTCCAGGGCTTTTTTCTTTTTTTCAATATCTTTTACATGCATAGATGCAGATTTAATATCATTCCTGTGCAAAGCATAAATAATCTTTTTTGAAATGTTAATGACATCTCTTGATTTTTGTATTACTGCTTCTCTCCCTATATCAGAATCTGCTATTTCTTTCCTTATTTTTCCAAATTCCTTTTTATTTAGCATAGTAAAATCCGTAAATTTCGCAGTTTTATAAAGGTTTTTGATTTGTTGGGCTTTGCCAGAGCAGACTGAAGCCAAAATGGGCATTTTTTAAAAAACAAAAAATGCAGGCATTTTAATTAATTATTCGAGGTGCTTCTTCCCACCCGTCTCCCCCCGCCCGCGACGAGCGAAGCGAGTTCGCTCGCAATTCACGAGGCAAAGCCCTATATTTTGTATTATCGAAAAGTTTATATACCATCTTCCTAAGGAGTTAATAAAAAGATGGCAACTCCATTCAGGGAAATAATAGAATTTTTTGCTAAAATAGGCGTTTTTGATGTAGTATTGCCTTTTCTTCTTGTTTTTACAATTGTTTTTGCCCTTTTAGAAAGAACAAAAGTTTTCGGTGTTGAAGAGATAGAAGGCAAAAAATATACCAAGAAAAACCTTAATTCAGCTGCTGCTTTTGTAATAGCCCTCCTTGTTGTGGCTTCTTCAAAGCTAGTAGAAATAATAACAGCGGTTTCTTCAAAGTTTGTTGTTTTGCTGTTCTTAGTGGTGTTGTTCCTGCTGTTAGTAGGGTCTTTTTTTAAGGAAGAGCCTCACGGGGTTTTTCTGGAAGGAGGCTGGAGAACAACATTTATGGTTGTAGTTTTTTTTGTTTTGATTTTTATTTTCCTTGATGCCCTGGGCATGCTGGAAGAGGTATCTGGTTTTTTGAGCGGCACCAGCAGAGGAGAATTTGTCGGATCAGTGTTATTACTGATTTTAATGGTTTTGTTTGTGGTTTATATAACAAAAGAAAAAAAATCAGAATCCTCTGAAAAGAAAACATAGTAAAGTTTAAAAAGTATGAATTTAATAATAGTTAAATAACAATCATTAAACAAAAATAAGAGGAAAACCATGGCTTTTAGTTTTGAAACAGCATTTATTACCTTAGAAAATTTGGGCTTTGTAGATGTGGTGCTGCCATTCCTCTTGATATTCACAGTTTTATTTGCAGTTCTTGAGAAAACTAAGATTTTAGGAGAAGAAAAAAGGAGCATGAATACAGGTATAGCCATAATATTCGCTTTAATAGTCGTTATACCTCATGTGACTGGAAATTTTCCGGCTGGATTTGATCCTGTAGAAATTATAAATGCGGCTTTGCCTGCAGTTTCCATAGTTGTTGTGGCTGTTATAGCACTGATGATACTAATAGGCGTATTTGCACATGATAGAATCCTTTTAGGAGCTACTGCACCTGGTTGGGTATTTTTCTTCTCTATTATAACTCTGATGTTTATATTTGGAAGCGCTGCCGGATGGTGGTCTGATGGTTTTATAAATTGGTTAGAGAGTATGTTTGGCGAGGATGTCATAAGTGTGGTTATTATGCTTCTGGTATTTGGAATAATTATAGCCTTTGTTACAGGAGGAGGGGAAAGAGAAGAGCTTGGGGCATTTAAGAGAATGGGGCTAAACCTTCCTCAGCTATTTGGTGGCGGAAAAAAATAAAAATGGCAACATTTCTTGATGTTACTACGCTAGCAAATTTTTCTGTTATTTTTGTGTTTCTTTTGGTCGCTATTGGTACTTATGCGATGATGCTTTATTTAAAGCCATTCGGCATGAATCAGTTTGTAAATATACTCCTTAGTTTGATAGTTGCTTTTTTTGTAATAATTTCTCCATTGGCAACTTTAATTGTTAAGTCAATAATACCATTTTTGGTGGTAGCTCTAGTTTTTGTTGCACTTATATCCATTGCTTCAGGCATGTTTGGCAATGTTGGAGTAGAGTCTCTCCCAGGCTTAAAGACTGTTGGGCTTATTATCCTGGTAATTGCGCTTATTGTAGGCTCTTTAGCCATAGTAAGGGAAAACATTGATGTTCCTGAAAGAGGAGAGGATTTTGGCAAGGTATCTACGGTAATATTCCACCCAAATTTTCTTGGGATTATTCTTGTTTTTGTTATAGCTATATTTACTGTTGGATTGCTGGCTGTTAAGCAGACGTAAGCTAATTCTTACTTAACTTAGAACTCTTTGTCATCCTGTCCAGCTTATTGACATTCTCTGTCAGGCTGGGCAGTATTTTTTGAAAAACCTTTTCCATAGCCTTAATCTCTGTTCCAACATCTGTTATGTTTGTATCGTATTCAGAAATCTTGCTAACCAGACTCTTGTGCAGGTTATTTAAGCTGTTTGTCAGATCCTTCATTTGCTGCTCAATCTGCTCAACTTTTTTTTCTGTTTTCTCCTTCCAGTCAATTATTACCTTTATATCCTCTTCAAATTCTTTCCATTTCTCATCTATTATTGCTTCAGCCATCTCTTCAATCTGCTCTTTGTTTACTTGTTCCTGTTGTGGAGGTTGCTGTACCTGTTGTTGAGGATTAGGATATGGCTGTTCCTGAGGAAAATTTTGTGCAGGAGGCATTCCCATTTCTGGAGGCTGTTCAGGCCCGACATTACCTGCAGTCATATTTATCTGGTTCAGAGCATCAAAAATCTGGGAAGAATTATAGCCTTGCCTTTCTATTTCCTGGATTATCTGGTCATTGCCCATACCCTGCTGCTTTAATGCCCTAACTTGGTCAATAGGCAATCCAGGAGCAGCTGGTGGTACCTCTTCTTTCTTTTTTCCAAAACCGAATATGGCCATGGTTCACCTCTTTTTTAACAGTAATTTAAAATATCGATAATATGTTTTTATTTAAAAAATGTATATAAAAATGTTTCTATTTGTTGGAGTTTTTTATTTTTTTAAATTATAATTATTATTTTTTATTGTTTTTTATATTTTTTGTTGTGTTTTTCTTAATAAGCTCTTTAACTATAGCTTCTACTTCATTTTGCGTGACAAATTTGACAGGATTCCAAAAATTTATGTATTTCTCAAGAACTTTGACTTCATCCCTCTTTGCTGTTTCTTTTAGTTCTTTTATCAGTTCAAATATTTTTTCCTTTATTTCAGCAATCCCGCTTTTTATATCGCCAGTATCGGATGTCAGGGTTCTTATTTCTGTAGCAAATACCTTATTTTTTCCAAGCATATTCTGTTCTGTAAGATGTAGCGCTCTTCTTATATTAGTAACGCTTTCTTCAAGAATTCTTAGCCTTCTGCCTAGATTCCCTATATCTTCTGTAACAACACTAAAATCAGGCTGTGCAGGGGCACTTTTATGAAAAAGCCCAGCATGTTGTTTTGGTTGAGGTGCTTGCATTTGCGGCATTTTAATTTATCTGTATATTTACATTATAAATATGTTTTGTTTTTTTACGCGCCCATAAAACAGCGTATGGGGGTATCTTCGATACCCCGAGACGGCTTGAGACGGACAGTCTCGGGATGCTGAAAGCATCCCAATACGCTAGTGTGCAGGCATGCACAATTAGCAAAACCTATATATATTACTTAATTCTTAAAAGTTGTTAATGTCAAAAACAATCTCAAAGGAAATTCCCTTATCAGAAATAACCTTAAGAAGATACGAAAAGCCTTCAAAACTATTTGACAGGGAGATTGTAAGGAAACTATGCTTATCTGTTGGTTTATTGCAGCCAGGAGACTCAAGGGATGTTATTGTTGATATTCTTCATGTTTTGTTAAAGGCAAAGAAACAAAAACAATTGCTTTCTTCAGATGAAATTGAAAAAGAGGTTATAGCTGCAAGAAAAAAACAGAAACTAGCATTACATGGAATAGCGTCCTCTAATATCAGAAGACAAATAAAAAGATTAAGAGACTTATTCTTAGTGGAAAAAATAAAAAATTCCTATAGAATTACTGAATTTGAGGATTTAAATGTAATATTTGAGGAAAAGATTGAGAAATTTTATTTAAAATCAATTGTTGATAGGGTTAAGGAGTATTTCAATTCTTTAGATAAAAATTAATATTTTTGTGGAAATGTTTAAATATACCTTGCTATATCCACATTAATATGTCTCAGCAATATGAGAATTCTTCCAATGGAAATATAAATCCTATTTACAGAGAAGTGATTGTTGGGAATCATACCATAAGAATTACTTATCTTGAGAATATCCTCCCAATAGATGGGGCTGATACTCGCTGGGAAAAATTTGAACCTGTAGGTCCTCCAGTAGCTCCTGAGGGTTGGGAAAATGAATTATATGATTCTATAAGAGACTTAAATTCTGTTAGACATCCTATAGGACCACTTTCAAAATATGTTCCAATTGAAAGCGTGGTCAGATTGTTTGATGGTAGATTACCGTGGCAGGTAGAGCTTCCAAAAAATGTAGAAGACTTGGGTGGAATTGTTCTGGCCATAGGATTATGGCTTGGAAGGACATTAGACTTGCCATTGGACGAAGTCAAATCTAATATTTGCCAATACCTCTCTGATAAAGACGCTTTGGAACGAATCATGGATGATAGGCAACCCGTTGCTGTAAATAAATAAGTCCTAAAAGATTTTTTAACAAAACCTTTATAAACCCCTTATTCTTACTCAATATGGTACTGAGGTTTCAGTATAGATAGTTCTTTTCAATTTTTCTGCCTTAGTCTGACCAAAAGTGTATATTCAAAAGCATAAGATTTATAAATAAGTATAAGAGTATTATTTTTTTAATATGAACTTTAAAAATCGGGATATAATCTCTATACACGATTTCTCAAAAGATGAATTGCTTTATATTTTGAAGATTTCAAAATTAATGGAAAAAAAGCCTGATTCTAACTTACTGAAAGATAAAATCCTAGCAACCTTATTCTTTGAACCTTCCACAAGGACAAGATTAAGCTTTACATCTGCTATGGAGCAGTTAGGTGGTAAGGTAATGGGGTTTGCAACCTCGACAATGACTTCTATTAAGAAAGGAGAGACTTTGTGGGATACCATTAAGATGGTCCAGGCTTACGCTGATGTTATAGCAATAAGGCATCCTTTAGAAGGATCAGCTAGATTAGCTGCAGAGGCATCTTCTAAGCCAGTAATGAATGCTGGCGATGGTGTAAATCAGCATCCTACACAAACATTACTTGATTTATATACAATACAAAAGGTGAAGGGGAGGTTGGATAATCTGCATATAGGAATACTAGGAGATTTAAAGTATGGAAGAACAGTACACAGTCTTGTAGTTGCTTTATCTCACTTTAACCCAAAATTCTACTTTATTGCGCCGCAGGTATTGCAGATGCCGCAAAGCTACCTTGATGAGCTAAAAGAAAAGAAGATAAAATTTGTAACAGAATCAAACTTGATGAAAGTAAGCAAAAAATTAGATGTACTTTATACTACAAGGATACAAAAAGAAAGATTTGCAGACCCAATAGAATATGAAAAATATAAAGGAGTCTACAAACTAGATTCAAGCTTACTCTCAAACATAAAAAAAGACCTTAAAATAATGCATCCTTTGCCAAGGGTGGATGAAATAGATCCAAGTTTAGACAAAACAGACCATGCTATTTATTTTGAGCAAGCAGCAAACGGAATACCTGTAAGAAAGGCATTGTTAGCTTTTGTTTTAGGTAAGATCAAATGAATCATGTATATGCTACAATGAAAAAAATAGCAATTAATTCAAAAACCTGTAAAATATCAGTCTCGGGGTATCGAAGATACCTCCATATGCTGTTTTACGGGCGCGTAAAAAAATGAAAAAAGAATTAAATATTTCGGCAATAAAGGATGGAACTGTAATAGACCATATCCCAAGCAATGTAGCCTTAAAAGTAATTGATATTCTTGATATTAAAGGCATAAGGGGCATGATTTCAATAGCAACAAACCTAACAAGCAAATCAATTGGTAAAAAGGGAATTATAAAAATCAGCGGTAAAGATCTGACAAAAGAAGAGGTTGATAAGATAGCCTTAATAGCGCCGAATGCCACAGTAAATATAATAAAAAATTATGATGTTAAGCAAAAAATAAAAGTTACAATACCTTCAACAATAAATAAAATAATTAAATGCTCTAATCCAAATTGTATTACAAATAATGAAAAAAATGTGGCAACAAAATTCTATGTTCTAGATAAAGGGCCTTTAAAGGTCAAATGTCATTATTGCGAAAGAAATATGGAAAAAGAAGACATATCTCTTTTATAAAAATGCTTAAAACGAATATATGTGGGGTGGAGCTACGCAATCCAACTATATTAGCTTCCGGAATTTTAGGTGTGACTAAGGATTCTGTTGACAAGTTAGGAAAAGCAGGTGCAGGAGCTGTAACGCTAAAATCATTATGCCATGAAGAAAGAACTGGAAATAAAAACCCTACAATGTTTGGTTATGATGATGTTTTTCTGAATGCAGTTGGCTTGCCTGGCCAGGGTATTGATAATTCTATTAAAGACTTTAAGAGATTGAATGATTTAAGTGTCCCAGTTATAGCAAGCATTTATGGCTATAAAATTAAGCAATTTGGCCAAGTAACAAAGAAAATAGCTTCCTTAAAGCCAGCAATGATAGAAGTTAATATTTCATGCCCTCATATGGATTATGGAAAGCCTTATTATGCAGATCCTGAGCTGACAGCTAAAATCACTAGGGAAGTGAAAAAAAATTCCGGAAAGATTCCTGTAAGTGTAAAACTAAGCCCAAATGTTCATGATATTAAAGAAATAGCTCGTGCTGCTGAGAAAGCAGGAGCAGATGCTATAACTGCTATTAACACATCTATAGGAATGGTAATTGATCTTAATGCACGCAAACCAATACTCTCAAATAAAATTGGTGGAATATCCGGACCTGCATTAAAGCCAATTGCTGTCAGGTGTGTTTATGAAATCTATGAAACTGTAAAGATACCGATTATAGGCACTGGCGGGATTACTTATGGAAAAGATGCTATAGAAATGATAATGGCAGGTGCAACTTGTGTTGGCATTGGTACTGGAATTTATTATAGAGGAAATGATGTTTTTAAGAAAGTGTGCAAGGAAATGGAAGACTGGATGAAGAAAAATAAAGTTAAGAGCTTGGATGAGATAAAGGGTTGCGCTCATAAATAAAATAATAATAAAAATGCATTAAAATGCTTACAATAAAAATAATAAAATAAAAATTTCAATGCCCAAATAAAATAAATCTAGATTATAAAATAATAACTTAACAAATAATTGTGAAAGTTGTATAAAACAAAAATTAATGAAAAATGCCGAACCAAGAATTGCTTAAAACAGACATTCCAAAAATACTTGAAATTAATGAAATTGTTAAAGAAGGAAAAAATATAAAATCATTTTTCTTCAAGCATTCTCTGGACAGCAGACCTGGCCAGTTTATCATGGTCTGGATTCCTAGTGTTGATGAAAAGCCAATGGCTGTTTCTTATCATAATAAGAAAGAATTTGCTTTTACATTCCAGGTAGTTGGAAAATTTACACGTGCATTAGACAATCTTAAAAAAGGCGATAAAGTAGGCATAAAGGGGCCTTACGGAAACTCTTTTTCTGTAAAACATAATGCTTGCATTGTTGCAGGAGGAATAGGGATTTCCTCAGTTAGTACATTAATTGACAAATTAAAGAACCCTATAATCATAAATGGTGCCAGAAAAAAAGATTACTTAATTTATTTGAAAAGATACAAAAAAATGATTATAACAACTGATGATGGAAGTTCTGGAAAAAAAGGCTTTACAACAGATGCTCTGAAGGAATTGTTAAAGGATAATAAAAAAAATAGAATCAAGATTGTTTATACCTGCGGACCTGAAATAATGATGAAGAAAGTTTTGGAGCTATGCAATAAATACAAAATTAAATGTGAAGCTAGTTTAGAAAGAATGATGAAATGCGGTTTTGGAATATGTGGGGCATGTATGTGCAATGACAAGTTAGTATGCAAAGATGGCCCTGTTTTTAATTCCAGGCAATTGAATGGTATGTCGGAGTTTGGAAACTTTGCAAGACTTAAAAGTGGAAAGAAAGTTACAATTAAAGAATACCATAGCTAAAAAGGTTGAGCATTATCTCATCCTTTTCCAATAATAGGATAAGTAGGATTGTTAAGGTACCCTACTGCTTGGATAATTTCTGGAGTGCTTCCAGCTATACATATTCTAAACAGATTATCTCTTTTACCCAGAGGACTCATACCACTTGCATTTACTGGTACAAAACCATTACGAATCATCCAATCGTGCATATTCTCAGTATTGTTTATCTGATGTGGTGTTCCATTAACTTCATATTGAGCACCCTCAAATGCTTGTTTCCTCCCTTGGACTACTGCATAAATTCCAGCTTTAGTTGGGAAGATATCAAATGCTCTTTCACCACCTATGCTAAGATTTCCTAATTGCCCATTTAATATTCCAAAATTTATTTCAGATTTCTTGGCAATATTCCTTGCTATTTGTTGATAGGTACCATTTTGTAAAGCTATTGCAACTGCATGTTGTGCTGGAGTAGAAGCGTTATATCCTATTCTTCTGGATATAGCTTCTATTGACTTAATCAAATCTTTATCCTTGGTTGCAATAGCCGCTACCCTATAGCCAGGGACTGCTTCTATTTTTGAAGCTGAAAATAAAATAGTTAAATCCTCTGGATTTCCATTTGATTCTACATAAGCTTTTGCAAGACTATGGACTTCTGTTTCTTCTGGATCAAAGACAATTTCCCTATAAACATCATCAAAATGAGGCTTTACTTGCGGGTGTCCTGCTAATACTTTTGCTCTTTGATAAATTTCATCTTTGCTGCTAACAAGAGGAAGAGGGTTACCAGGTTCGCATTCGAGGTGCATAATTTGGTTAAGCCCCATCCTGCCTAGTTTCTTTTCAGCTAAAGCAAGTTGGTCATCTAAACTTTGCTGCGTGATTCTAAAATCAGCATCTCTTTCAATAAACTCATAAACATCACTTACTTTTGAACCTCCTAATGCCTCTACAACCAGTAATGCTTCAGAATATCCTGGCCAAAAAGGTTCTAGTGCAGTAACCAGACTTGGTGCAGCCTGCATAAGAGCAAAGTTTACAAGTCTGCCTCCACCTCCAATAAAAATATCTTCTGGTTTATAATCTATTCCAGTATAACTGCTAATGTACCTAGCTATTGCTTCCTTTAACTCTGGCAGTCCATTTGCGTCACCATATTTTTTTTTCTTGCCACCTACTGCAAGCTGTTGAAGAAAAGGTTTAGTATGCTCCTCATCTGGTTCTCCTGCTGTAAGCATGATTGGTTTAACTTGGATATCTCCTTCTAACCTATCCACTAAGGTTTTTACACCAAGAGTTTCCTGTGCAGGTAAATCCAACAGTGCTTTAACAACGCTGTGTGCCATTATAACCACCAAAATATATTTTTAAGTTAGATTTTGATTAGACTTTTTAAATTTTCTGTTGGAAAAGCTTTAAATAGGCATTCAGTTCTTATTCAATAGAAATGACAATCCTAATAAAAAACGGAAAAATCTACCAAAACGGAACTTTAATTAAAAAAAATATTTTTATTAAACAGCATAAGATAACAAAAATAACAAATCAAAATTTGAAATCAGATAACGTTATTGATGCAAAGAACAAAATAATAATACCTGGTTTGATTGATTCGCATGTTCATTTTCGCGAACCGGGACAGACTCATAAGGAGGACTTCTTTACCGGAAGCATGGCTGCAGCTGCTGGTGGCATCACTACAATCTTAGATATGCCCAATACAAAACCACCAACTATTGATTTGCAAAGATTAGATGAAAAAAGAAAGTTGGCAAGGAAAAGTATTGTTAACTATGGATTCCATTTTGGCTCAACAAACAATAATATTGCTGAAATACAAAAAGTAAAAGATGTTGCTTCTGTCAAAGTTTATATGGATTATACAACTGGGGATCTACAAATTGATAATTATAACACATTAAAAAAAATATTTTCAAGCAATAAAACAATATCAGTACATGGAGAAAATGAAAATATTATAAAAGCTATTGAGTTAATACAGTATGCAAACAACCATATACATTTTTGTCATGTTAGTTCTAAAGAAGAGCTTAATTATACAATGCGAAAAATAAAGAATAAAGTTTCTGTTGAAGTATGCCCTCATCACTTGTTTTTGACTGTTAAAGATTTGAATGAGCTTGCAAATTTTGGAGAAATGAAACCTAGCTTAAAAACAAGAGATGATCAGAAAGCATTATGGGAAGGAATCCATAATGGTAAGGTTGATACAATAGCAACTGACCATGCACCACACACTAAAGAAGAAAAAAATCAATTAAATTACCTTTTTGGAGTTCCTGGATGTGAGACGATGCTGCCATTATTATTAAATGCTTTAAATGAAAAAAAATTGACATTGAAAAAAATTATCCAGTTATGCTGCGAAAATCCTATAAAAATATTTAAAATTAAAAATAAAGGTTTTATCAAAGAAGGTTTTGATGCTGATTTAGCCATAATTGATTTAGATTTAGAGAAAAAAGTTAAGAATGGTGAATTGTTTACAAAATGCAAATGGAGTCCATTTGATGGCTGGAAGCTGAAAGGATGGCCTGTAACAACAGTGGTAAATGGAAATATTGCCTTTCATAATGGAAAAATTAATAATATAGTGGCGAAAGAGGTTTTGTATAATGAATGAAAAGATAGCAAAAGCACTGACAGATGCAAATGTTGTAAAGTTTGGAGAATTCACATTAGCTTCTGGTCTAGTAAGCCCGATATATGTAGATTTGAGAGTCTTGCCTTCTTATCCAGATACTATGGCTGCTGTGACAGAAGAGCTTGTCAAGGTAATAAAAAAATTAAAACCAGATGTTGTTGCTGGTGCAGAGACAGCAGGAATCCCATTAGCTATGGCTATTTCATTAAAAACAAAAATACCCATGATTTATGTGAGGAAAAGGCCTAAAAGTTACGGTAGAGGAGAACAAATTGAGGGTGTGTTAAAAAAAGATGCAAAAGTCGTTTTAATTGATGATATGGCAACCAATGCATTCTCTAAATTGAAATTTATAGAAGGAATAAAGAACTCTGGAGGAATTGTAGGGGATGTTGTTATTGTCCTAGATAGAGAACAAGGTGGTGTAGAATCCCTTGCTAAAGAAAATGTTAAGCTACATTCATTGATTACATTAAAAGAATTGTTAGATTATATGAAAGATAATAATTTGATTGATGACAATAAATATAATGAAGTAATGAAATATCTGGAACAGAATAAATGAAAAAACAATAAATAAATTAATTTAAAATATAAAAAAATAAGATGAATCAAATTATAAAATTAAAGAAATCAATAATTCCTTCTTGCGACATTTCTGATTTAAGCAAGCTGAAAAATTTAGTCAAAGAAACCTGTTCTGTTGATGGTATTGGAGCTTATAAGATTGGTTTAGAGCTTTGTTTGCCTTATGGTATTCCTGCTGTTGTTGATGTGATAAAGAAATTTACAGATTTACCTATTATTTATGACCATCAAAAAGCTGCTACCGACATACCAGAATTAGGAGAAAAATTTGCTCACGCTGTCAAGGGTGTTGATGCGGTTATATTATTTCCTCTAACCGGACCTGAAACAGAAAAAGAATGGATTAAAACCTGTAAAAAAGCAAAGTTAGGTGTCATTGTTGGTGGAGAAA
>Ga0187833_10000918_pt1 | contig 34535 bp, 51 predicted proteins | sample ETNtaG_37_FD_167968 | JGI IMG/M metagenome (GOLD analysis project Ga0187833, IMG submission 167968) | Marine microbial and viral communities from oxygen minimum zone, Eastern Pacific Ocean - ETNP2014_SV_400_PacBio MetaG (Illumina Assembly) | ecosystem: Environmental > Aquatic > Marine > Hypoxic...
TTTCATTGCATAATTACTAAGGTCAATTGCTGTCACAACATCTCTCAAATCTTCTTTTATCAATACGATATCTCCTGATTCAATTGCAACATCTGTTCCAGAGCCGATTGCAATGCCAATGTCTGCCTGAGTTAATGCCGGCGCGTCGTTTATACCATCACCGACCATTGCAACTTTCTTATTCTCATCCTGTAATCTCTTGATATGTTTAGCTTTATCACCAGGCAACACTTCAGCTAGCACTCTTTTTATGCCTAATTCTTTGCCTATTGCATCACCTGTCCTTTTATTATCTCCAGTAATCATGATGATTTCTTTGTCCATGTCCTGGAGTTTCTTGACAGCTTCTTTTGAATACTCTTTTAATGTGTCAGCTACAGCTATCAGCCCGATTGTCTTTTTGTCTGATGCAAGTATCATGACAGTCTTTCCTTCACTCTCTAATTTCTGAATCTTATCCTCAGAATCGATCTTGATCTTCTTATCCTGCATCAATCTCCTATTACCCATGAAGAATATCTTACCATTGTATTTTCCCTCAATTCCTTTGCCGGATATTGATTCGAATGACTTTGCTTCTGGTATTGCTATCTTTTTGTTCTTGGCTGCGTTCACTATTGCCTCACCTAATGGATGTTCTGATCTATTTTCTAGGATTGCTGCATATTTCAATATGTCTTTCTCATTAATCTTGTCTAATTGGATAATATCTGTCAATTGAGGCTTACCTTTGGTAAGTGTGCCTGTCTTGTCAAAGACAATTGTACTGAGTTTATGTGCTGTCTGTAGTGCTGCAGCACTCTTGATAAGTATGCCATGTTCTGCTCCAAGACCTGTTCCAACCATCACTGCTGTTGGTGTTGCAAGGCCCAGTGCGCAAGGGCATGCTATGATTATTACAGCCACAAAGATAGTTAATGCAAAAGCAAAACCAAATCCTAAGAAAAACCATACTAAGAATGATATTACTGCAATTCCAAATACTGCAGGTACAAAGTAAGCTGAGATCTGGTCAGCGAATTTCTGGATAGGTGCTTTGCTTCCTTGCGCTTCTTCAACCAGTTTAATGATTTGCGCTAAGGCTGTTTCTGAACCGATCTTTGTTGTTTTAAATCTGAATGAGCCTGTCTTGTTGATTGTTGCACCGATTACTTTGCTGCCTTTTGATTTCTCAATAGGTATGCTTTCTCCTGTCAACATTGATTCGTCCACAGAAGAATGGCCATCTACAACAATGCCATCAACAGGTATTTTTTGACCTGGCTTGACAATCACTATGTCACCGACAATTACTTCTTCAATCGGTATCTTTATCTCTTTCTTGTTTCTTACTACTATAGCTGTTTTTGGTTGCAAGCCCATTAACTTTTTGATAGCTTCAGATGTCCTGCCCTTTGCAATAGATTCCAGGTATCTTCCAAACAATATGAATGCTATCAATAATCCTGCCACTTCATAATAGAGTTGAGTGTGGTTGTAGTTAGTGTTGCCTGACCATATCATGATTGAGATGAATATGCTATATACATAAGCAGAACCTGTGCCCATTGCAACCAAAGTGTCCATCGTTGCTGTCTTTGTTTTTATTAAAGCGAGGAATCCTCTTGTGTAGAACTGGTAGCCTGCTATAAGTATAGGTGTGGTTAAAATTAATTGTATTAATGACATATTCTGTTCAATAAATAATGGTATTGGAAGTCCAATATGAGGTGCCATTGCAAAGTATAATAATGGTAAACTGAGGATTGCAGATATGAGTAATTGAATTTTTAATGTTTTAATCTCTTTTTCTCTCGCTTCTTTCTCTGCATCTTTTGCCGATTCTTCAACTGGTTTATATCCTAATGATTGTATGGTCTCTTTGATCTTCTCAGGAGAAGTTAGTTTTGGGTCAAAAGTGATTGTTGCTTTTTCTGTCACAAGCAATTCTTTTGATACTATTCCCTTTAGATTGTCTAGTCCGCTCCCTACTGTATGGACACAGTGCGGGTTGTCCATACCGATTACTTTTAAATTTAAGGTGTTACCTTTTTCTTGTTCTTTGATGACCTCATAACCTAGGTCTTCAACAACACTTTCTAATTCTGTTCTTGATATTGTATCTTTGTGCTCGACAAGCGCTTTCTCAGAAGCAAAGTTAACACTTGCTTTTGACACGTCTTTCTTATCCCCAAGAGATTTCTCTATCTTAGACGCACAGCTTGCGCAATTCATTCCGGTTATTTTGATTATAGTTTTCATTTCTTAACCTCCTTATTTTGCTCCACAACCATGCCATGGTTTTTCATCTTGTTTAACTTGTGTTCCAATATTTAGTCTGTTAAGACCTGAATATACATCAATGACATTATATACTTCAAGCAATGCTTTGTCGTCTAATCCATTATGTTTGACTGCATCATTATAAACATTAATACAATATTCGCACCCGCTCATTATCGATACAGTAAGCGCAATAATATCTTTGGTCTTATTGTCAAGTTTACTACTTTTGCCCATGATATCTTGAATCTTTTTCCAAGTAATTTCTAAATAACTAGGATTATTGCCTAATGCTTTGTACATATTTGGGACAAAATCAATTCCAAGAGTTTTCTTGATATCATTATATATTTTCTTAACTTTCCCTGTAGCAGCTGACTCCTCAACCAATTTAATAGATGTTTTATTTGTATCTGCTTTTGGTATTCCTGACTTGTTAGTTCCACATGTTTCTTTTTCTTTAGCTATTTTATTCTCTTCACATCCCATTTCTATCCCTCTATTTAAGTTCTTTTTTCATTTTTTCATATTGTTTTTTAGTTATTTCCCCTTTAGCATATCTTTTCTTTAATATGTCAATTGGAGATTCTGTTTTATTATCTTTTTTTGGCTTACTATACTGGTTTACTAACCATATTATTAACCAAATCATTGTTCCCCAAAAAATAACCATAAATAAAATACCAAATCCCATTCCAAAGAAACTGCCAGTCATCATGTTCATCATACCTCTTTGATTGTTTAACACTGTCCCTCCCATCATTGAATTCATCATGTCAGAACCCATTGCTTCATGTTCTCCGCAATAAAAAGCATTTCCCATATTAATATGCATTTCTTCTAAGCTTGAAGAACCCACTCCTCCCATCATATCATCCATTGTATTATGAGCTTCACCTGGATGCATCTGTTCCATGTAATAATCTCCGAGTATCTCTAATTGGTTATCTGTTAGTTGATCACAGGGGGTTTTTGATTTTATTATTTCTTCTGCAATGGCAAATGTTTCTTCACCATGGGCTAAGACACTTATGGGGCTAATAATTAATATCAAATAAATCAATAATATTTTCTTCATTCTTTCACCGCGTGTTTTATTATTTTAGTGTTGCAAGCATGATGTTTATTGCAAAAGTCTTCACATTGCTTTGCTATATCTTTATCTTTGTAGAGCATATTGCAAGTTTCACACATGTAATATACTTTGTTGTTCTTTTTTATTTTTCTTACCATTTTACTTTACACCTGTTACTAATTGTACAATCCCATTAAAATGGATTTTATGCTTTACTTTGTTGAATTTGTTTCTTTTTAGTTCTTCTGAGAAGCTTTCTGTCAATATTTCTTTTGCATACTTTGGTTCAAGAAAGTTTAAGTGAGAATTCATAAAAAGCCTCATGAACCAGCTTTCTGACTTGCTGAAGTCCATTATTATAAATTTTCCACCTTTCTTCAACAATCTGTATGCTTCGTTTATTATATTCAATCGGTTCTTATGTGGTACTTCGTGCATTGCAAAGCTGATAGTCACTGCATCAAAGCTGTTTTGTTTTAGATTAGTGTTTTCAATATTCTTTCTTAAGTACTTTATATTTAAACCTTCTTTTTTAGCTTTTGTCTTTGCAATTGATAGCATCTGTTTCGATAAATCAATACCAATCACTTCTGTAGATGGATGATGTCTTTTAATTTCTTCAGCTACCTCTCCTGTTCCTGTTGCCATGTCAAGTATTCTCTTTGACTTATTAGATATATTCTTTGCAATGACATGCCGAAGCTGGTGGTCTTTTCCAAGCGAGGCTAATCTAAAGCTGAAGTCGTATAACTTCACAATCCATGTTTCAAATTCACTTCTGTAATATTTTGGTATTTCCATTCTTAGATCAATTTATTATATATCCATCCAAACAGGTAAAGTACTACAAAACTAGCCACGGCCGCTTCAACAATACCAGCAATTATTCCTGTAATGCTTAATGAAAAAAATAAATGCCATTGTTGCATAGCTTCTACTGCTGATGTATATATCCCTAAGTTTCCCAGAATGCCTAGTATCAACATGCCTGCTGCTGACAATATTGCACCTGCGTATCCCAATGCCTTTGGGTTTAATTCTTCTCCCATTTTATTTTCACCTTTTTTTTCCTTTCTTCTGTCTAGCAAGCCATTCATGTGTTAGCCAGAATATCAATGAGAATATGAAAGATGCCAATATAAAATATACTAGTTTAAGCACACTCCATGCTACTCCATATCCTCCCATCATTCCAAAATCTCCCATCATATTTCCTCCCATTCTTCTTCACCTCTTTTTTTTAATTTTTTTATCCACAACAACAACATTTCTCTTCATCTTCTTTTTTTTCTTTCTTCTCAAACTCTTTGACGCACTTTGCTGAGCAAAACCACTTTCCATTTTTTTCAATTCCTTTGTCTTTCTCTTCTTTCATACCACATACTGGGTCTGTTTTTTTAAATAGCCCTAAAATCATATTTTATTACCTCTTCTAAACATTGTCAATCACTTTCTTTAACTTACTTTCAACTTCTTCAGCAATCTCTTCAAGTGCTGGGTTGTCAACCATACCCATTGCTGTTGTTGGAAGGATTGCTGAAACTGTTACTTTCTCTTTATCTTCGTATATAATCACATTACATGGTAGCATCAGACCAATCTCTTTTTCTGCCAATAATGCTTTATGCGCAAAAGACGGATTACACGCACCAAGTATTATGTATTTGTCAAAATCAACATTAATCTTTTTCTTTAATGTTGCCTTTACATCTATCTCAGTCAAGACTCCAAATCCTTCTTTTTTCAATTCTTCTCTTGTTTTTTCAACTGCTTCTTCAAATTTCATATCTAATTGTTTATTATAGTTGTACATTCTTAATCACCTTTCCTATTTATTATGTATAATACATATCATATATTAAAAGAATAATAAAAAATAGTGTAAATTCATACTATAGACTAATGATTTTGTTGATTTCTTCAACAAACATTTGTGCTTCTTCTTCAGTGTTGTAAAAATATAAAGAAGCGCGAACACTTCCTTTCATATCATGTTTGTTGAACCAACTATGTACGCAGTGTGCTCCACTTCTGGTCATTATATTAGCTGATGTGTCAAGTATCTTTGAAACATGATGCATGTCTTTTCCGTTTATGTTGAATGAGAATATACCACTTCTTTTTTCTGGTTCTCTTGGCCCGATAAGTTTTACTTTGTCAGCTAATGATTCTGTTAATATCTTGTTGAGTTTTAGTTCATGGTTTTGGATATTTTTTAGTCCTACTCTTTTTAGATATTTACATGATTCACCTAATGCAATCAGGTTTGCGTAATCCTGTAAGCCTGCTTCAAATCTGCTAGGTACTTTTTCTATCTTAAAATCTTCATAGGTTGAATCAATAACTGTTTCGCCACCTACAATAAATTGGTCAAGCTTTTTCAACAGGTCTATTTTTCCGTAAAGGACACCTGTTCCAGTAGGTCCAAGCATCTTGTGGCCTGAGAATGATAAAAAGTCTATATCTGGATTTCTTATGTTTACTTCTTTATGTGGTATGCTTTGAGCAGCATCTAACATTAATAAGGCATTGTGTTGATGTGTTATTTCTGATATATCTTTTATTGGGTTTGTGACTCCATCTAAATTAGATGTGTGAACCAATGATACTAATTTTATTTTACCTACTGAGAAAGCATTCTCAAAATTTTCAAGATTGAATGTATTATCTTCATTGCTTTCTACAACCTTAACAATAATTCCTTTTTCTTTCTTTAACTTCAACCATGGAATTAAATTAGAATTATGTTCTTTGTCGCTTATTATTACTCCATCGCCTTTTTCTAAGCCAAGTGAATTAGCAACAAGATTTATCCCTTCAGTCGTGTTTCTTGTGAAAACAATCTCTTCATCATGCTTGGCATTGATTAAGTTTTTTACTTCATTTCTTGACTTTGCCATCTCGTCCTGCACTCTATTGGCAAATTGATGAGAACTTCTCCCTGCACAGCCAGTGTATTCTGTGTAATATTCGTTTATTTTATTGATTACCTGTATTGGTTTAAGTGACATGCAGGCATTATCAAAATATATTATTGGTTTTCTGAGAATTGGAAAATCCTGCCTTACTTTATCCGGGTTAAAGAAGATCATTTTAGTTCTTTATCTATTATCTTTCTGAAAGTCTTGAAAGGTTTAGGACCAACAATCTTCTGTTCGTTGATGAAGAATGTCGGTGTTCCTGGGACTCCAGCGTGAAGACCCATCAATGAATCACTGTCAATCTCTTTCTTGTATTTTTCTGTAAGGAAACACTCTTTGAATTGATCCTTGTCTAGTTCTAATCTATCAGCTAAACCAAGGAACATTCCTCTTGATTGTTTCTCTTGATATTGGAATAATAATTTATGGTATTCATGATATCTGTCTTGTTCTTTTGCGCACTCTGCTGCTAGGGCTGATTCGTAACTTAGATTGTGTTGTGGTATCTTGAATGTCTTGAATTGGAAATTGACACGTCCTTTATAATGTTCAATTACTTCCTGTACAATTGGCTCTGCTTTTTTAGTCCAAGGACATGCGTAACAGCCGAATTCTATAATTGTAAGCTCTGCATCTGCTGATCCAATGATTGGATCATCATCTTCAAGCACTGGTTGAGTAAATACTGCTGTTGTTACTGAATCTATCTCAGCTATTTTGCTGTTAGACCCTGTTGGGTCAAATATACAGAAACCTGTTGATTCAGGACCGTTGCAGTTTCCATAGTAATAGTAGTTGTAAACACCAACACCACTACCGTAAATGCTCCATGCAAATAATATTAATATTAACCAGGATAATAGTTTGTAATGATTGTATGTTACTTTTGCGAATTTTGGAGAAAACTTCAGAATTTTTCCTGTCAATTGTGCCTTTATCCTATCATCAAGGCCTGACTCACATTTTCGAAGTGTTGCTGTTTTTATCAAGCATTCAAATGCATCCTTTGTCAGTTTCCTGTATTTCACACTGAATATTCCAAGGATTGCAAACACCGGAAGTGCTAATAAACATAAAACCATTTTGTATTGTTGAAAGTAAATTTGTTTATAAATTTAGTGTAAATTTAGTATAATAATCTGTAATTAGTAAGTTTGATTTGAAAGAACCTTTATCTTGATTTCTTTATACAATCTTTATTAATTAAATAAATAATACTTCTAATAATTATTAAAAACTTCAATGCTCATCACAACAAAAGAAAGTTCTATTTTTTAAGGTAGAAGTAAAATAAGAGAAAATGAGCATTGATATTTAGTTTTGAAATATCAAATTAATAAATAATACAAATAGTATGTATTTGGCTTTAATCTCATGTAGTATGCCTATTACTTACAATATTAGCGAAGATTTATTAAGTAGTTTGATTAAGATAAGTACATGATCAAAGGATATGTGTATGGGATTGCAGGTTTTGTTGTAGCTATATTAATAATGGGGCTTACTAATGGAGGTATCACTGGTAACTTTGTGAAAAGTGAAGAGCCTTTGATAATATATTTTCCAAAGATAACTGATTTTAAGAGTACTGATCAAGGAGGTATCAATTTTGGATTCAGTTTTCCTGATGCTACATTTAGGGTAGGTGAAAAAGATGCTGACTTTTTATTATTTCTTGAATCAACAACGATTCCTGGCTTGAAGATAGGTTATGATCCAAAGTTAAAAAGGATAAGGGGCGGACTACCTGTGATTGAAAGCCCTGAAGTGAACATACTTGATGGTAAAGCTCATAATATTATTTATACATTTCATAGTGGACATAGTAGACAAGCGATAATACTTGATGACAAGATGCTTGTTGAAGGTGAATATACCGGAGAAGTGTCAGGCGGTTTGATTACTGGTGCTGTTGTTCGTTCTTCACCTGCTAAAGTTGTAAGTGATCTAGAGATTGATGTAAGAGTCTGGTGATGCTTCTTTGTATTCTTCTTTGATTTTAATATATTCTATAAATTGTTCTGGAGAAAGAGTATCTTGAGCGTACATTTCATCATATTTTTTGGCAAGTTCATGCGCTCTTTGATGGATTATGTAATCTTGTTTTGGTGTGATACTACCTGTTCCTGTTCTTTCATCATTAACTAATGCTTCAATACATTCATGAATTAATATTGGTCTTATGAAGATTTCACTTAACTCAGGCGTGTATATATCAAAACCTCCGTCTACGTTGGAGAATGAATAGAATATGGCTGGCCTTCCTTCTTTTCGTTCATTTTCTGTATATTCTGCAAACCAGATAGTGAATGGTCTATCCATATATTCAAATGGCATAGCTTCCTCTATTTCTAACTGGCTGAAAAATTCTTTCAGCTGATTATAGTCAATTTCCATAGTAAAAATGAGGTTTTTGAGGTTTTAAAAGGTATCGGATAACAGGCGGAATACGAGATTTCTCTCTGATGTTAATCGCAATAAGCCAAATTATACAATAGTTATATTAACTCCAAGTTCCATTATTATAAAATAGCGAAGAATTGCGACTATCTGCGAATAAATATCAGGCTAAAAACAAAGAATTTTCTATTTGTCTACAAGAAGGTAAAGGAGAGTAAGCACGCTTTCACATTTAAAGCGAGAGATCTTCATAGATCACTATGGAAAGAAGGAATTTTCTGAAGATTGCACCTTTGATTGTGCCTGCGTTAAAAGGTATTGCTTTGGCTGACAGGATAAGCTTTGAAGATGCTAAATTGGATATTAGTTTAAGGCAGGCGTATGTTGATCGGATGATCTACTGGTATCTTAATGATTCCAGATTTGAAACAGAAGATGAATGTAGGTGAACATTCATTATAATTTTTATCTGGAAACATTTTTATAACTAGAAATCTATATTAATCGTATATGATTAAAGAGATTTTATTATCGGCCAGTTTACTTGCTACAGGTTGTGCTGGTACGATTGATTACACATCTTACACACCTGATAAGAATGTTGTTAAGGTTGTTGCTGATGAATCAACTTATGAAGATTTTCTTCAGTATTATCATGATTATATGGATTATAACTTTGAGCGGTATGTTGATATTAACATGACTTATCCTGATAGTCAATCAAGGAAGACTGATCTTCTCATGCTATTTGATAATGAGAGACTGCTTGGTTTTGAGAGTCAGGTTGATGAGTTCTGGTCAAGGGTTCTTGAAGCAAGTGAGCTTTATATCACGCAACGGCCTGGATATTTCCAGGGCTTTCGAACTGATATGGGGAAAGCTTATGTGTTATTTGGCGAGCCGACTGAAACTAGAAATTCTTTTGACGGAGACATCAATAATGAGGTTTGGTATTATGGTAATCTTTCACAGATACATTTTGAGTTGAAAGAATTTGACTATGAAGTTACTAAAACATTTCCTAATTCATTGCATCAATATTTTGAATAGAAATCAGATAATAACATCAAACGGTTCTACAATGACTTGCCGTGGTCCTTCTTCTACTATTCCCATGTCGATTGCGTTAAATCCACATTCCCCTGCTATTCTGATAATCTCTTTGTTAGCTGGTGCATAGATTACAAATCCAATTCCACAATTGTAGGTTTTTAACATTTCTTTGTCATCAATCTCTGCATGTTCCTGAATGTGCTGAAATATCTCAGGGAATTCTGGCATTGCTATTATATTATAAGTGAGATTTCTCTTAGGTCTTTTGATCTTTTCAAACCCGTGGCCTGTGATTGGCTGGAAATAATGAATTTCTACCTGGTCTAATAAAGCATTGACGATTCCTGAATAACCGGGTGTTGGTTCAAGCACTGCCTCGCCATAGGTTCTGCCTGATGGAAGCTTGTTGAAATATACTTGTGGTAATGTTCGTGCTATCTCTCTTATTGCTGTGAATCCGTTAGCGTGCGGGCTTATTGTTGTTAATCCGTATAAGTGATCACCTGGCTCTACTTTATCACCATGGCAGTAGCGACTCTTTGGAGAGATAATACCTACTGATGATCCTGCTAAATCCAATTCGTTATGGTTTATTATGTCTTCAATCACTCCTGTCTCACCGCCAGGTATGACTGCGCCTGCTTCATTTACAGCCTTGAAATAACCCTCAAGTAATGCATCGACAACATCTTCATCTCTTATCAATTTGTCATCTCCCATTGTGATTATAGGATTATATGAGAACGGTTGTGCACCTACTGCTGCAAGATCATTCAATGACATATTAGCAGTGTCCTGACCAATTCCTTTGAAATATTTTGCTTTGTTATCTGAGTCAATAAAAGACATTGCTGTTGCTACCATGACTTTTGTACCAAGGATTTCTGCGTTTATAGCTATATAGAATGGTCCAAGGTCAAACACCTGTGCTGTTTCTCCTAAAGAAGACCTTACTAAACTCTTGCTTTTAGTCTGTGAAAACTTTAATATTGCCTTCTCAGCAAAACGGTCTAATGTGTTATAATCTACTTTGTCAGAATAATGTATGGGCATAAACTGTATTTAGTTATTATTTATATTAAATCTTTCGGATTGTTATTTATGGTTTAAGGAAAGCTTTATAAACTCCTTCTTGTTTTCTTAATGTATTACATATTTTAGAATGTATGGAGGAAAAATGGGAGAATTTAATAACAACTTCGGCGAAAGAGAAATGCACAAAGCAACTTGCTCAGAATGCGGCAAAGACTGTGAAGTTCCTTTCAAACCTTCAGAAGACAGACCTGTCTTTTGTAGAGATTGTTACCAGAAGAAAAGACCAAAAAGATTTTAGTTTCTAATAATCTTTGATTCTTATCTATAATTTATTTTTTTTCTTCTTATAATTAAAACAACAATATAGTTCTTTACTTTGGAAAATATTATAAACTAATTTGCATAAGATATTAACATGATACAAAGAAGCTGGATGATTATAGCGATTCTTGTATTGATCATCTTACTTGGCCTTATAGCTTTTGTTTCAAAGAAGAAAAGGCTTCAGCCTGATTACAAAACATATTTTATCTTCGGGTTGATCTGGCTGCCAATAGGCGTTGCGACAGGTAACCCTGGTTTATGGATCTTAGGATTAGTGTTCGTAGCATTTGGTCTAGCGAATAAAAGTAAGTGGAGAGACCGTAAAGTTACAAAAGAACAGAAAAAGTTTCAGTTGATTACAATTGGAATTGGTTTGTTGACTTTGCTTGTGCTTGTAGGTCTTTATTATCTTAAGTTTTAATCAATTCTGGTAAGTTTAAATAAATGCAATATAGACTAAGAAATAAGTGGAATTGGGTTTGGACAAGCTTTTTAAAGCTAAAAATCACCCTCTTTAACTATGAATGGTGGTAAAGGAGAAGGTTTAATCTGGTTACTCGATAACACTGATATAGGTTATAAAGTTCCTGAGTTTGATATAATCGACACTTCGTATTATCTTGATTTCTTGCAGGGAAATACAGGTTCATTGCAGCGCTTGTGTAATGAGTTAGCACTTAAATATAAAGGAAGAAATGTTGCTGTCCGCAGTTCTGCTGTGTTATCAGAGGATAATGAACAGTTCAGTGGTGCAGGGATATATGACACTTTCTTTGTTGATAATCTAACGCCTGAATTATTAGAGGAAAAAGTAAAACAGGTGTATGTATCTGTAAACAGTTCTGTTGCTGTCACTTATCGTTCTAGCGCAGGACTTGGAGAAGAACAGATGGCAGTAGTCGTACAGGAACGCTGTAATTCAATCTTTAATGGTGTTATGCAATCCAGATTGCATTCATTAAAAGGTATTGTTCCTGTTTCATGGTCGCGAGATATAGGTGAGGTCGTGTCTGGCGGTGAAGATGTTCTTCATGCATTCTTCAGAGGAGAAGGATCTGATCCTGAGGATTATAAGGTAGTGTTCCATAGCGAAGATATTACAGGTTATGATACAGAGGAAGTTAGAGATGTTCTTATTCCAATAATATACCAGCTACGCGAGCGATATGGTAAGGAGTTTGAGGCTGAGTTTTGTTGTGATCTTGATGAATATGACAATGAAGTGCATATGTTACAGATAAGACCGCTTACTAATGTAGTAGATAAGAAAGTTACTTTTCCTGATAAAAAACCAATCTATTCTACTGAGTACAAGGGTTTTTGTATGGGTGTTGGTGAATACATCGGACCATGGGTCACAAGAAAGATGATTATAGATGATTGTAATAAACCAGACCATTATGTATATATTGCACAAAAATTTGACCAGAGCAGAGAAAAAAGAATGCCATGGAAATATACAAATTATGACCTTCTTACACCCAATAAGAAAGCGATGATAATAACTCATAATTTACACGCAGGGTCGCATGCAATGACTCTTGCTCAAGAGCAAGGAATTCTTTGTCTAGGTAAATTAGAAGAATCAGAAGTGCCTGATTTTATTCCTAAAAGTGAATATATTCATGTTGTCTGTGACGGGTTTTCTGGTCGTGTGTATGAAGCGACAAAAGATGAAGTTGAACTTTTTGCTAGCAATATTAAGTGATTTTTTAAGTTTTAACTATTCAAGCAATTTCTTCTTTTGGATTCTCAGTTCAGTAATCATGTTTCTGAATTCTTCTTTCTTTTTCCTGTTATCCACTAATTCCTGGTAAATATCTTTATTTCTTTGGATAGATTCTCTATAAAGTAAATTAGTTTGTTTGATATTTTCTTTGACTTTTTCCAGTTCGCTTGGTTCTGGTTCTTTGATTGGATTTGCTTCCCTATGCTCAGAAATTTTTGAAGGGTCAAGTTTTCCTTCTTTGATCAATACTTTCTCTTCTTCGTTCAATACAATTCCCATTTCGTTATCACCTAGTTTTGAATTTGTAAGGTGTTTTATTAATCTTTTGGATGAGTGATTAGAGCGCTTGCCAGTTATCTGGTTCTTTGACTTCCAAATCTAATGATCCTTTTTTAGGGAACCACTTAACCCAACCGTCATGGTAAAGCTCTGATCTTAGATCATCGTTCACTATCTTCATTGCTGTCAATTCTTCAGGATATATCATGCCGAGTATCAGGAATTCTCCTGCAGTGTGACACCCTCCTGTGTTATAAGAATCAATAATGCATCGCTCTGCTCTGATGCTCAGTTGGTAGATTGTGCTGTCATCTTTATAGTCGTTTATTCCATGAACGATTCTTGTAGGTGCAAATACCTGTGCCTGTTCAGGTGTTCTTGTTGCTGATAAGAACGGAGTGTAATGGTAATAAGAAGTATGTCTGTTGATTGCTTTCTTGATTGCTTTATGGTCGCCTTGCTCGATTAGTTTAACTAATTCAGATGATCGAGTCTTTCTTCTTTTATAGCGTTTGAGGTTATGCTTACTTTTGGGTCTGTTCTTGGAGCACCTTTGAATAAGGTAAGATATTCTCCAATAGCTCCTGCATGATATCTTTCATCTATCATCTTATAATTGAATGTAAACATTAGTGGTTTAGGGATTATTTTTAGTTTTTATTGTTAATGGTTGTTATCAATAAAATTTAAATAGTTAATACTTTATTATTAACCAAAGAGGTGATTATATGTTAGATTGGATGAATGAGAAGATAAAGTTAATGGAGTGGTATGATATTTCTTTGGTTAAATTAAGTGCAGCTGCGTTTGCGTTAATGGTTGCTAAATTATGGACGCCTTTGTTAAGTTTAGACTGGTATTGGTATCTAGTTATTGCACTTGTTGCAGCTATTATTCCAATAAAGAAGATGTTTAGTAAACCTCCTGAAATGTCTATGTAATCTTTTATTTATTTTCCTTTTTAGAAATCTTTAAATAATACTATTTTTTATCTTTTAGCTATAATAAAGCTAAATTGAGGGATTAACATGAGCAAGAAGAAGAAAGATAAGAAAATAAACGCAAAGAAGGAAAAATATATCAAATTTAGAAAAGAAAAACCGTCTAATATGACTTTAAGTAGTGTAGATCTTACACCTGAACAGGAGAAGCAAAGAAAAGCAGATGAAGATCATATTGATTCTTTTTCGCGATATAACAGAAGTCCTCCTAATAGAGAGATACTTGAAAGAAAGACAAAGAGTAAGAGGTAATTTTTTTTATTTTTTTCTTATCAAACTAATTTTATCAATTCAAAAGCAATACTTAAGTAAATTCTAGGATTAGTTCTTTAATGGGGTGATTTTAATGGTTAGTATTGATAACATAAAAAAAGAGCACGATGAACGGTTAGCGTATATTGCTGAGAGGGCAATTAAGTTGACTGATGAGTTAGGGTATTCTTTGAACAAGATTATCCGTGTATCTGGTGATAAAGATATTGGTAGTAGTTCAAGAAGAGTGCTTAATATTGTAGAAGATATTATTGAAGCTACTGGTAACTTTTAATTAATGGTTTTTGTAACATCAATAGAATTATTGGTTGCGTCCATTACGTCTTTTGACACTTTTTGCACATTTAATTTGCCTTCATAAGGTGCAAGGTCGGTGTGAGCGTCATCAACAGAACCAAGCAACCATTGCCTTTCAAGGTTTTTTGGGATTATTACTGGCATTCGATTGTTTATGTCTTTAATATCTTTGTTAGCTTTTGTTGTTATTATCCCAAATGACAGATACTCTTTATTATCCCATATGCCTGCGATTGCAAATAAACTTTTGTCAGGCATTGTTATCCTGTAAGCTACATTATCTTTCCAGTCATAGAATGAATCCACCACTATAAGGCATCGCTTGTCATTGAAACATTTCGAGACTTCTGGGTTTTTCATTACCTCTTCAGCAGGTGTTGTCTCTAAAGCAAACGCTCTATCATAGAATAGTTTTAGGCCCCATTGAGCAGGTGTTAACATATCTGGAAAATCGTTTCTAATTATGTACATTAATTGATTTGGTCCAAGATTATACATCGGTTCCAGGTCAGGGACTGCTCTTAGACTGAACCTTTTACTGAGAATTTCTTTGTTTATTTCTGTTAAGCTTAATCTTTTACACATGTTTTATGGTGTTATTGTATGATTTAAAAAATTATGGTTATTGTTAATAGGCTCACTGGACACTGGACATGTACGCGTGAGATTTATAAATGAGTTATTTCTAATTCATTTTATGGCTATTGTGAAAAAGAACCTTAAAAAATGGGAAATATCCTTAATTGAGTATGAGGATGGTGTTGGTAAGAAGTATAAAGTGACCAAAAGAGTTCCTGGTATGTCTGTAGCAGATACAAAAATCTTTAAGTCAAAAGAAGAAGCAAAGAAACAGTTTGATGAGTGGTTAGAATAATCCTTTTAACTTTGACTGCAGTTTATTGACTAACTCTGGTTGGTTATATTTGTAAACGTCCGGTATATCTAAAGAAAGTATTCTCTTTTGTAAATAGTATTTAGGAAAACGTTTTGATAGTTCTGTTCTTTGTTCATCTTCCATCACAATAACTGTATCAGCCCACTCAATTTGTTTTTGTGTTACTGGTCTTTGATTATAGAGTCCTGCTGACTTTGTTTTGTATTGATCTTTAAATATATCAGCGGCTGTCTTGCTCCTGTTCTGATTCTGGTTGCAGACAAATAAGATGTTCATGGATTAATTATGGTTTTTTATAGTTATAAACTTTACTATTTTTATTATCTTTATATCTTTATATCTTTTAGTCTACCAATCTTACTTTTGTAATAAATATTGGTGCATTAAATGTGTTGGTTCTATATTTGCTTCAAGTAGTCTTGATACAGAAATAGGCACTCCTAATGGGATGTCTGGAAAATGTCTATGGGATCTTTCATCTTCAAATAGCAGGTCTCTTTGTGCATACATTGTGCATGCTTTACCATCATAATTATTGCATCGTCTACATATGTCATCAATGCCTTTGTTGATAACAATCTCCTGGTTAGGGTCACTTGCAATTGTTCTGTATAGCTGAACAATCTCTCTCGCTGCTGTATCAGTATGAACTCTTCTATTGTCACACTTTGTCATTATTAAACCTTCTTCATGTTTACTAAAATCATCAAGGTAGCCTTTGTTTAGGTTTACAAGATGGTGCAGTCTAAGCGTTATATTATCTTTCCCCATAGAAAAGAGTATTATTTTTTGATTTATAAAGTTTTCAGTAAACTATTTTAATACAATTTAATATACTTTTATTATGGGGATCAGTAGATTATTTGGTACGCTTGCACTTACACTTCTTGGTTATGTTGGTGCAGAAGCACAGTCATTCTCATGGTATCCTGATAATGTGTTCTTTCGGTCTGAACAGACTGATGAAGATAAGAAATACAATTTAATGTATTTCCCCATATTAAGTTTACCAGGGTTTCACAGTTTTCAGAAGTATGAACAAGGTTTAGTGAATAAATCTTTACAGCCTGTTTTTTCTCACTGGTCATATAAGGTGTTTTTAGACAAAGGAGGTACTGATGAGATTGGAAAAAGATTGTTATCAATTGTGGATAGTGATGGCAGGTCTGTATTCACTGACTGGGATATGATTAATTTTCTTAAGGTTGAAGGGGATGTTTCATATGCTCGTAATTTTGTTGATAGTACTGGTGTGTGCAATGTGTCTGGTTATGAAATATACAGGCATAAACAGTTAGGGATTGGTGATTTTGTCGATACTGATGTACTGAACGCAGTTTTTCTTATGCCGGGGAGTGACCATAACGGCGTGTTTGAGTCAAGAAAGATGTTGCAGTTCCATGTTGCAGTTGATTCAGTGTATGATCTTGATACCCGAGTATGGCATGATGAAACAGAATTATATGATGCGCTTGATACTGATGCTAAACTGGTTATTATTGGTGCACATAGTCTCTTTAGCAGTATGAATCCTATGAAAGGAAAGCCTGGTGAGAATAATAGGTTAGATCTTTATGATACTGAACTCGAACAATATATCAGTAAATTGCCTTCTGATGCAGTTATATTCTTACTTGGTTGTGAGACTGCTAAAGATACGACTGTTGTGTATAAACAGATGTATCCGATTATATTTGATCCACCTGAAGATGATAATCTCGCACAGATGGTAAGTCGGTATGCTGGTCGGAGAAGAGTTATTGCTGCTAAAGAAGGTGTTTCAGCGTATCATTTTAATGTTACTAACTGGTATCCTTTTGATATACAGTTGATTAAAGAAGGAAGAGATATCACTTATAAGACAGGGTTTTGAGACACTAATCCCAGAAGTCTATTCCTAATTCTAATGCTAACCATAGCTTTTCATTCTCCTTTACTCCTTGTATCTTTGTCCACCAATGATTACCCATATTCAGTCTTACACCCAGAGAAGTCCTATCTTCTTCAGTTATCAACTCATGGCTTCCATAAATGATCGCTTCCTGGAAATTCCATCTTGTAAAAGGTAATCTGTATTCTAAATAAGCATCCATTTCACGTGATCCTTGTGCATCCAGTAAAGTTGCATAAGCCAGGGAATTATCTGTTGTTCTTTTTATCCCTATGATATTTGCATCAGGATGTCCTCTGTTTGCCTGTCGCCCCAAGAACATTGTGTAATTTCCAATTGTTCCTTCTACTCTTGAATTAAAACCCAGGTAACCTCCATTTTCTTTATTAGCTGATGAATAAAGTCCTGTACCAGTAAATCTCAGTTCTTTAGTACCTAATGTTACTTCAAGCCCTGGATAAGATGAAAGTAATTGGTCGGATAATGCTCTTTGAATAATCTGTGTTCTTTTCCATGTTCTTTTAATTGATATGAAATCTTGAGGTAATATTCCTCCTCTTATACCACTTACAATTGTATTTTCTGGGTTATATTCAAGAACCATTTCATCAACTGAGATACGCTTATTCGAAACAAGAGTTTTTTTCTTCTCATCAGTTAAATCAATATCCTTAAACTCCATGGCATTTCTTAAGTTAAATATAATATTTGAGCTCCATTTAGAATTGAAAGTTATTGGATATTCAAGAGATGAGCCATAACTTGGCAGAACTAATTCATTCCTACCTGTTTCGGTAGTTTCTGCATTGAAATAAGGTGGACTGGTCCAATTAATTATCCTAAAATTGGAATGAACTATCCAATTATTAGCTGATTTTTGATCTAAATAATTCTGGAAGTCTATTCCCAACTCAATTGCACCTAACCAATGGTTTTCTCTTTCAATCCCCTGAAATTTATACCACCAACCATTATTCAAGTTTCCGCGAACTCCTAAGTTTAACCGATTGGATCCTAATATCCATTCCCTGCTTCCATATATGGTTGTTTCCCCAGACCTTGAAAACGAGACTGGCAATTTGAATTCTGCATAAGCATCCATTTGATTTGTACCTAAAGTATTCAGATATGTGACGTACATCCGTGTTCTGTCTGTATTTAACTCAGCTCCTGCCATATTTACCGTATAATTTATTCTGGCAAATTGTCTTCCTGCAAAAATCCTAAAATCTCCAATCCTTTTTTCTAATTTTACATTCTTTTCCAGATGTGAATCTCCTTGCTGATCCCCAAACCCTCCTTGTCGAGGTGATACCATTGCAGACGCAACAACATCTATTCCCTTGAAATCTAATGTAACTTCAAACCCCATATCTGATGTTGGAAGTGAATCAGCTAATGCTCGTTGTATGATTGGTGCTCGATCCCATGATCTTTGATTTGAGATAAGGTCTGGTTGAAAAATTCCTCCTCTGATTCCTTTAACCATACCATCCTTAGGTGTATATTTAAACACCATTTTATCGATCCAAAATTCTCTTCCAGTATCAGGAGTGCGATTAGGGATTTCCATAATATCAAGACCCTCTAATTCCATTGTGTTTCTTAAATGAACAATTGTGTTTGAACTCCAATTTGAATTAACAGTTATAGGATATTCAAATGATGTACCGAACAGTAATTTTCTTCTACTTGTATCTCCTGATTCTGGATCAAAATCTGATGTTCCGTTAGAATCAATAACTCGTAAATTAGAATGAATCTGCCAGGTACTAGTTACAACTTCTTCTAAAGTTTCAGAATCAGGTTCTTCAGAATATGTAGGAATCGTATTTGCTAATAAAGATAAAGCAGTAACTGCATATGTGATTCCTCGTCTAAGCTTTCGTCGTAACTGCATAATTATTGAATTGATTATTTATTTAAATATCTTATTGAACTTTTATGTAGATAGAGTTTCCAAATGGATACTGATTTATTTATATAGATGCTCTCTATTCTTTTATCTAGGTGATTATTATGGAACCATTTGATGAAAATTTGAATAAATTGATTGTTTTTCCTGAAGGTGGAATCAACAGTAAAGTACTTGCTAAATCAGATAATTTTAATCATACTCTGATGTGTATAGCTAAAGGTGCTGATATTGACACGCACACTTCAACTAAGAACGGCGGTGTATATGTGATCAAGGGTAATGGTACATTTAAACTGTTTGATAAAGAGATCAAGATGGAACCTGGCACATACATATTTATGCCAGCTAACGCTCCGCATTCATTGAAAGCTGAGACTGATCTTGCAATGCTGCTTTGTTTGAGTGATTAATTTTTTTCTTTTTACTATGTATTCAAGAGAAGATTTTGAAGAAGGTAAATGTCCTAAATGTGGCAGTAATGACCTTGATGAAAGTCTAACTACAATGGGGCTTATCAATGCTGCATTTCTGTTTGATAGTGATTATTCTTGTAACAAATGTGGTGTTTCAAATGAAGATAATGAATGTTACGTAGCTACTCATGTTTATGGGGAAAATGCACCTGAGCTTGATACCTTGAGGAATTTTAGGGATGATGTTCTTAAGAAAAATGTTGTTGGTCGGGCATTGGTTGATTTCTATTACAGTGGTGCTGGGAAGAGTGCTGCTAAAATGATTGAAAAGGTTAGAGCAACACCTGTTGTCCGTAGAGGGCTTGATGTCATTGTAAGAACTCTTGATAAGAGATAACTTTTTTATAATTCTTTGATTAAACGCTACTTATGAATTCAAGAGAGATAATTCTAGCTAATATTGAACATACTGATACACCAATTGGTATGCATTTTAGTTTTGGCATGAATGATTTTCATACAATGGGTTTGCAAAGTGATTATAAACAGAAACGATGGACTGAAGATAAGGTTGAATATTATGATGATGAATGGGGTAATATTTGGGTTAGGATGGTTGGTGGCAGTAACAAGGGAGAGATCCATAAGCCTGTTCTTCCGCAATGGAGTGGACTAGATGATATTGTGTTACCTACTCATAAGTCAGTTGAATTCCCTGACACTGATAAGTTTAAACTATTAGGTATTGGTGGTTGGGTGTTTGATAATGCTCGTTATCTTAGGAAGTTAGAAAATTATCTTGTTGACATGGCACTTTATCCTGATGAGGTTGGGAAACTGAATAAGAAGGTTGCTTCTGTTTATGAAAACAAGATACATCTTGCTGGTGCTTCTGGTGCTGATGGTATCATGATTGGTGAAGATCTTGGGACTCAGACTGAATTACTCTTTTCTCCTTCAATGTTTCAGCATTATTTTAAGGATGAATATACGCGGTTGATGGGGATTGCGCATGAGTATGGCATGAAAGTGTTCATGCATAGTTGCGGACAAAACTCTGAGATTGTTGAGGATCTGATTGATTGCGGTGTTGACGCTTTCCAGTTTGATCAGCCAGCTGTGTATGATATGGATTGGTTATCATCTGTGTTTTCTTCTCGAAAAGTTGCCCTTTATTCTCCGCTTGACATACAGCAGTTTTTACCGACAGGGAATAGACAAATTATTGAGAGTGAGAGTTACCGTATGTGTGACTTGTTTAAGAATGGATTGATTGCTAAGAATTATACTGATCTACATGGAATCGGTGTTGACCCTTCCTGGGATAAGTGGGCGTATGACTGTTTTCTTCTGGATAGGAATACACCTAATCATTGAAAAGGTTTTTATAACTAATTTATTCTCTTTTTATTATGGGTATTCATCAAAAAGTATTAGATTGTATCAAAGAAGATGGAGTCAAGTTAGGGGTTGCATATTACCGAAGACACCAGGATTTCTATGATAATCTTTCAGCAAGAGATACTATGCTTTATCATAGAGGAATCCTTGATAAGCTTGAAAGAAAATTAGGAGCTCGTCCTACAAGTATGTTGACAAATGATGATCCATTCTTTGGAACAGATCCATGGACAAGGACTGAAGAAGAATGTGAAGGGATACTTAAACACAGGCAAAGTCAATGGAAAACTCATATTAGTTCAGCTATCACTTTTTATGAACATGTTGCTGATACGTTGGAACACAGAGATGATATTCCTATAATACCACCAAGAGATCCTACTGGTTATTCCTAAAGTTTTAAATATTCTAATTCTAATTTAATATAATATGTATATTCAAGACATTGTGAAACAAGATTTAGGTATTGATCTGGATAGGTGAGCGTTTTTGGTTATTCTTTCTAAAAATGAAATTAATTCACTTTTTTTTCTTAAGTAACTTAGTATGAGCCTTTCTGATCATAACTTTCAAGTTCTCTTTTTCATAGTTTTTTATGTCCCCATCCAAATGGTGGACTTCTTCTTCATGTTTTAATTTCCTGCCTAACATCTCTGCTGCAATTGTTCTATGAACCAGTTCACAAGTATCTTTCCATCTGGGGAAACCTTTTTTATCATAATAGACTTTTCTCATATATAAATAGTCAAATGTTCAATTATATTAATCTATCTAATGATTAGGTTCTTCATTGTGAATAGATTGTTGAGTTCTGTATAGGTAATGTTTTTAAACTAATTTTCTCTCTTATTTTATATGTCAGAAAAAGATTGGAGAAATAATTGTACTGGTAAATCAGTCCTAAAATATCACGAATTATTAGGTGAAGGTAAAACACCTCATATAGTATGGGTATGGTCTGCAGATCATGCATATGTGATTGCAGAAGAAGATTTTTCACCAACAATTTATTGTCATGATGGTAATCCTATAGTTACAAGTGAACTTGTTCAGAAAATACTGGATTATAGGCGTGATGATGACTGTGATGAAGGTAGAATCCGAGACTTCTGGTATAGGTCACTTATGGTGAAGATGGGTGAAAAGCCTTATTGAGTTTATGGATAGGTAAATTGTACTAATTAAAATATGTATTCTAAGAGATAAAAATATATATATCAATAACTTAAGGATATATAAGATGGACTTAAAACCATACTTAAAAGAAGCTCTTAATGAAAAAATTGAGAAACATAGATCATGGATTGATTTAACAGAAGAATCTTTAAGAGTTCTAGAGCAAATAAATACTGATAGAGCAGATTACGTTGTGTATATTAGGTCGACGTGGGAAAGAGAAGGAGAGCAATCTACAACAACGGTACATCAGGGAACACTCAAAGAAGCAATAGAAGAAGCCGAATCAGAGTTTAAATTCAGAAATGACAGGAGCGATATTCAGGCAGTCTATTCTGTTGATATTTATTTAGGTGATAGTAAAGTTTCTGTACCTAATGAGTATTGGAGTCAGTTTAGAGGAAAATAGTTTTTTTATATATTTAAATTAAAGATAACCCTTAAAAATATTAATATGTACCTTATTTCTATATGAAGACAATAGAAGACCAATTATCAGATCTTAGGTCAATTGACATTGATATTAGAAGATCTATCGAAGCTGAACTTTTATATGTAAAAGAAATGGATAGGTCAATCAATGTCCATGTGGATGAGCTTGGTTTTGCAGCTTATTTTATGGGAGATTCACCTAACTTTCTCACAACACTTCATAATGGTTCAATCGTACCAAGAGGTATTAATCTTAGACAAGACTCTGTTGAAAGGCATAACGGAGAGGACAATCATACATTTGAGCTTTATTTTCCTTTGTTCCTTGAGCTTGAAGGATGTTTTGTAACAAGCCATGTGTCAAGGTATGTTGTTGATCTTAACAGGAGAAAGCATGATGCGATATTCAAATATGGATCAGGTGATATTAACTTGGTAAGAGCTGAAGAACACAGTATTGCTTATGCAAAAGAATTATATGATGCTTTCTACAGCTACACAATACCTCTTCTTGGTAGATCAAACATTCTTTTTAGCGGACATTCGATGGAAGATTTGGATAAACGCCCCGACATATGTATTGTGTCAAAAGAGAATTTCGAAGGGTTGCCTTTAAAGTCAATATTTGAAAATGAATTTAGAGATGTTCGTATAAATGATCCGTTCCTTTATGAAGAGGGTTATTTCAAATGCTTTGCAGAAAACTTCCTGCAAGGCGATATAATTGAGATTGAAATAAATAAGAAGTTGTATCTTGAACAATCCCATAAGAAGCATGATTTCTCTGACGTAAGTGCAAAGATAAGCAGGTCAGTTCTTGGTTATTTGGGTTAGTTGGTTATTGGATTTGTGATTGGTTTGGTAATGGATAGAAAGATGGATTATAAGTTATGATCATAATCAAGAGCTAATCCTAAGGAGGCATCATCTTTGTCGTCTTGCATATTAACCATATATTCGAAAATCCCTTTGTATAGTGCTTGCATAGAATCAGGGTGTGCCATACGCTGGACAGTCTTTAGGTCTATTCTTTCTTTATCTGGAAATGACATCCTCCAAACGTCAATTACGCCTGAAGTCTTATCATCAGGCCCATTCCCATGGCAGCCATCAATGGTCGTAACAGTCGGATTAGTGTATGCACCGGACACTTCCATAGATGCAATAATATTGTAAAAAGTGAAATATACATGATTTGGTTCACGTCTTAGATGGACTGTCAATGAAATTTCCTCTCTGGAAAGATATTCTCTATCATTTTCTTCAATTGGAGTATTCTTACACCTGATACAAAATAATCCACATAATCTGTTCCGTTAGAGTGCTGTATGTGGGAAGGTTTTTGGGTTTGAACAAAAGCCAACACTTCCCTGATAGGAATACCTTTAGGATCTTGTGTATCGAAATATACTGGAAAGAAAGCGTTGCTTATGTTATCTGATTCTTTTGAGCTATCATCATTTGCTTCAATAAGTCTTGGAAGTTTTGTAGTTATATTTACAGGATAGACATAATCTGTTGGTCCGGTTATATTATTCTCACTGCACCCTGCCAATAGTGCTATTAATGCTAAATGTGACCCTTTCATATAAGTTTTATATGAATCTGATAGTATATAATGATTTTGTCAGGAAATGTTTTTATAGTTTAAAGTTTGTTTTTTATTTTATAATGAGTTTTAAAACAATAATTATTATCTTTCTTGTTTTATTAGTTCTTGGATTGTATTATATTCCTGATGCAACTAAAGAGATAATTAGTGTGACAGGTCATGTTACTAAAGAAGCTGCTGGAGAAATCTATGAACAGGTTAAAGAAAGTGATGTACCTGAAAAAATCCTAGAGAAAATTGAAGAAAAGATAAATAAAGAAAATTCTTATGATCTCTCTTTATGTAAAGGTTCTGCTGATTGTTTTACTGGAAAAATTGACTATGTAGTTGATGGTGATACTTTAGATGTTAATGGAGTAAGAATAAGGCTAGCTTTGGTTAATACTCCTGAAACTGGAGAAAGCGGTTTTAATGAAGCTAAACAATTCACTAAAAATCTTTGTGCTATCGGTTCTTCTGCATTAGTTGATGAAGATGATAAACAAACTACTGGGAGCTATGGCAGAACTGTTGCCGTTGTTTATTGTGGTGATTATAATCTGAATGAAGAACTGTTGAAATATAATCATGCACAAATATTGCCTTATTTCTGTGATAAGAGTGAGTTTAATAATGAAGATTGGGCTGTTAAATTTGGATGCTAGTTCTAAAAAATAAATAAGAGTATACCACTTGGTTTTCAGTTTTTTGATTGTTTTTCACTGGACAATTCAATTCTTTAGAATTCTTAAGTTATAGGCTTTAATTCTTTGATATTTATTATCACTAGCCACTGGACATGTACGTGTGAGACTTATAAATGAATAATGCTTAAGAAAAAAAGAATGGCCAAGAAAGGCCAAAAACACTGGCTGAAAACCAGTTGACGTTCACCGCGAATATTGTATTAGGGGATGAGTAACTATTTAAATATTTGCTTTTGGGTAAAGCCAGGGTGGTCGAGTCAGGCTTAAGACGCTTGGCTGAAAACCAAGTTGATGTCACCGCGATGTCACGCGGGTTCAAATGTTAACTAACGGGAACTCCCGTCCCTGGCGCCCAATGCCTCGCTGAAATGTCGGAAATTGAAAATTTCTGATCATGCTCAAGAATCTTTGATTCTTGACATAAGAAGCGAATAGCAAAGAGGTGATTAGTTTGTTAATGAAAGAGATTTGTTTAGAACAGAGGCCAAGAGAAAGGCTTAAAGAAAAAGGAGTTGAAACACTTTCTGATGTTGAGTTGTTAGCTGTTATATTACAGAATGGTTCTATTGGTGAGAATGTTATTGATATGAGCCATAGATTGATTTCTATTTCTGGTTTTGTAAAGACAGGTAGTTTTTTAGAAACAATTTTGTTCTTGATAATGTTAGTGATTATAATTGTTAAACTCATTAGTTTATTCCTAATTCTCCTTTAAGTTGGTAATATTTTAGAATTTATCTAATAGAAGTTATCTAATTATTTCGTAGCCGCCAGGAACTCCACTTTTAGAAAACACGAACTGCCATAATTGGTGGCCTCGCGCCCTGAAACCACCTGCTGAGCCTAAGAGATAATAGTTCCACATTCGGAAAGACCTTTCCTGTTCAGCAGTATCTGATGAGATATAACCTTTTATCTCATCCCAGTGCTCTGTGAGATTTTTGTGCCATGCCATAAGAGTTTTATCATAGTCAGGACCAAAGCTGTGCCAGTCTTCCTGTATAAAAAGCCCTTCAGCAGCTTTTACAGTCTGGTTTATTGATGGAAGCTGCGAATTCGGGAATATATGTGTTGCAAACCATGGTTCAGTAGTATATTTAGATTTGTTTCCTCCAATAGTATGCAGGAGGAACAAACCATCATCTTTTAGATGCTGATTAGCAAATTCCATATATCTCCTGTAATTATTATGACCAACATGCTCAAACATTCCAATTGATATTATATGGTCGAATGGCTGTTGCAGCTCTGCTGGTTCATCTGAATTAAGATAGTTATGGAATAAAATTTCAACATCAGGAAGGTGTTTTGCTCGTTTTCTTGCAAGCTTCATCTGTTCTTTAGAGATAGTTATACCTACTACATTTGCATCATATTTTTCTGTTGCGTACATAGCAAACCCACCCCAGCCGCAACCGATGTCAAGGACACGCTGGCCTGGAGCTTTATCAAGACCGATTTTCCTGCAGATAAGGTCTAATTTTGCTTCTTGTGCCTGTTCAAGTGTTTTAGCATTTTTCCAGTACCCACAACTGTAAATCATTCTTTTATCAAGCATTTGTTCATAGAGTTCGTTGCTTACATCATAATGTTGTTTGCCAACTCTAAGAGAACGAGAACCTTTCTGTTGATTGAAAAGTCTTCCTTCCAGATAATAACCTAATGAACGCCATCCTTCTATATTAAAACCCCCATTTCTTAAAATCAACCATGGATTTATAATTTCTTTATTCATATTAGCCCTAATAAGTCTATCAACTAATTGATCAATAGCATCGCAAGTCCACCAACCGTCCATGTATGAATTGCCCAAAGCAAGAGAGCCGCCTTTTAATGTCCGTTTGTAGAATTTATCATTAAGTATCTGGATATCCCATGGTTTCCTACTATTGCTATCATTAACTTCAATATCCGCATGGCTAAGAAAACACTTTGCCCTTTGTTCAAAACCTTGTTTTGACATATGAATTAGGAGGTAAGTTTCATTTAAAAATATTTCCTAATTGTTTTCTTCCTTTGTCTTTCTTCCCTGCTATGAGTAAGGAATATTTTTAATAATTTTACTTAATATAATTCGAATATGTAAATGTACTTATATAACTCTTAATAATTATCATTGATCAATTTCTCTTGGAAATAAGGCATAAGAAGCTGACTTCTACTAAAAAAGACAATGGCCTAAACCTAAAATCAGAGATAACCGAGATAACAGTGCCTAAAAAGTTCAAGCTTATTGAGAAAGATTTCAAGGCAATGCACAATATAAAGAATATAAATTATGGTAATAAGGTTGTGATTAAACTAAATTAGCTCAAATATTCTTTAGCCAGCATAACCTCTTCCTGACTTCCCATATACAATAAAATTCTCAATTATGTCTAAGATGTTCCAGTCATTGCCTTAATTGATCTACTTCTTATGTTTGGACTTATAGCAGTATAATAAACAAATTCTGGAGTAATTATAGTCTCTTTACCACTCAAGACGATAAATTCAGTTGAACCAAAAGCAATTTCATTATCTTTTAATATGTCTACAAAGGCAATTTTCCCATTTTCCAAGCAAGGAGTAATTCTTGCCATAATGGTATCATTATTTTGAAATTTAGTGCCTCCTTTGAATTCTTTTTCTTCATAGTCTGAAATTTTCTTAACAAATTCTTTAACATCAGCCATAGCCATCGACTTGGCAACTGTTCCTTTTTTAAGAATTCTTTTAGGATTTACATCTATTGCGTCTGCAAAAATGTATTCAGTCCAAGATTGCGTTTCAGAACTCAAAGCCAAGACCTCCAAGATTCTTCTTAATCTTCTCTTTCAAATCATCTGACTGTTCAAAAAGTTCTGCTAAACCTGCTGTTAATTTGGTCATCTTGTCTTCAAAAGGTTCATCATCTCCGTTATCTTCCTGTGCAAGGCCAACGTATCTTCCAGGAGTTAAAACAAAATTATGTTTCTCAATATCTTCTAAAGAAGCAACCTTACAAAAACCTTCAACATCTTCATATCCTTTGAGTTCCCCTCTATATCTCCTAACAGTATCAGCAATTTGTTTTATTTGATCATCAGTAAATTCAACCTGAACTCTCGAAACTCTAGTGAATATTTTTCTTGCATCAATAAATAGTGTCTTACCACGTCTATTTTTCTTGAACCCATTATGTTCCTTTTTATTCTTAACAATAAACCAAAGACATGCAGGAATTTGAGTTGTAAAAAATAATTGAGGCGGTAAAGCAACAATACAATCAACTCTATCAGCTTTAATAATATCCTCTCTAATCTTACCTTCTGTCCCACCAACTGATAAAGAACCATTTGCAAGAACAAAACCTGCAAGGCCATCATCTTCTAAGTGATGAATCATGTGTTGAATCCATGCATAGTTTGCATTACTATTTGGAACTAATCCAAATTCCCATCTTGGATCTTTATCTATTGAATCATTCTTCCATTCAGATAAGTTAAAAGGTGGATTGGCAATAATTCTATTAGCTTTCAAACTCTTGTTCTGATCATTAAGAAGTGTATCACCAAGAGCGATTTTTCCTTCTAAACCTCTTAAGAATAAATTCATCATTCAAAGACGCCAAGTTGTATCAATATTTTCTTGTCCTAAGATAGAAATATCTTCTTTTTTACCTTCATGTGCTTTAATAAATTTGGCATTTTGCACAAACATTCCTCCAGACCCACAGCATGGATCATATACTCTGCCTTTGTAAGGTTCTAAAATTTCTACCAATAATTTTACAATACTTTCTGGTGTATAGAATTCCCCTCCACGTTTGCCTTCAGACATTGCAAACATTTTAAGAAAATACTCATATACTCTTCCAAGAGTATCTTTTTCTTTGGCTTCCTTTGTACCAAACCCAATCTTTGTAAAAGTGTTAATTAGTTGTCCTAATGCCTCATATGGAATTCGTGATCTGACAAATACTTTTGGTAGGACATTATTGAGTAATTTTTTATTTGTATTTTCTATGATTTCCATCGCATTATCAACATATGTTGGTAGTTCTGTCTTACCCACTTCTGATTTTAGAAAAGACCATCTAGCTTTTTCAGGAACAAAGAATACTCCTCCATACCTATCAGGATCATTCAAAATCTCGTTTCTTTCCTCTTCATCTTTTTCATGAAGGTCATCATTTGAATCATCCATACGCTTAGTTAATTCTGCTTTTCTCTCTTCAAAAGCATCAGAAATATATTTTAGAAACATTAATGCTAATACTATATGCTTATATTGTGAAGATTCAATACTGCCCCTTAATCTATTTGCTGCTTTCCATAAATCGTTTTCAAATTCTAAATGTTCTGCCATTTTATTGAGTTCCTCATAATCAACTTAATCACTATTAACATATTTCCTAAAAATCTTCTGGAAAGCCTCAGCTTTCATTCTCAACATTTTCACCATGTAAAAATAATTCACTCATTCTCTCACCTAAAACTCAAAACTATCCCCATTCCCAACCACTTTAACATTCCTGTGTTCCTTCTTGAACTCAGCAGCATTCTGTGTATGTATAGGAATCACAACTTCAGCATCAATAGTCTTAACCATATCTAAAACCTCTTGTTTAGACATGTGCCCACTACAATGAACCTTATGAAACGAAATATCAAAATGCTTCATCCAGTTCTCCCAAATAACGCGTTGATCTTTGTTCTCTTCGCCTTCTAAGAAATGCTCTGACATGCTGTATATGAAATCAGCATTTGAAGGTTGTAGATAGATTAGTTCCATGAGTTTGAAGAAACCTATGTGCATTAGATACTTATCTGGCTCTTTCATAATCTCCTTGAAAGTGATCATGTTATGGCAGTATAATCGTTCTTTTGGTGTATAGTCATTCTCATTGAATGTGCAAGACTTGGCGTATCTGAAATACACTTTGATGTTTGGATCATTCAATGGGTCTGGATAGGGTAATATGTCTTTTAATGCAGTCATGATCCTTGCGAAGTTAGTATCAATAACTAAAATCCTATTGTTATCAACTGCTGCTTTGTAGAAACTATTGAAACGGTCAACATTACTCATTGAAAAATAGGTGAATACTGTTCCTTTTGATTTCTTAACAATCTCATCTACTTTGGAATGAACTTCTTCTTCAGTGTAATCATGTTCAACGTCTGTTGTCATCCTTGTCCCTTCACATAAAAGCACCGCTGGCTTTGCTTCTTTTGCTTTTTCAATGAACTCTTCAGTCATCTTGTGCTTTGGTCCATGCAATCTTAGATCACCTGTGTAAACAATGTTGCCTTTAGAAGTTTTGATGATGAATCCGTAAGCTCCAGGAATACTATGCTCAACATGGATAGGTGTGATCTCTAAGTGTTTAACTTTGATTGTCTCTCCTGACTTGAACGTGTTAAGAAGATAATGGTAACCATAATCATAGAATTTTGCATAGACATCTTTGTAAGCATCCAGGATATCTTTAGTACCATGGCCTATGTAGATTGGTATTGCTTCATCAAGAAAACTTAAATGATTCATATGATCTGAGTGTGAATGAGATATAAACACAGCATCAACATCAGGGACTTCATATTTTAGATCTGTCTTCTTTAGCATATCTTTACTATATAGTTTAGGTATTTTTGGTATTAAATCAAACTCAAAGTATACTTCAAGACCATTAGCTGTTCTTGGCTGTAAATACTCAAAGAAATAATCTTCGCCAAAGTCAAAGCTTTCGCCAAAGTCTAAATAGATTTTTGCATCTTTGTCTTCCAATAATATCTTGTTGCCGCCTATCTCGCTTGCTCCGCCGTAAAAAGTTAGTTTTGTCATTTAGTCTCTATTATCGTTAAGTATAAAATGCTATAAAAACTTTTGTTTTCGCCATTACCTGTTGCTGAGAAAGAAAGATTGATTAAAAACAACTTTTATATTTTATATCATCTTTTTTTTATTACTTTTTTCCAATCTCTCTTAGATGATTACTATTACTTAATGGTAAGAAATTATTAAATAAAACTGTTTTTTAATAATCAAAAAGAGGTGATTTTAGCAGTATCGCCTCTATGACGATTTCTGCAGGAGTCAAATTAAATGTTACCTATGGAATTAATAATAATTATTGTTATACTCATTGCAATTTTTCAACCAGCTTTACTTAAACTATTAATCAATAAAATAACTCTCTTTATAAGTGCGGCAATGGGAATTATTTATGGATTATTAGAATTATATTTGTGGTTTACAGTATCAAATTTTGCTGGTGATACAGCAATAGATATGGGTCTAGAAATAATTCAAGAAACAAATCTAGTTGAAATTTCGGAAAGTTTTTGCCCTACTAATTTTAACAGAACTAATTATTGTTTAGAATTTGGCTTGAATGAAGATAAATTAAGTGGTGACCTATTTTTAACTGGAGAAATTAATGAGCATGTAGATATTACTCTTAAAACTAAAGATAAATTATTTAGTTGTTCTTTAAATAAAGGTAATCTTTGTAAATTTAACCAAATTAATTCTGTTGATGATTTTAAAATAACATTAGAAGATAGATATGGGACAGTAACTCTTGCTTCAAAAGAAATTACTGTTGGACTTAAAAAAATGAATAAAGTATTTGGAATAGCTAAACTGTTAAAAGGGTTAAATAAATTAATTTAATTCTTTAAGAACGAACCTACAACTAACTCCGCAACTCACTAACCAACTCATCAAACTCCATACAAACCGCGCTTGCAAATTGATACATAACATCCCAACGTGTTGCAGGCTCTTTATCAAACAATATATACCCTTTCTTGCCTAAACCAAGTGCATAACCTAATTCCAAGTGCCCCAATTTACTGCTCGGCTCATACAACACCACTTTATCACATTCTTCTAAAAGTTTAGGTTCAAAACCATCAGCACCATTAACATGCCAGTCTTCAACTACTTCAAAACCCAATCCTCTGATCTTTTCAGCCATCGCATTAGCTTTCTTTTTAGAATCCTCACTTGTTAGGTCACCAATCAAACAGATCTTCTTCCCATCGCTCTCTTTAACTTCAATTTTCTTAACTTCGTAAGGTTCGCATATCTTTTTCTTTAGTTCATCAAGATCTGTGTATACTCCATGCGGTAGTTTGTATAAGACTTCTCGCTCAGTATCATCTTCAAAGTATACTAAAGCTCTTTTTCCTTGTCCGATTGCATACCCTAGCTCTAGATGACCAGACTTACCGCAAGGCATGTGCATGACTAGAGTAGTGCTTCTATCAATATGAAATTTATCAAATTCAAACACATGGGTTGCACACCAGTCTTTTAGTGCTTCTTTATAGGTTAGACCTTTCATCTTAGAATACTTTTTCCAGTAGTCGTCTGCTTCTGGACCAGGTGAAATCCATGAGTCAAATATTTCCATGTCAGGGAACTCTTTTCGAAGATCATTCGCTAATTCAATTACATTCCAATTCTTTAAACTTCCAATAATATATACTGTTTCCATCTTATCACTCCTTTTTTGATAATGAATTTAATGTGATTTTATTTATATGTTTTTCTTCAACAAAACCAATTTAAACCCACAAACATCATTATTTCTTATGGAAGAGCAAGTTAAAACAATAGATCCTACGCTGATTTATATAGAGACATTTAAAACAGGCGGGGTGCATGTCTATAAGGTTGAGAAAGACGGATTAACGTATATATTAAAGACTAATAAACCTGATGATCAATGGGGAATTGAGCATTTACAAGCGGAAAGACAGATTCTTAACATGGCATGTGATGTTAGTGGTATTACTCATTTAGTTAAACAGTACGATGGTTTAGCTATACTAAAAGAATATCTCTCCTTTTAATCAGCGTTATGAGTACGATCCATATTCTCTTCCACCTGAACCAAGGCCAATTTCAAGTGTGTTCATTGGTTGGCAATAGAAAACTGTTTTGCTGTACATTTATATAATACAATATTATTCTAATAAGTATTAACAAATTACGAGGTAATAAAATGAAAAAAGAATCAAAAACAACTCAAATTGAATTAATATTAGATAATGATGTATTAAGTACGGTTGAAGAAATATCTGAGTTTGATAAAGTAGATAGAATGACTTGGATAAGGCAAGCGATAGATAATAGGATTGATGAAATAGAAGAAGAAATGGATGATATGGCTATAGACAATTATATTCACTCAAGAATCTCAGAAGAAGAATTGAAAGAAGAAATGGATTGGAAAACAGTTCCACCTGATTTAAAGAAAGCAAGAGCTGACTGTCTAAAGAATATTGTTAATAATGGGAATGTTAGTCAGTAATGATTGAGAGAATATAAGTTAAGGAAAAGAGCTTAGAACTAATCAAGCTGGTACAATTGTGATTTCTAACATGGTTAGTATGATAACTAATATTATTCCAAGAACAAAATTTAAAATTAAGAATAATATATTCCAAATTACTGCTATCTGTAATGCTTTCTTTGCAAAACTTTTCTTAATATAAAAATAAGTTAGGTAGAATATTAATAATAATGAAATTAGATTGAATATCTTATGTATATATGATGAAGTAATATTTCCAAAAATTCCGATAATATATGGCAAAGCTGAAATGAAAAATATTTTTTTCTTATCTTTAATTTTTATCTTAAACTTGGTTAGAATTAATTTAAGAAGATATCCTCCAATTATAGTCCCAATGCTAAAATAAATAATTAGGATTAAAAAAAATATTGTAAGTGAAGTAAAAACTCCCATGATACTTATTTGAATTAACTGATATTTAAATCTTCTTAATAATTAAAAGTTACAAATATGAGCATTAATTACTCTTAACATTGAACTAACTATACTGAATTAGAACTGCTACAATTAACTAAATAACAAATATTTTTATACTTATATATTTAAGATTAGTCTAATGAACGAATTATCAGACTGGGTCAAGAGCAGATTAAAGCAAGGATATTCACTTGATCAAATAAAACTAACTTTGTTAAAACAAGGATATAGTCATGAACAAATTGAAGGGGCGATGTCTAAAGACTCGCTCTTACTTCCTTTTGTAAAGTCTTCATATTACTTATTGGCTTTATTCGTGTTTAGTTTTCTCTTTATCCACTATGCATTTGATATGTTAAAAGAAGGCCTGGTACATCTCTTTATTCTTTTACTGTTGGGAATAGTAATTGATAAATTATATCAATTAAATAAAACTAAGATAGGATTCACAATTGCTATAATTATCATTGCACTCTCAAATTATTTATTGCTTAATTATATAATTATTCTTGCATTAGTTCTTTCTGTAATCTATTCTTTAACTTATTATTTCAAATATAAGAATCGATACAATTTTATCTTAACATCAATTATATCTTTAATTAGCATATTTTTTTCATTTGTATTAACTTTTATTATCTTTGTTATAACCTCCTATGGATTTTCGCTAATACTGGGTGTTATTAATTTACTTACATCTTCATTAATACTCA
>Ga0187833_10000920_pt1 | contig 34515 bp, 21 predicted proteins | sample ETNtaG_37_FD_167968 | JGI IMG/M metagenome (GOLD analysis project Ga0187833, IMG submission 167968) | Marine microbial and viral communities from oxygen minimum zone, Eastern Pacific Ocean - ETNP2014_SV_400_PacBio MetaG (Illumina Assembly) | ecosystem: Environmental > Aquatic > Marine > Hypoxic...
TTCAGGAAGCCGGCATCTTCGGTGTTCTGTTCCACTATGGCCTATCTTTCTGGAATATTCTTCCTCCTATCATATTCCTAGGTATAGGTGCACTTACGGATTTCGGTCCTGTAATTGCTAACCCGAAGACGCTTATCTTAGGAGCGGCGGCGCAGGTTGGAATCTTCATTGCATTTTGGGGAGCGCTTTTCGCAGGACATTTAGGACTGGGTTTTGGAATTAAAGAAGCGGCCTCAATTGGAATCATAGGTGGAGCTGATGGGCCCACCACTATATTTCTTTCAGCCAGGCTTGCTCCAGATATATTAGGTGTCACCGCAGTGATCGCTTATTCGTACATGGCAGCTGTTGCTTTTATTCAACCCCCTTTAATGAAACTCTTCACGACGGCCAAAGAGAGGCAGATTGAAATGAAGCCTCCGAGGGTGGTTTCAAAGTTGGAGAAACTGGTGTTTCCGAATGTGGCGCTTATTTCCATTATTCTTATCGTTCCAAAATCTGCTCCTCTCATAGCCATGTTCATGATCGGTAACCTGTTTAGAGAAAGTGGAGTTGTGCCCAGACTTACTAGTGCCGCTTCAAATGAGATTTTGAACATCGCTACTATTTTCTTGATGCTTACGGTCGGAACACAACTAACTGCTGAAAGAGTGTTCGATCTAGAAACCATCGTTATACTTTGTCTTGGACTAATGGCATTTTCGTGCGGCACCGTTGGAGGGCTGCTGTTTGCAAAGATAATGAATTTGTTTCTTAAGGAGAAAATTAACCCACTTATTGGTTCGGCGGGTGTTTCCGCAGTTCCTATGGCTGCACGAATATCGCATCATGTTGGCCAAGAAGCCAACCCTAATACATTTCTTCTCCCGCATGCCATGGGTCCCAATGTTGCCGGCGTTATAGGCTCCGCTGTAATTGCTGGCGTATTCATATCCTTGATCAATTGATATGTCGGAAATCATGAAAGTTAGAGTGGGACCAATGTGGTACAAGGTAGAAATTGACGATATCAACACGGACCCTGTGAAAGTGAAAGTCAACGGGAATGAGTTCGAGATCACTTTCCACGATAAACCTGAACTTCAGAGCCAGATGAGTTCCGTCGAAGACCCAATGGAAGATTCTCGCGATTCAGAAACGGATAGATTTGACGATCCCACTGGTATTTCAAGAAAGCCGGCAAGATTGTTCAAGTCACCAATGCCCGGCACGGTATTGTCTATCTCGGTAGAGATCGGAGATAGTGTATCTACTGGGGATGATGTTTGTTTATTGGAGTCTATGAAAATGAGACAGGTACTTCGTTCTGATATAGAGGGCACAGTCGGTTCAATTCTTGTGGTTCCAGGGGAGTCCATACTTGGAGAAGCGCCGATACTCGAGTTGTTTGATGTGTGACGAATCAGCATTATTTTGAATGAAGGCTTGAAAGGGCTCGTTCGGCCTCCATTAGTTCCCTTTTTTCTCTCACCGGATGTATAAAATTTACAGCCTTGGTCAGCTCTTCTTCTGCTTTAATTAAATTTCCTTGATCTCTGAGGATCATTCCCAAATACATGTGAGCACCGCCTAGATCTACATCTAATTCCAATGCCTTCTCCAGGTCCACAATCGCTAGTTCCAGCCGATTTTCGTGGTAATAGGCGGCGCCTCTTCCCTTGTAAGCTATGGCAAGATTAGGCATGCGTCGGATTACTTGGGTGAACGCATTAACTGCATCATTGTATTCCTCGATACGAAGTGAACGAACAGCACGGTTGTATATGAAAAGCGCCTCAAGTTCTGGCGTTGGGGACGGTTCGGGATCTAAATGAATTGGTTCTTGATCTTTTAGTATAGGTGGTGAGGGGGTGGGCGAGGCTTCATCGGAAATAGCTAGAGTAACTGGAGTACTTTGTGGTGCCGGAGCATCACCAATACATGATAACGAAATAATGAAAACTATCAACAATACAGATAATATTACTGTCTTATTTGTAAATAAGAATTGCAACAGTGTTATTTTTCCAATGTCAAGGAAATAGAGAACATCGTATGTTCTGATGCAAAAGGTTTCCCGGTTACGTATTAGAATAGCACAAGCAATTGGTAGAGATAGCTGAATGACCATGATCTGGAAATAAATTCAACCGCAAGGTGATGGAGGAATAATTGATAAAAAGCTTTGAAGGCAATACACCTGTTTTGCATCCTACGGCTTTCATCAGCGAAATGGCCTACATCGTGGGAGACGTTGAGATTGGTGAAGGCTCCAGTATATGGCCTGGTACGGTAATAAGGGGAGATATGGGTAAGGTCAAGATAGGAAAGTTTTCTAACGTACAGGATAATTCTGTAGTGCACGGAGATGCTGACGTGGTTATTGGTGACAATGTAGTCATTGGCCACCGAGTTATGTGTCACGCGGCAGAGATTGGAGATAGGGTGCTTGTTGGAAATGGGGCGATTTTAAACGACGGAGTAAAAGTGGGTGAAAACTCTGTTATCGGCTCAGGTTCTATGATAGTTGAAAATATGGATATACCCAGGCAGTCGATAGTTATGGGTATCCCGGGCAGGATCAGAGGTGAAGCTCAGCAAAAGCATATAGACCTTCAAAAGGAACTCTGTGATATTTACAAGGAAAAGGCTCAAAGATACAAGAGTCAAGGCGATCTTGAGTAACAATTATTCCGTTCTAGGATACTCTCCTGATACAGGGAGTATTACCGGAGAGCCTCCGCTTGGGTGAGGAAGGATGGTCACCTTGGCGCCATACGCCTGCTCTATATTAGATTCTGTAAGAACCATTTCCGGGGTTCCGTCTGCAAAGATGCGACCTTCCGAGATCAATATCATTCTATCGGTGTACTGGGCTGCGAGTGTCAGATCATGTATTGCAATTAATGTAGCTCCAACCCGTTGCCTATGATCGTTCTTTATCAAGTCCATAACCTTTCCCTGGTGGGAGAGGTCCAAATTAGACGTGGGCTCGTCTAGGAGCATTATTGGAGAGTTCTGTGTAATAGCCATAGCCAACATTGCACGTTGTAACTCGCCACCAGATATTTGCCCTAGTTCGCGCTCTGCTAGAACGTAAGTCTCCGTTAGTTCCATTGATTTAACGGCTTTATTGAGATCATTTTCCCCTTCCCACTCCAAAAGCGCTAGATGAGGGTTTCGTCCCAACATCACGAAATCTACTACTTTCATCTTGTCGGGCAAACGCGGATTTTGAGGGACGATGGAGATTAGTCTAGCTTTGTCTTTCGAATTTAATGTGTCTATCCGCTTCCCCAAGGCACATATTGTTCCTTGGCTAGGGGTCAAGAGGCCTCCAATTAATTTTAGCAATGTAGTTTTGCCAGCACCATTAGGACCGACTATTGAAACCATTTCCTGGTTGTTAAATTGAATATTGATATCGGAAATTACGGAAACCCCGTTATACGAGAAACTTAATTTCTTCAATGTGATTGCTGGAGTCATATTATTGGATATTTGATCTATTTTTAACAAGAAGATATATAAAGAATGGGGCTCCAACTAACGATGTGATAATCCCAACAGGTAATTCTCCAGGGCTAACAATTGTACGAGCTACAAGATCTGACAAGACAAGGAAACAGCCACCTAGCAGCGCGGACATTGGTATTAAATTACGAAAATCACTTCCCCAGATGAGCCTTGCAGTGTGCGGAGCCACAAGCCCGACAAATCCTATAAGCCCACTGAATGAGACAGCCGCTGCTGTTATTACAGTAGCGGTCAAAATCAAAATCTTCTTGGTTTTTTCAACATTAACTCCAACGCTGGAGGCATATTCCTCCTCCAGTTGCATAGCATTCAAAATCCGGCTATAAGTGAACACTACGGTGAATCCAAGTATCAAATAAGGGAGAAGATAAAGACTTTGTGACCATTGAGCACGGATAAAACCACCCATTAGCCAGCTAAGGATTGGTCTAAGATCTGGATCGCTACGGAGCATTAGTATACTAGCCACTGCTGTCGTAAATGAGCCTATGGCGACTCCAGCAAGAATCAATGTAGTTAGGGGTGTACCTGTAGACCTTCTTGCCAGTGTATAGGCTGCGGTTACGGCACCGATCCCGCCGATGAAAGCGGCAATAGGCAGGATGCTTATACCAGCAATAACGGAAGGGATACCAGATAGGAATACAATGGTTGCACCAAGAGCAGCCCCTGAGGCCACTCCTATAAGGTAAGGGTCAGCTAATGGGTTTCTGAAAAGACCCTGATAGGTCGCACCAGAAACTGATAGCGCTGCTCCAACTAGCATAGCTAATGCGATTCTTGGGTATCGAAGCTCCCATAAGATAATGTTCCATGAGACCGGCCAATCATTTTTTATTTCTATAAACGGGAGACGTGTAAAAGTAATAGCGATAGCTGCATCAGGGGCTATCGTTACAGAGCCGATTAAAGCCGCTAAGATACAGCAAATGAAAGCTGCTAGTAGACAAAAGGCCGTCCTTATCCACGGAAAAGATAAGTTCACTACGTAGGCTTTTTCAGACTTATTGTCTATATCTTGTTGCACTTTAACTTGTGCTAACCGCTACTTAAATATACCTGGATATATGAGCTTAGCCATTTCTTCCACACCTAATATGAACCTAGGGCCGGAAACGCTCAGATAATCTTCATTGGGGACAAAGACAGCACGATTTTTTATAGCTAATACTTCAGCAAACGCAGGGTCAGTGCTAAAAATATCACCATAGGATGAGATGATGTATTGAGGATTACGCTCAACAATCACCTCCGGGCTTATCTGTGCGTAACCTTTGACTTCGGATGCAATGTTAACCAGTTTGAGTACTTCGAATACGTTGCCTACAAGAGTATCGTTACCGGGTGTCCAAAAACTACCTACGTCTTGGAACACAGAAGGCCCTGATTCAAATGGCGCCAGTGCTGTTTCAATTATTTCTACTCGTGCCTCAAAGTCCTCCGCAATAGACTCAGAGTTATTTACTGCCCCAGTTATGGCTCCCCACATTCGAAAATGATCTGCCATTTTCTTGAAATCATCTTCAATGGTCTCTATGAGCAATACCTTTAGTCCAGCATCTTCTAATTGGTCTTTGTAAGTTGGATAGAATAGGTAAACTAGGTCAGGTTCCAGATTAAGTACAGCTTCAATATCCATGTTAAAGGCATCTCCTACCCTCATGACGTCACTTGCCTCAGGCGGGTAGATAACGTAATCGTGAGTGCCAATGACTCGGTGACCTTCACCTATAGCGAAGAGAGTTTCTATGGCAGCTGAGTCGAATGCAATTATACGTTCAGGAGCCTCGTCAAATATAATTTCTTTGCCATACCTGTCAGGTATTGAAACCGGGAACTCAGCAAAAAGTTTTGGCTGCTCCTTCGCTCTTTCAATATGCTTACTGAATAATCTTTTGTTTGTTGCAGAGCTTTTACCAGGAATGTCTGCACGAATTGTTGCCGTAGGAGCTGGCAGCGCGGGAGCCGCTGGAGCGGGTAGAATCGGGGGCTTAGTTGTAGAGATTGTTTCTATTGGAGCTGAAGCAGGCTCTGAGGGTAAGGGCTTTTGTGGCTCTTTTGAATTGGTGCAACCTAAAGCTATCATTACTAATGTGATGAAAAGCACAGAGAAAAGGGTGTTATGTAGCTTCAAACCTGTCTCCTCTTGTAAGTCAAGGCTTTTTTACAATGATGGTTGAAAGGGAATAAAAAAAAGCCCCTATCCCTTTTGCGATTGAAGTAGGTGGATACGGGCTATCTGAATGAAGATGAATCCAATACCTTTCCGCGAAGGCCTAGATGTGTGTGTTAGGTGGTGGACCGGACTTGTTCTCTAACGAACCTACCGTTGCGGGACAGCGTCGGATTTCGACCGACTTCCTCTTTAAACCCTCTTGGGCACCTGATTCACTTTGATGGCACTTGTTAATCTGCGTATTGTCACTGACACTGTAGGAATCAGATCACCTTTTGGGCGTACTGTCAATGCAGACGCAAAAAAAAGGCAGTTCATAACGATGAACTGCCTTTTTTTAACGCGATATACTGGTTGAAGTCTAGTCTCCTGGGATTTCCTCCATCTCCTCTTTGGGATTCGCTTTGAACTGGGTCACTGGAATAATATTTCCATCCTTGTCTTCGAATTCTGGTGGTGGCGGACTATCAGGTATATCCTCTAATTCTAAAATTTTTTCTAGCTCGTTCAATCCGAGCTTTTCCTTACCTTCAATCGTATTGTCATATCGAGCTGGGATCAACCTGCCTATAATTACGTTTTCTTTTAGCCCAGTCAACGTGTCGCGTTTGCCCATCACCGCTGATTCTGTCAGCACTCTGGTTGTCTCCTGGAAGGAGGCTGCCGCTAGGAAACTGTCCATATGTAGGGACGCTCTAGTAATACCGAGTAAAATCGGTACCGCGGTTGCTGGATCTCCACCTTCAGCTATGATTTCTGCATTTTTCTCTTCAAATTCTTTGCGATCCATAGGATCACCCGGCAAAAGATCTGTATCGCCCGCTTCGTGTACTTGAACCCTCCGAAGCATCTGCCGGATGATTGCTTCTATGTGCTTATCGTGAATTGGAACCCCTTGTGATCTGTAAACTTTTTGTACTTCTTCGATGAGGTATGATTGGACCGCTTCGCGGCCTTGTATTTCCAGAATCTGCTGAGGATTCTTGGGCCCAGAAGTGATAGCTTGCCCAGCTTCTATGAAGTCACCTTCACTTATTTCGATGTGAGATGCCGCTGGAATGGGATATTCCCGTTGCTCCTCATCTGTCCAAGTGATAGTAATTGTGCCTTTCTTTATATTGGCTAATCCGGAGTTACGAGCATAAATGGCCTCGTCATCCTCTTCCGCATCTTTGAGTGCGGCGATGGGGGTGCCAATAATAACGGTATCTCCTTTTTTGATCAGTGGAGTATATCCACTAATTGTGTATTCGTCAGTTAACTCTTCTGAATTGAGAATTCGGACTATCCTTCCCTCGTTTGACTCGACTACTTCTGCCGTGCCTGATATTTCTGAAAGTACAGCAGCGCCCTTAGGTGAACGAGCTTCAAACAATTCCTCTACACGCGGAAGTCCGCTAGTTATGTCTGAGCCCGCAACCCCTCCAGTGTGGAATGTCCTCATTGTAAGTTGTGTGCCTGGTTCACCTATACTTTGAGCCGCGATAATACCTACAGCATCGCCTACCATGATCGGTTGTAAATTTGCCAATGAGAGACCATAACATAGGCGGCACAATCCCCTTTCTGATTCGCATGTGAGGGGAGACCTTACTTCTGCGGAAGTAATACCAGACTCCTTCAAAGCGGTTATATCATCTTCTTCAATAAGATGATTTGACTCGAAAATGATTTCTCCGGTCTTTGGATTCGACACCGGGGCAGCGACATAGCGGTATTTAATCCTGTCAAAGAAAAGATCACTCAAAGCTTCGTCTTGGTAGTCAGTTATTAGCAATCCTTGATCGGCGTTACAATCCTCCTCCATAACGATAACCTCTTGAGCGACGTCAATAAGGCGCCTTGTGAGGTACCCGCTGTCGGCTGTTCTAAGAGCGGTGTCCGCGAGCCCTTTTCTGGCACCATGTGTGGAGATAAAGTATTCCAATACAGTGAGTCCCTCGCGGAAGTTAGATTTAATTGGACGATCGATGATTCTACCGCGAGGATTTGACATCAAGCCTCTCATACCAGCCATTTGTTTGATCTGGGCTATATTCCCCTTCGCTCCAGAGTTGGCCATCATGTATATCCCGCCATAATTTGGGAGATCATCAGCAATTACTTGTGTCAGTTCGTCATTTGAATCGGTCCAAATTTTCACAGTTGCAGTGTATTTTTCTTCGTCAGTAATTAACCCGTCCTGGTATTGATCCTCTAGTTGAATAACAGCATCTTCGGCTTTAGCGACGATCTCAGATTTCCTAGGTGAAACAATAACGTCGTTGATAGCAATGGACACACCAGATTTTGAAGCATTCTTGAATCCAATATTCTTTATATCGTCTAAAACGACTGCAAGTCTTTCGTTTCCGAGCGCCCTGAAGCATTGGCTAGTCAACTCTCTGAGTCTATTTCTCTCGACTTCGCTATTTTCAAAGGGGATCTCTTCAGGTAATACGTCGTTGAACAAAATCCGTCCGACTGTGGTTTCCATCCACTCTCCGTCAGAGTTACGAACACTGATTAGAGATCGTAAGTTAGTTGCACCTACTTCATATGCTAAAGTGGCGTCTTCAAAATCGCTGAAGCTCTTGCCTGTGCCATGACCGTTTGGGTCGATTGACGTCATGTAGTAGCAACCCAATACCATGTCTAAGGATGGCGTTACAATAGGCTCGCCCGAACTGGGGGCTAACATGTTAAACGTACTAAGCATCAACCGGCGTGCTTCAAGGACTGCCACCCTTGAGAGTGGTACATGCACAGCCATTTGGTCCCCGTCGAAGTCTGCGTTGAAGGCGGTGCATACTAGGGGATGAACTCTAATAGCACTTCCCTCAATTAAAACCGGCTCAAATGCTTGAATACCTAGTCTGTGTAATGTTGGGGCCCTGTTTAAAAGGACGGGTCTCTCTGTGACAACCTCACCGAGTATGTCCCAAACCTCAGACCTGTTTCGCTCTGCGAGTCTCTTGGCACTCCTAATATTGTGAGCATAACCCTTTAATACTAACCTGTGCATCACAAACGGCTTGAATAGTTCCAGTGCCATTCTGCGGGGTAAACCGCATTGGTGCAGTTTCAGTTCTGGTCCAGCGATAATCACTGACCTACCACTGTAATCTACCCTCTTTCCTAGCAAATTTTGCCTAAACCTACCTTGTTTCCCTCTGAGCAGGTCCGATAGAGATTTCAATTTATGATTGTGGCTACCAGCGACTGCGCGTCCTCGCCTACCGTTGTCTATAAGTGCGTCTACCGATTCTTGGAGCATCCTCTTTTCATTTCTAACTATAATTTCAGGAGCTTGAAGCTCTATAAGTCTCTTTAATCGGTTATTTCTATTGATCACTCTTCTGTAGAGATCATTTAAATCGCTAGTTGCGAATCTACCACCGTCCAGTTGAACCATCGGACGTAAGTCAGGTGGAAGAACCGGCAAATTAGTCAAAACCATCCACTCGGGCTTGTTATGACTTTTCCTAAAAGACTCTACTATCCTGAGTCTCTTTATTGCCTTCTTTCTTCTCTGGCCTGAAGTAGAGTGCATCTCATCTTGGAGATGGTTTTTCAAATCATCAAGTTCTATTTGGTTCTGCAGCACGCTTAGAACTGACTCTGCTCCCATGCCCGCCTGGAACGCATCAGGAAAATTGTCCCGGTGGTCCCTATATTGTGTCTCTGTAAGAAGTTTTGTTATATGGAGGTCTTTAAGTTCAGAGATGAGCTCCTCTACTCGAGTAATTTGTGGATCATATTCTTCACGAATCGGCACTTCAGATTCAGATAATCTTCCTGAACTCTGATCGTTGATCTCACCTAATTTTGACTGAGCATCCAATTGCGTTTCTGTAATTTCGATATCTTCGGCTTCGTCCGAAGATTCTAATAGTAAAGCCTCAAGGGGCTCCACTTCCAAACGTATTTCCTCCAGGATTCTTTGCTTCTCTGCCTCAATCTTGGCGGCTTTCTCTGTAATGATGGTCTCAAGGTCAGACTCATAATTGTCCAAAATCTGGGCTTTTATCTCTTCATCAACACTAGTAACGAGATACTGAGCGAAATAAAGGACCCGATCGAGATTTCTCGGCGAAAGATCAAGTAGAAGCCCGAGTCGGCTTGGAGTACCTTTCGAGAACCAGATGTGTGCTACTGGTGCTGCGAGATGGATGTGTCCCATCCTTTCTCGTCTAACCTTTGACCTCGCAACCTCAACACCGCATCGGTCACATGTAACTCCCCTAAACCTAATCTTCTTATATTTGCCGCAATAGCATTCCCAGTCCTTGGTTGGTCCAAAGATTCTTTCACAGAACAAGCCGTCTTTCTCAGGCCTGAGGGTCCGGTAATTAATCGTCTCTGGTTTTGTGACTTCTCCCCATGACCACTTGGCGATGGAATCAGGTGAAGCAAGAGATATTTTTATCGCATCAAAGTCATTTGCGGCCTGCGCCATATTTTCACTCCGTAAAACACTTCTATAGAGCCTTAGTAGTCTTTAGTTATTAACTGTCTCCACCTGTAACGGGTTGGTCGTCTTCTATCTCCTCCGACTCTTGCGATGGCTCTTGTCTCGCATTGGTACTTTGGGGTGTAGCTTCTTCGGTGTTATCTTGTCCAACGACTTTTGAGAGAGGAGATCCCTCCAGTAAAGCTAATGGATCAGAAATATCCGCAGACTCTCCAAAGATATCCCCAGTGTTGCCTAGAGCTAGTTCCTCCATATCATTATTCTCCAATTCAATAGCGAGTCCGAGGCTTTGCAATTCTTTCATGAGCACGTGGAAAGATTGGGGGATCCCCGGTTGCGCGACATCTTCCCCTTTAACAATTGCTTCGTATGTCTTGACTCTACCAATTTCATCGTCGGACTTAATCGTTAGCATCTCTCGAAGATTATGTGCCGCACTGTACGCCTCTAATGCCCACACTTCCATTTCCCCGAACCTTTGTCCGCCCATCTGCGCCTTTCCACCTAAAGGTTGTTGTGTGATAAGAGAATATGGGCCTGTTGCTCTAGCATGAATCTTATCCTCGACCAAATGAATAAGCTTCAACATGTAGATGTAGCCAACAGTGATCGCTTGATCAAATTTTTCTCCAGTTCTACCGTCATATAAAGTAAATTTCCCTAATACTGGAGCTGCCAACTGGAAGTCTCTGTTCAGTGTGAGAGCTTCGTCCATCATCTGATCCACTGACATATTATCTGCATTACGCATAGCAACCTCTTCCAGCCATATTTTGAGGCAGGCAGTACGGGCAGCATCAGGTATGTTGTTTACAAATACATCATCAAAGTCAAAGCCTCTTTCTTGCAGATAATCTTTGATCGCGTCTATATTGACACTATTTAGGTCATTATCGAGTACGGCTGCCGCGGGGACTGCTTTGGCCTGCTCGATGATCCAAGCTTTTGCTAACTCGTTCTCAATTTCCGAATCCTCCGCCCCATCAAATACGGGGCTTTCCGCGTTAAACCCGAGTCGATTGGCTGCCCAACCTAGATGCGTTTCTAGCACCTGTCCAAGGTTCATTCTAGAGGGGACGCCTATTGGGTTCAGAATGATGTCTATTGGTGTTCCGTCAGGAAGAAATGGCATATCCTCTTCCGGCAATATCTTGGCGATGACACCTTTGTTCCCGTGCCGGCCAGCCATTTTGTCGCCCTCGGTAATTTTCCGAGTTTGCGCGACCCAAACCCTCACCAGTTTGTTTACCCCAGGTGAGAGATCATCACCCTTTTCACGTTCAAGAATCCTCACATCTATTACCTTTCCTCCTTGTCCGTGGGGAACGTATAGGGAAGAATCCTTAACATCACGTGCTTTTTCACCGAAAATTGCCCGGAGTAATTTTTCTTCCGCACTTAATTCGGTCTCTCCTTTCGGAGTTATCTTCCCCACAAGGATGTCTCTGTTGCCCACTTCCGCACCTATGCGAATTATCCCCTCTTCATCAAGGTTCCTTAGGCTTTCCTCTCCAATATTAGGTATATCGCGAGTTATGTCCTCAGGCCCAAGTTTGGTATCCCGAGCCTCGATCTCATGTTTTTCAATGTGAATGGAGGTAAATTTATCCTCCTTAATAAGCCGATTACTTAGGATGATAGCGTCTTCAAAGTTGTAACCCTCCCATGTCATAAAGGCACAAAGCACGTTTTGGCCGAGCGCAAGTTTGCCAGCATCAGTTGATGAGCCGTCAGCTATCACCTCACCTTTATCGACAGCATTACCCTTGTCAACTATAGGTCTTTGATTTATACACGTCCCTTGGTTACTACGGTGGAACTTTATTAACTTGTGATTATGGGATTTCCCGTTCTCGTCCTCGACTATTATGTTGTTGCCCGTAACACTTGAGACCACGCCTGATGATTTAGAAAGAACTACCTGACCGCTATCCCTTGCCACACGTTGTTCCATTCCCGTTCCTACAAGCGGACTCTCAGGCTTTAGTAGAGGAACAGCCTGCCGTTGCATATTGGACCCCATAAGGGCTCTGTTTGCGTCATCGTGTTCTAGGAATGGAATAAGAGATGTTGAAACGCTAACCAGTTGGAGCGGTGAAACGTCCATATAGGAGACTGCCGAAGTCGGTTCCATTCCGACGATTTCTCCCCTCCTGGTTTCAACTCTATCCTCCAAAAACTCTCCAGCATCATTTATAGCTGAATTAGCCTGGGCAATGAAATAGTTCTCTTCGTCATCGGCAGACAAATGAGTAATGTCATCCACTGACTTGGACACATAAGATTTTACCTTGATGGTTTTTTTCATTTGGGAGGCTATTCTGCCGGAAGTTCTAATAGTGATTCGAGTGCCACCTCTGACTATTGTCTTGCCATCGTCTGACAGCACATTTGCTATAGGTGTATGCCCTATAAGTTCGTCTGAATTTTCGTTTGTTACCTCCGTTAGAATTTTCCTATAAGGAGTCTCGATAAACCCGAACGCGTTTGTTTTAGCATATGTTGCCAGGGACACTAAGAGACCGATGTTGGGTCCTTCGGGGGTCTCGATAGGACAAATTCTTCCGTAGTGGGAATGATGAACGTCTCTTACGTCAAACCCTGCTCGTTCTCTTGAGAGGCCTCCTGGTCCGAGAGCGGATAATCTTCTCTTATGGGTCAATTCTGCCAGCGGGTTCGCTTGGTCCATAAATTGGGAAAGTTGAGAACCTCCAAAAAACTCTCTTACGGCTGCAACGACAGGCCTTACATTGATCAAAGCTGCTGGCGTAGTACTAGCTGGATCTGGTTGTATGGTCATCCTTTCTTTGATAACTCTCTCCATTCTCAACAATCCGACCCGGACTTGATTTTGGATAAGTTCACCTACCGCTCGTACTCGCCTATTACCTAGGTGATCTATATCATTTGCCCTGCGCCTTTCATTGTTGATTTCGATGAGTCGTCTGAGAAGATTAATGATGTCTTCCTTTGCTAGTATCCGGACATTTTCATTGCCGTCACGATTAGCGTTTTCAGGGCCTTTAAGATTGCTATCCAATTTGTAACGGCCGACTTTACCTAAATCGTATCTTCGCGAATCGAAAAACAGAGTGTTTATAAGAGTTATGGCATTTTCAGCATTTGGGGGTTCGCCAGGCCTCAATCTTCTATAGAACTCTATGAGGGCCTCTTCAGTATTTCTAACGCCGGAGTCCTTTTCTATCGTAGTTTTTATAAATTGGTGATCTAAGTTTGTATCTACATCTTCGAATAATTCAAAAATCTCTTGATCTGTTTCGTACCCTAATGCGCGCAACAAAGTAGTGACGGGAGTCTTCCTTTTTCTGTCAACTTTCACATATAAAACATCTCTATTGCTCGTTTCAAACTCCATCCATGCTCCGCGGTAAGGAATCAGCTTTGCGGAAGATAACGGTCTTCCAGACCCTGGGTCTCTGTCTTCTGTAAAATAGACTCCCGGCGAACGTACCAGTTGACTTACTACAACTCTTTCAGCTCCGTTAATGATGAACGTACCCGTTGAAGTCATCATCGGGATGTTCCCTACATACAATCTTTGCTCTTTTACTTCACCTTGACCCGGGCCTGTCGCGTTTATCTGAAGTTCGACAGTTACGTATAATGCAGCGTCAAAAGTTTTTTCTTGTGAGCGACAATCATCTTCGCTGAATTTAGGGTTTTCAAAGTCGTGGGCCACAAACTTCAGAGCAAATCTAGAATTCTGTCCTTGGCTATCTTCTATTGGAGATATTTCTTCGAAAAGATCACTTAAACCTTTAGTCTTGAACCAATTGAAAGAGTCTTTTTGGACATCTATCAAGTCTGGGACATCGAGAATTGTTTTTATTTTCGAAAAAGACCGTGTAGTTGGAAAAACAGTGTCAAGTTTCTTTGAAACAGAAGAAGTCATAAGTCCTCACACTCCTTGCAGGAAATGGCAATAAGGCGTCTATGGCGTTTTTGCAGTGATGAAAATCCGTTTTGACAGCGTGTGCCAAAAAAAGAAATACGTTACCCGGCATAGGCAAGATAACTCATTGTAGAAAAGTCGCGGGGGGTATATTTCGGGCACCTTGCAATAATACTACATCAAATATCGAGGGGTCAACCTTCGGTTTTATGTTCAAATCGTCGTGCGTTTGAGAGATTTAGCGATGCCTGTTCTTATACTGGTGTTGATAGTAGTATCTAGGCATAAACTACTCATTAGAATCATGTCTGTTAAGTTGGACCTAAGTGTCTTTCTTGGATACACGATAACAAGCAAGCATATTGACCATGGCAATTGTGGTTGCCTGATCAATACAAGTGATATACATTACGGCCAAAGTCAGACATATTTCTCAGTGAATAGCATTGGGAAACTGTAACCTGTTTGGAATTTATTTTTAAGAGTAATAGGGTGACGTGCTTTAGCGGCTAATTTGTTCTTTGCGTGATGGCTTTACTGGACAAGCTTTACGTAAAAGTGAATTTAATGGATGGATTCTTTGATATGTAGAGGTGAAAGTGATGACTACAACAGCATTTGGTGCCAGTATAAAGAGGAAAGAGGACCCGAGGCTTATCACGGGACAGGGGAAGTATGTGGAAGATATAAGCCTGATAGGAATGTTGCATATGGTTCTTGTCAGGAGTCCATTTGCACATGCCAAAATTAAATCGATAGATACCTCTGCCGCGGAAAAATTGCCTGGAGTGGTAACTGTATTTTCAGGGAAAGATCTTGAAGAAGAATTAGGATCCCTTCCTTGCGGATGGGTCGTACCAGATACTAAAGAGGTCCCCCATCCGCCGCTAGCGGTTGATACAGTTAGGTACGTCGGAGATGCGGTTTTAGCAGTCATTGGGCAATCCCTTGCTATTGCGTCTGATGCTGCTTCACTCATCGAAGTCGAATATGAGGAACTAGATTCTGTTATCGATATGGAAGAGGCTGTGAAGGAGGGGACGATTCAGCTCCATCCTGATGCGCCAAACAATATATCTTTCGAATGGGAAGTGGACGCAGGAAGTGTGCAAGAAGCTAAGAGCTCGTCAGATGTTTCTGTATCCCAAAGGTTTGTTAACCAAAGACTTATCCCCACTGCTATGGAGAACAGAGGGGTACTGGTCGACTATGCCTCTGGTACTAATCAAATAACTATGTGGACTTCTACTCAAATCCCACACTTAGTAAGAGTTCTCTTATCTCTTGTTACCGGCCATCCCGAGCACCTCATAAGAGTCATCGCACCTGATGTGGGCGGGGCTTTTGGGAGTAAATTGTATCTTTATGCGGAGGAAGTAATAGCACCGATTATCGCTAAACGCCTTAAAAGGCCTGTGAAATGGATTGAGTCTCGTTCTGAAGGTTACATAGCTACAACTCATGGGCGGGACCACATAACCGATATCGAAATCTCTGGGAATAGGGATGGTTTGATAACGGGCCTTGATGTACGAACCATGGCCAATATGGGGGCATACCTTTCCACCTTCGCGCCGCTTATTCCCACCTGGCTTTATGGGTTAATGCTTTCCGGCCCATATAAAATTCCTAATATATATTGCAAGGTGGTTGCGCCTTTCACGAACACCACTCCGGTGGATGCTTACAGAGGAGCAGGTCGACCGGAAGCTACTTATGCCGTAGAACGCGCAGTAGATCTTTTTGCTGTCGAGATTGGCATGGACCCGGCCGAGGTACGGAAGAAGAACTTTATACCTCCTTTTGATGATGGATATGAAGTTGCCACAACAGTTTCCTATGATAGCGGGAACTACATCGCCTCATTTGAAAAAGCACTCAAAATGGTAGGCTATGACGATTTCAGAAAAGAGCAGAAGCAGGCCAGGGATGATGGCAGACTTCTTGGGATTGGCCTTTCTTCTTATGTAGAGATATGTGGGGCTGCACCTTCAGCAGTTGCCGGAACCCTAGGGGCTAGAGCAGGCCTTTGGGAGAGTGCCAACGTTAGAATTCATATGACCGGAAAAGTCTCAGTTTTTACTGGGGCATCAGCACATGGCCAGGGACATGAGACGGCATTTGCCCAAATTGTTTCATCCGAATTAGGGATTCCTGTAGAAGACATTGATGTAATTCATGGTGATACATCGCAGATACAAATGGGTACTGGAAGCTTTGGAAGCCGTAGTGCAGCCGTTGGTGGGTCGGCTATACATTTAAGTACTCAGAAAATTAAAGACAAGGCGAGAAAATTAGCGGCCCATATCTTGGAAGCATCTGAAGAAGATATCGTGTTTGAAGATGGAAAGCTTTTTGTTCAAGGAGCTCCATCAGAAGGGAAAACAATTCAGGAAATAGCACTTTCATCTTATTATTACACTGAAGATATACCGGAAGATATGGAACCAGGGATGGAAGCAATGAGTTTCTTTGACCCTAAAAACTTCACATGGCCGGGTGGCACACACATAGCCGTCGTCGAAATAGATGATTTGACTGGAGAGGTTACTTTGCTCAGATATATAGCGGTGGATGATGTTGGGAATGTAATAAATCCGATGATAGTGGATGGAATGGTTCATGGTGGGGCCGCTCAAGGGATTGGTCAGGCATTGCAAGAAGAGGCTATATATGATGATTCTGGACAGCTCCTGACCGGAAGTATGCTTGATTATGCTGTACCGAGGGCTTGGGATATGCCAATGTATGAACTTGATAGAACTGTCACCCCAACTCCGGTCAATCCAATGGGTGTCAAAGGGGCGGGCGAGACTGCCACTATAGCCGGTTCTCCCGCAGTCATAAACGCCGTCGTCGATGCTCTTTCCCCGTATGGCGTGAGGCACATAGATATGCCCGCTAAAGCTGAGAAAGTATGGAGGCTTATCCAGAATTCTAACGGAGGTTGAGCCCTGAGCTTTTCAAAGGAGAAACAATAAACCGCTCCATCTGGTTAAGCTGGGTGGGGCGGTCTGTGTTTCAGGGATAGTTTCTTTCCATGTTTGTCAATGAAAATATAGAAGATCCAGTTTCGAACTTAATTGCGGAGCTCGACGATTTAGATTATGTAGCTGACCCCTCAATCGCTACGTCTTTACATTTAGCGCAACTACTGGATAGACCATTGCTGATTGAAGGTAGGCCCGGTGTGGGCAAGACCGAGATTGCTTCCACTATGGCACGACTACTTAAAACTCAGCTTATCCGGCTGCAGTGCTATGAAGGACTGGATGTAAATTCTGCCCTATATGAATGGAACTATTCCCGTCAATTATTGTGGATTCGAATGAATGAGAACAAAGGGTTAGATCCGGCTGAATTAGAGACCGAAGTATTTGGTAGAGAGTTCCTGTTGGAGCGTCCGCTTCTCTCTGCCCTCACGAAAGAAAAATCGCCAGTCCTTTTGATAGATGAAGTTGATAGAGCAGATCAAGAGTTTGAAGCATTTCTTCTCGAGGTGCTGTCGGAGTTTCAAGTCACGATACCGGAGCTAGGTACGATTAGAGCTGAGAACAAGCCTTTGGTTATACTCACTTCCAATAGATCACGAGATCTGTCTGACGCTTTGAGGCGAAGATGTCTATATCTATGGATTGACTTTCCCGAACTTCATAAAGAGTTAGAAATTGTTAAAAAAAGAATTGATGATATGCCTGAGGATCTTGCTCTTCAAATATGTAGATTTGTGAGGGCTTCGCGAGAAGAAGATCTACAGAAAGTTCCGGGCGTGTCTGAGACTTTAGATTGGGCTACAGCTATGATGGCCCTGCATATAAAGAGTCTCGAACCCGAGGTTGTTGTAAGTACATTAGGTGCTTTGCTGAAGAACTCTGATGATCTTGAAAAGTTTCGAATCTCAACCATTGAAAGGATTATTCAATCAATTGGCTAATGAGATCAATGCGGGTCAATTTACATAGACCTTTATTGATGTCGCCAAATGCAAAAACCAGCGGGAACATCTCATATCTATCGAGCGATAATTCATGCGGACTTCGACGCCTTCTATGCCTCTGTAGAACAGAGAGATGATCCATCCATTGCCGGAATTCCAGTAGTTGTAGGCGGCAGCCCTGATAAAAGAGGAGTAGTAGCATCGGCCTCTTATGAGGCGCGTAAATTTGGAATTCGATCGGCGATGCCGATGAGTCGAGCAATTCGTTTATGTCCAAGTCTTGTAAGAAGAAGAGCCCGGTTTGATGTGTACCGACAGGTATCTCACCAGGTCATGGACATTTTCCGAGATATCACCGATCTGGTTGAACCATTGTCGTTGGATGAAGCGTACCTAGACGTCACGGATCAAGAATCCGATTTAGTTACACCACCCATGATCGCCCACAAACTAAAGAAAAGAGTAAGTGACGAACTTGAACTTACCATCTCAACGGGGGTCGCAACCTCTAAGGCTATTTCAAAAATAGCTTCGGATATTGGCAAACCAAACGGCCTTATTGTTGTTCGACCAGGCACAGAACAGGATTTCCTTTCGCCGCTTCCCGTGGAATCACTATGGGGAATTGGTCCTAAAAGGACAGAAAAACTTAACAGCATGGGCATAAATATCATAGGTCACTTAGCGAAGTTTGACGAAATGTGGTTCGTAGATAACTTCGGAACCAATGGTCCTTCAGTACGGATGATGTGTCTCGGTATTGACGATCGCCCTGTAGTTATCCACAGGAAGAGAAAGTCGTACAGTTCAGAAACGACACTTACTTATGACACAGGGGACCGGGAAACCCTACGTGAGATTGCCTCTCGACTAAGTCATGATGTAGGCAATGCCTTGATGGCAAGAGGTATACGAGGCAAAACAATTAAGTTGAAGTTGCGTTCGTCTGATTTCACGACCTTTACAAGGCAATTGTCTCTGAGAGAGCCAGTTCAACTTTCGTCTGAGATTTCTGAGGCTGCCCTACAGCTTCTCGAACGCGAACTTTCTTCGGGAACAAAGTACAGGTTGCTAGGTGTTGGAGTTTCCGGATTCGATTCATCAGAAAACGAAGGTGACGTGATTCAACTTCGGCTCTCCGGTTTCTAGAATGGTCAGTCAAGATTAGAAATGAATACCGGTTCCTCAATATCTTCCACATCGAATCCGAAAATACGAGAGTAGAAATAGAGTTCTGATTCAAGAGTTCTCTGGATATTCTCCGACTTTCTAAACCCGTGTTGTTCGCCTTCGAATGCAATATAAGCTACTGGGATACCATTGCTATTCAGGGCGGCTACCATCATTTCTGCTTGATTCGGGAGTACTATCTTATCCTCCAAACCTTGAAAAAGAATAACGGGGCATGAGAGAAGTTCAGTATGGAAAATCGGCGAGCGATCCTCATAAATATTCTTCATTTCTGGATAGGGGCCAACCATTGAATCCATATACCTGGATTCGAACTTATGCGTCTCCAGAGCGAGAGCTTCTAGATCACTCACTCCATAGTAACTTGCGCCGGCCTTGAACACATCAGTGAACGTGAGAGCCGCAAGAGTAGTATAACCACCAGCGCTGCCTCCCCTGATAGCGAGTCTGTTGCCATCGACGTCGCCTCTTGAGACAAGGAATTTCGCTCCGTTGACGCAATCCTCAATATCAACGATTCCCCATCGGCCATTTAGTCGTCTCCTGTAGTCAGTCCCATATCCTGTGCTACCGCCGTAATTAACGTCTAGAACACCAAAACCTCTGCTTGTCCAGAATTGAGTGGTGAGATTCAACGTCGTTGTAGTGGCACCCGTGGGACCACCATGGCTAATGACCAGCAATGGCGGCAACTCCTCCGCTTCGCTGCAATATCGAGGATTCTGAGGAGGATAGAAAAACCCGTGAGCTGTTAGGCCATTCTCCGTCGGGAATTCAATGGACTCTGGTTGAGATATATATTCCGCCGCAATTCTCGGGCCATCTGACTTTCTGAGTTCGGCGATAGAACCATCAAGGACTCTAATATAAACCGAATAAGGTAATTTTGATGAACCTGCCCCAATTACTAAGGTTTCCTTCGATACTTTTAACCCGGAGCGGCTTATTTCTGTGAAAATAGTCGGAATCTTCTTTAGTTGCTTATCCTGTATGAAAATCTCGGCTAGTGACCATATTCCTTTTTCATTCATCGCACATATGATCCGGTCGCTTGAAGCGAACCCATAATAACGAGCACCAAGCCCCCACTGTGCCTGGGTGTATTCTGCTTTGATGGGCGTGAGGTTAATCGATTCTCCTTTTTCTTGGCGATATATATTCCACCACCCAGATTCGTCGGAAACAAAGTGTAAAACCCCGTCTGGTGACCATACTGGTTGGCATATGGATTCACCTTCTCTGCCCTTTACTTTTTTGGGGGAAGTGAGCGATCCGTCACTTTCCACTTCTGCTACCCACAGTTCTGTGCTATCCCAAGGCATGTTTGGGTGATTCCATTGGATCCAAGCTAGCGAAGAACCGTCAGGACTGAGAGCTGGCGAGGAGTAAAAGTCTGCTCCCGAAATGAGTATTCTCACGTCACCTATGCAGTTTATATTGATAGAGACGAGTGTGTTGGATGCTTCGCCTGGACCAGTATGATCTTCACGAACTGCTATCAAATTGTCGTTGTAAATGTCTACTGTGTAGTCAGCGTATCTTTGATCAATCCCATCCTGGGTGATAGCAGTTGGGGTTAGTCCGTCAGAATCAATCCTATAGACACGCTGATCAGCGTAGTTGGAAAAGAAAGCCATACCGTCGTGAATTATGTATGAACCTCCTCCATATTCGTGAACTCTTGTTCTCGCATTGAATGGAGCAGAGTTTACGTCTGATTGAGAACCATCAGGTGTTCGTTTGACTATTACATATCTACCACCTTCGGAAGGCCGCATCTCAAGCCAGTAAATATTCTCTCCATCAATTGCCATATCCCCCAGGCTGATTGATTCGGAGACGATCATTTCTGTTGTTATCGGTGATTTCCATGATCCGCAGGATAATGGAATTTTCTTATCAGACATACGCGCCCTCAACTTGATGTAACTTTCCTGAGGAATTCGAAATATGATTTTTTCCTGTCTGTGTTTATCCCCCAGTTTGTCGGAACAAGTTGGTATCCCTCTTTGTAATCGCCAAAAGCCGCCGTCCCTCCTGCACCTTTCCCAGGGTCAAAATATCCCCAACCAACATAACTTTCGATGGCCTTGGAGAAGTTATTTGACTCGTTTTCAAATCCAAAATGATCATCTTCATTGAACAGAATCGGCATTGGCTTGTAATGGGGCAGGGATCTTGTTTCGTTTACCATATCGATGATCCTTTCTGGATTCACCACACCGTTGCCATGTAAGAGAACGAAATCTGATACGGAAAGCACACTATTGTCGGGAATCATTCCTCCTCCATAGCTAGTACCCGAAAGAAGATTTGAGCCAGAGACTGACACCTTCTTAGCCAACTTAATTAGCTCATGTACTCTGTGCGGTTGGAGTATCTCGTGCTCGTATCTGGGTACATTGCACTCGTTATTTATTTCGATTAGGACATTTGTATAACCATTTTTCAGGAGCCACGTACAAGCGTTCCTGACAGCATGCTTTACTGATGCCTCGTCTGCCAACCGTTCATCCTGGCCGAAATAAAACAACCCAAGAATAACTACCATCTCAAGTTCGTCTGCCTTGTCAAGGATTCTCTGCAATCGTTGAAGATAGGCTGGTTTTAAACTACCCCCTGGGGTGAAACCACTACTGTTCCAGGGTTGAGATTCAAGTGAAGGCAACCCTAGCCATAACTCTTCATCTGAGACCTCCATTCCGATAGCCGACATATAGTCGCGAAACGGTTCAAGCCGATAATATCCTGAAGGAGCTCCGCCCTGAAGATTCACTGTAAACCCTAAAAGACCGTGATCTTTATAGATTGGTAACATCTTGATGAACTCGGCTGTGTTTCTGTCAGGGTTCCATTCATTTGTGTCCGGATAGTTCCATAGGTGTTTGGTATGTGGATTTTCATCATCAAACATCGCGTTAACCATTCGCGAGTTCAATAACAATCCTTCTATAGGTTTTCCTCGGAACTGTCTATCTTTGTAAGTTGGTGAATTATTGATAAGCCATTTTTCCCTCTGGATCGATATCGACGTATGCCTGCTCGGCATCTAGTCTTCCTTACTGTCATTTGTGTTCGGGTCAATATTGGTTTGCTGACTCATGGACTCTCGATGAACTGGTTCCATGGACGCTCTACGAGATCCACCTAGATCCGATCCCGGTAACGGAACTGTCCCAATAACATTGTCTGAAGCAAGATCATCCATCTTCTCTTGTGTATAACCCAGAATATCGCCAAGTACATAATCATTGTGTTGGCCCAAGCAAGGGGAAGGATTATGCAGTACAACTCCTGAATTACTTTGGAACTTGAGGACAGGACCAGTCATGGGAAATATTCCGGCGTCAGGATGGTCAACTATCTGAAAGAACTCCCTTTCGTTCAAATGCGGATCGCCATATGTGTCGGGACCGCAGTTCAGAACTACTCCGGAAGGAATTCCTGAAGATTGCAATGTATCCATGACTTCGTATCGGTCTCTATCAGATGTCCATTTCTCTATTGTTAGGTCCAGTTCATCATGATTTGCGATTCTACTTTTTACACTCGAAAACTTTCCGTCCCTAAGGTTGGGCAAGGGAATGCAGCGAATAAAAGACTTCCAATGTGCCTCTGTAACAACGCTGATCGCAATCCAGTTATCATCACCTTTGCACGGATAAACTCCCTGTGGCGCATAGTGGAAATCTCGGTTACCCTGACGCTCCCTTGGCTTTGAACGGATTTGATATTCTAGGAATATCTCTCCCATGTGAGTCATAAAGGATTCCGCTTGGGACATGTCAATGAACTGACCTTTTCCCGTTCTTCCTCGGTATATCAATGCGGTCGTGAGTGCAAAGACAGCATTCACGGCGGCAGCTGCATCGGGGTGATGCACGAGAGAATTTGTTGAATGGTCTAGGTCTGGATAGCCCCTCAAGAAAGAATGTCCGCTAATTGCGTCGATCGCCATTCCCATGCTTCTGTAATCTCGATACGGCCCGGTATTTCCATAGCCGGGCATCAGCATAAAAATGATGTCAGGCTTTGTTTTCTTAAGCTCCTCATAGCCCAGCCCAAAATCTTCCATTACTGACCTCGCATAGTTGCAGAAAATTATGTCCGCAGTAGAAGTCAGATCAAGGAACGTCTCAACGCCAGCGTCCGTCTTGAGATCCAGGGTAATTCCCTTCTTATTTCGGTTCATAGCATTGAAGTTCGACTGTCGGTTCCAAGGACGTTCCCCCGGGTCTCCGTTTGGGTATGCCCCCGACCTTTTTGGCGGGTTTACAGGGCCTCTAGCTATTCTTTGTACAGACTCGACTTTGAGAAGTTCTGCGCCCATGTCAGCTAACAAGGTTCCACAGAAAGGTCCTGCCCAAATCTCTGAAAGTTCTATTGCCCTAACTCCTTCGAGAGGGAAGCCTGGTATGGAACTCACTTTTTCTTTGCTCACACGATCCCCTTTTCTTTCAAAGACGCAATGTCTTCAGAGGAAAGCTGGAGATGATCCTTTAAGACTTGGTTCGTCTGTTGCCCTACCGTTGGTGCGGGCATTAGTTTCTTGTAGGGGACAGCTGTTAGCCTAAATGGATCTCCAGTATATTTGAGAGTACCTGAAGTTGGATGATCAACTTCTGTAAAAAATCCCCTCGACTCAAATTGCTCGTTCTCCATTACTTCATCACTCCTAAGGATAGGGGACCCAGGCACTCCTGCTTTTTGAACCTCAATGAATATCTCTTCACGGGTACGTTTGTCTAACCATGACTGAAAAATATCTTCTAATGCTTTTCTGTTGAAGCTTCTCTTATCGGGGTCGTTGAACCGAGAATCATACATAAGGTCTTCTCGACCAATCATCCTTGCTATATTTGGCCACATTCTGGGGCCGAGTGGCAGGAAACTCACATGTCCGTCTCGGCACCTGAATGTACCCACCGCGTAAGGTTCTCTAGCTCCTGCTGCCGACACCCGGGGTTGCGTCCGGGGGTCAAGCTCCCCGGAATATATGAACGGAGCCCTTCTACCAATCTGGTGGGGATGGCCTGCCATACATTCCTGTATCGAGATATCTATCCAGTCTCCGACGTTGGTTTTAAGTCTTCTGAATATGGCGGAAGTTGTAGCTGCGGCAGCAGAGTTGCCAGCATAATACTGGGCAACTTCTGCACCATATCGAAGAGGATACCTTTCTGGTAGACCCTCTCTATGCATAGCCCCGGACATTGCAAATACAGTCAGCTCTGTGTATTTGAATTCTTTATAAGGACCAGTTTGGCCGAAAGGGGTAATGGAAGTCATTATGAGGCCAGGATTGTGCTTTGCAATGCCCTCGTATGAAAAACCCACGGAAGCTAATTTTCCTGGAATGAACGTCTCGACTAGAATGTCTGCCTTTTGTAACAGGATGCCAAGTATCTCTTTACCTTCCGCTGTGTCTAAGTTCAGAGTGAGGCTTTTCTTTCCGACGTTGAGATGAAGGAAAAGGGGGCTGTCACTTTCATCGGTTTCATCTTCAGTGTGGTCTAATTTCCTTAATGGATCTCCTTCCAGGGGTTCAATTTTGACAACCTCGCTGCCATACAAGCCAAGTGTTTTTGCGCAGAAAGAACCCGCAAGACGATCAGACAAGTCGATGACCAGATATCCATCCAGGGCTTCGTAAGGCACGGTTGGCATAACTCCAAGATTGAGAATTTGGCCATTGTCTATAGCATCCGCTCCTTCTGTCAATTTGGCCAAGTCAAGGAAAAGAGCCATTAGGAGTTTAGAATTCGCCTCCGAAAGAACAACTTTATCCCATAGCAGCGAACTTTTCTCAGGTGTAGTATCACTTGAAGCATTTGACTCAATAGTAAGGGAGTTTTATCCAGGGGTAGCACGATGAAGCAGAAATTGGTAATGCTGGATTTTACTGAAAGGGATCTGGATTTTCTCATAGCTGCAGTTGTTTCAGACTCTTATGACACGGCAACCGTACGGGACACTATTCGTCATGATCCTGCCTATCGAAAAGCAATAGTCTCTGACGAGAGAGTATTTTCCCAAGTTGCCAACGACGATGAATCCTTCCTCAAAATCTCGCCAGCACTATATTTTGAGATATTGCTCCGAAGAGCCCAACGGGAGCTTGAGTCAACCTCGTACACCATAGAAAGATCAGGTAAAGAAAGCATCCCAGTTTTTGACTCTGTCGAGGTTGCAGATTTTCTGGATAGTCCATACGTACTTGAATACCTTGCCCATATGCTGGCGTCATTTACGAGAATCCAAAGCTATGTGATTCCAGTGCGTATAAGGAAAGGGATTCACCGCCGAATAAGATATAACGATATGGATATTGATAGCCTGATCCAATTCGCCTCTAAGGCTGAAGAGTCAGAACGATTCTCCTTTTACAAGAGAATAGGCGATGTTTGTCTTTTTGTGACCGGGCTATTTAGGGACCACACGTATTCTGAAGCTGGAAAAACCTCGGTGATGAGGGATCCTGTTTATCGAGTTCGTCAATCTTCATCTCCGGCTTGGTCCCGCAAGATAAAGAGAAGTGTAGAAGAATACGAAGCTGAGGGTAAACGATTTTATAAACTAGCGGAGTTGCATCCGACTGCTTCAACACTGGAGTTAGCTGATGTTTTTAATGTGTTGCGCGAGCAATTTACAGCTGCAAGGAAACCTTTGGCGTTCCTGTCAACTCATTACCTGCACTCAAGGCAGAATAACCTGTTCGGAATTACTTCTTAAGATAGGTCACAATTCGGGCAACTTTTAGAGTTATTTACCGGCTCACCTTAAGTATTATCACACTGTCAGATTCGAACACCCTCGATAATTTACCGTTTAATCCTTGAGTTAACTTCTCAAGGCTGTCATTGGGATAGTAAAGCCGTTCTAGTTCGCCTATATACACGTATTCAACTTCATATTTATCAATTAACTCAGCTGCTGCAGTCGGTAAACTGTATATGGTATTCACGTCCTCCTGGCGACTACTTACCAGATGTTTCATTCCCCATCTCTGCTGCTCCTGATGCCACTTCCACCCGACTACAGTAGGAAGTCCTGTGTGTACAGATACACGCCCACCCCACCTGTAGGTTGGCGTTATGCCTTCGACAATTACCGGGGATCCTTTGACATTTTCTCGCAACCATTTGATCCCTTCGAAATCACTTCCTAGATCAATTGCACCTTTAATATCTGAATAAGTAGTCCCTTCTAGGTATGCATACCCGTTTAGTGTCAGTGGCGTGATATTACCGTTGAAACGGTCTCGCAGACGATCCCTGGTGCCCAACACAGGATAAATAAGTCCGGCAAGAACCAAAACTGAGGCTAATCCTATCAATGGGAATTTGATGAAGCTTGAGGTATTTCTGATTGTGGGGATGATCCGGTAGAGAAAGTAAACAGAAGCTAGAGCAAGAAGTACCCATGCCTGAGTATAAAATTTAAACACGCTATTCATGCGATCTATATCACCTTCAATACGCCAGATTTCGAGGAAGGCTATTATGCTCAGACCGCCCGCAGCCATGAGTGAAGCGAAAAGTAAGACCGGTTGTTCGTTCATTTCTTGACGACACTTCCTGAACGCTGCTGCAATCACCAGGATCATTAGGAAAATAGAAACCGGTAAAGCTCCACCTAAAAAACCTTTGAGTAATGCGGTAACTATGTACCCAAGAGCGAGTAATAGGATTAGGCTTAGGCAGATTTCTGTAGACGATAGTACTCTTGGATTCAACGTACCTCGCCCGAGCCATCTAAGCCCTGAAAGTAACGTGCCAAATTTTGCTCTCAATAGGTATATCGAACCGGAGGCGATTAGAAATAGAAATAATCCATTTATCGAAACCAGTTGATTGAATGTTGTCATGTTTGTTGTTGGTTCTATCCCACTGAAATAAGTTACCGTAGTCAAGTGGTAAGGAATAAAGGCAATGAAGGCAACCGTGAGAACAAGCATAGATTTCAAACCGGTCTTGTAGATTACTGATAAGTTGATTCCACCATGCCGTACGAATTGGCCAATACCGACACTTCCAACTGAAATAAAAACGTACGTGGGCAGGTCCCAGGTATTTATGGCTCTGAGGGAGCCTAGAGATAGTCCTAATAATAACAATCTGGCGGTATCTTCCACTTTTCCAGGGATCCTGCCGCGGGTTGATAAGATGATCGACATCGATGTTCCTATTACGAGCAAGGTGAACGGCAGGGCAATAAGATGAGCGTGCAGGTCAGCGAAAAGGAAAGTGAAAAACGGGAATTCTGTGATCTCGTGACCCGGTGGGTCTGGTGGCATCATCCGACTACTACGCCAGTAGTCAAATTCCCCGCCAGATATCCCATTAAATATCCTGTCGCTTAGTATCCCAAAACTTTGAAAAACCCCATCTAGATTTCCTATTACACAAACGAAAATAAGACCAGACATACCTGCAGCAAATGGAATTATTTTGGTTCGAGAACTCAAATTAAGGCTTGTTCTTCCTACTAAGTTTGAGCCGATTGTGAAGGCAGCACCGGCTGTGAAAGCGAATAATGTTGGAATTGCAAGGTTGTATGCCACTTCAGTCGTTATCCCAGACATATGGATAAGTGACGCTACGATGAATTGCCCCCAGTAGTAGTAGTTCATATATCCGCCTGAAAACCAGGGATCGTAGGGCGGCATATAACTGGATCGTAAGACAGCATTCAGGTATGCCATGTCCATGGGCTTTTCCCCACCCCTATAGGGATGCCATAGATCAGGGTTCGCCATCCGGATTAGAAGAAATGAGAAGAATGCCAAGAGAAAGACGCATTCAAGTATCACGAGACGTTTCCAGCGAATCCTCAAAAAACTGAGGATTTCGACTCTTCTGAAATACAACACTGATGAGGATATGAGGGTAAGTGCACCCAGACTGACCCACATCGTTGTAGCCTCAAATTTCATCAACTGCATACTGGAGAGAAGCCAGGCAAGAAAGCATGTCAACAAAATTCCCAGTATTTTTGCAAGTAGATATCCTCTTGCGAGTAGTCCCCTGAATACAAAGAAAGATAGGGGGAGAGCACAGAGTGAAATCAACTCGATAATAGCGAGCCAGGTGGCGACAGGAAATCGGGAAGTAATGGAGTCCTTGTTGATTATCCCTGACCAAGTTCCTCCGCTTCGTTGAGACAGGAGTAACTCTTCATCCATCATTAAATCTTTCGGTGGGGATCTGGGTTCGAGTTTATTTAATGCCGGAAGGCTTATCGCTACAGATTCAATTTTTGTTCTGATTTCCGTCGCAGACAGGCGCTCTCTATTTTCGAATATCATCACTTTAGGATGATCGTAAACAGAGAAACTTTCGTCAGCGAACCCAATTTGTATGCCCGCTTTGTCATGTGGCGGCAATAATCTTTTGGACGGGTCTGGGACAATTGGTCGGTCAAAAGTGTCCTCAATAAGATTTATTCCGAAGAGATTTAGATATGACGTCTCAATTAGCACAGGTTCGTAGCCCAACTTTCCAGTAAAAAGAGCCCTGTAATAACCTTTCATGACTGGGTATCTGTCCTCGATTCTTGTGACAGTTCCGTAAAGCCTGTTACTGAAGAAAACTAGGTAGTCACCCCTCTGGAGCGAGTCTGAGATGCGAGTCAGTTTGACGTAGGTGTCATCTTCATAAATAGGTAGTTCCTCGTATCGAAAATTTCGGAGATTAGGCAGGCTCTCTTCCCAATGCTCCTTGATGATCAAGGAGCCATTTTTCCCGTGTTCAGCTAGCCATTCAGATGCTTTTACGGCAGTATGTTTCTCACCATATATTGCCATCATGGAAAGTCCGTACCATACCGTTACAATCACAGTGAGGAGTATTAGACATGCTGACGAGATCTGGCTGTATCTGGGAGTTCTATTAAAACAATGGATGACAAATGCTGATCCTAACAATGTGATGACCGGTATAGCAGGTAGCAAATAACGAAGGAACTTTACTTCGAAACTGCCTGTGATCAGCAAGTAAGGTAGAACCCATGAGAGCAGGAGTATAAAGATGGAGGTTCCTTTACCCCGAAATGGCGAAAACAGGAGTAGAGAAAAGAAGCAAATTAGTGAAGACACCACAATTGCAGGAGCACTGTTGTTCCACAGTAGGATCGAGGCCGGGATAATTGCGCAGCAAAGAATCGACAGGATCGCGTGCACTAATTTAAGGCCCTTGGAAGCCGCCCAAAACAGACCCACGATAGAAATGATAGTGAGCGGCCATCCCAGCCCCCACTTACCCATTTGGATAAATTGGTAAACATATGGCGTAGTACCAATATATTGTCTTGTGTAGGGGTAGTCTCTGATCCTACGAACCATCTCAGATTGCTCGGTGACATCACCTATGAACCTGTTCCAGTCCAATAAAGCATAGGGCTGAGCCAGAACGAATATTAATAAACCAGCTACTATGCCCCAGGCGCCCGAAATTAAGGCCTTTTTAACCTTCCAGTACTGGATATCCTCCAAGGTTTGATCCCGCGCAGCGTAGATCAAATGGGCCATTACGAACGCACCAGCTATCGGCAAGAGACTAACTTTTGTTGCTAAACCAAGACCTATAAGTGCACCAGCCAATAAGGAGTGACTGATTTTCCCGCTAAAGGTAAGGCGATAAAGAACTAACAACGACCAAGTGGTGAAAAATACAGTCAACGTGTCGAAAGCGAAGAAATGAGCCAGTTGAATATGGATAACTGAGAACGAAATCAGAAGTGCTGCGAGAATCCCTACTCTTCTGCTAAAAGCAGACTTACCGAGCATAGCTATTCCAATGATAGTTCCGAGATCGGCGAGGACAGATATAGACCTTGCCAATGTACGTAGATCGGTTACATCTGTTCCGGTCACCCTTTCTAATATGTTCTCACTAATTTCTAGAACATATAAAGGAAAACTGCCGTAAGGAAACCATCTTGGATTCCAGGTACTTTCGTCTGCGTTAAATAAAGTGCCTAACTTCGATAGTGGGGGCATCTCTATTTCCCGACTCTTCATGAGAATCGCTCTTTCATCAGGATGTGGCGTGTAAGGAAATCCCTCATCCCAATGAAGTCCACTGAATCGGAAAAACGCAGCAATCAATACGATTACAATTAATGCGGACCAGAAGGTTTCATTCTTCCGGTTAGACGGGTATTTTAGCAATTGAAGGGTGTTCATCCCGATATCCGAATATTTTTCGATTATAGACCTTGATTTGAGTATCCTTTCTTGACGGTTTCTAAGCAAGGGATAAAATCGCCTGCGAAAAGATTTGAATATGCGGGTTTCCAGATAAGGAGAAAACAATGGCGGTCAATTCTGAGTACAAGTGTCGGGTAGCTAAGCCCTCAGATTTTGACGAGTTCTGGGCCGGAGTGTTGTTTGAAGTAGGGAAAATCGATCTTGTACCTGATTGTGTAGAAGATGACCTGAGGTCCACTGCGGAAATATCTGTATATCAGGTTTATTACAATAGTCTTAATAATGTTAGGGTTTCTGGTTGGTACGCGATACCGCGCCATAACGACGGCGATCTTCCGTCTATTCTCTTAGTTCCTGGTTACCAAAGCGACCCGTCTATTCCCAAGGATTGGGCTTCTAAAGGTTACGCGTGTCTCTCGATCAATCCCAGGGGGAAAGTGCGCAGCCGATTGCAATTCGACCCTGGATACCCAGGGCTTCTCACATACGGGATAATTGATAAAAACACCTATTCTTATCGTGGATTCTATGTAGACGCATGGAGAGCAATCGATTTTCTTTTGAGTAGACCCGAAATTGATAATCAAAGTATTGGTGTTACAGGTAGCAGCCAGGGCGGGGGATTGACGATAACTACTTCTGCAATGAGGAGCGAGGTTCGGGCAGCAGCGGCTGGAGCTCCTTATCTCTGTGGCTACATGGATGCTATAGAGCTTACCGACACTTACCCGTATCACGAAATCAACGATTATTTAAGGGCGAATCCAGAGAGTAGAGAGGATGTCGAAAATACCCTGGCCTATTTCGACGGCATATCGTTTGCTGACAAGATAAAGTGCCCAATCATCATTAATATAGGACTTCAGGATAATGTCTGTCCGCCCGAAACCGGCTACGCTTTGTTTTCTTCTATAGGCAGCAAGCAAAAGAAGTTGTTTGAATATGATGGTCACGGGCATGAAGCCGGACGGTATATTCACACTTCAATAGTCGACGATTTTTTTGCCGAGCACCTCAAAGGAGATTGCTGACCGTGAACACTATACGTCCTTCAGACTTCGGTAGTTTCTGGTATGAATTAGGTAAAGATCTGGCAGACATTCCGGCTTCGCCTGAAATAGAAGCGATACCGATGCGATCAACGGATTTTGCAGATCTTTACGGGGTAAGAATTACAAGTATCGGACCGTACAGGCTATACGGGTTTCTCAGTATACCCAAATCAGATGGTCCGTTACCTGCAATCTATTACACACCTAAGAACGCCAGCGTTCTGGAGATTATTCCTCAGGGGACTTCAAATGCAATAAGGGGCCGTTACGTCACTTTTTCTCTAGCTTGCCGGGGAATGAGAAACTCGGATAAGCCATACGCAGCAATGTATCCTGGGCAGCTGACCGACGGGATTCATGATCCAGAGTCTTACGTTTACAGAGGGATCGTAGCCGACACGATGAGAGGGCTCGATTTCCTAATGTCCCGACCGGAAGTTGACAGGAATGCTGTGGTTGCATGGGGTAACGATAATGCGCTTTTGGCAGCAGCGCTCCATGATTCTGTGACCCATGTTGTTACGACGCCAGCTTATCTTCTGAATACAATCGAAATGGCTGAAAGAACTTCAGCATATCCGCTTGAAGAATTTAACGATTACATTCGCCGTTTCCCGGAACAAAGAGACCAGGTGGAGAACATTCTCAATTACTACAACCTTAAATGGCATGCACAATCAATAACCGCTACAACTCTTGTGATGGCCGATCACGAAAGCGGACTCTACTCCCCGCAAAGCCTATCTTCACTTGTTGAAGGGATAGCGGGCGAAGCAACTGTTCATGAGTCGGAAAGGTCCAGCTTTCGAGACGGACTGTTTGCTGAAAAATGGATCACAGAAAATCTGATTGGAGAAGATGCCGACCCAATAGTGCCAGCTCACTGGCAGGAATGAATATAGATTTTATGCCAAGGACGAGGTTCTATGGAAAGCGTTGACGGAAATATGTCCTGTGGGATAGCCATTCCGCAGGTTTTTACAGAAGATCCTATCGATCTAGACCTGATAAGAGAGTTTGCCAGCCGAGCAGAGGATCTCGGCTACGACAGCCTCTGGGTGCAGGAAAGGATTATTGGAACTGCAGACTCGCTTGAGCCTTTAAATCTCTTAAGCTATTTAGCAGCCTCCACCAAGAGTATTCGACTGGGTACAGCAGTGATAATCGCCACTACGAGGAATCCATTTCTTCTGGCGAAGGAACTTTGCACAATTGACAATCTTTCGAAAGGCAGGTTGACGCTGGGCCTGGCTCTTGGAGGTCGGATTGCGACGTATCCGTTGCTGGGAGCTCCCCGGGAGAAGAGAGTGAGACATTTCATTGAGTTTTTGAGTGTTATCAAGGCCCTTTGGACTTCAGGAAATGCCTCACATCATGGCGAGTTCTGGGACTTCGATAGTATAAAGATGAGACCCTTGCCAGTACAGGAGACCGGCCCTCCTGTTTGGTTCGGAGGCAGGCACATAGCTGCCCTGAAAAGGGCGGCAATAATGGGAGATGGATGGATGGGCGCCGGTTCTACATCCACGGGTGAGTTTAGAGAGCATGTGGAAATCATCCGTTCTGAATTAAACCGGATTGGAAGGCCTGAGTCTGGATTTACGATATCAAAACGGGTATATGTGGCCATAGATGATGATGAAGTAAGAGCGAAGGCCCGATTGACTCGCTGGTTTGGAGCACACTATGGTAATACCGACCTGGCTGCACATGTTTCTGTCTGGGGCAGTGTTGCAAGATGCATTGAGGGTATCCAACAGGTTGTCAATTCTGGGGCAGAGATGCTGATGTTTAATCCAGTTTTCGACCATATGGACCATCTAGAGAAACTACATTACCAAGTTATTCCTGAGTTGTCTTATACACTCAGGTGATACGTGCCTGTGTGGCTGTTCCATTGTGGTATACTCCGGCCAATTTCCCCCTAGATTCAGTGCGATTTTTTGATTGTTGTGAAAATCAGTGATAGGAGACTTCTGATGCCGTCCAATGGTTTTAGTAAACCAGAAATTTTAGTATCTTCTCAGTGGCTGGAAGAACATATAGGTGATTCTGATATTAGGATCGTCGATTGCGATCCTTTTGATTCTTATACGAGGGCTCACATCGAGGGTGCGGTGGGGATCAAAGTGCATCACTATATAAAACACCCAGATTATGCAAAAGACCCTAAATCCTACCCCTTGGTTGCAGAACCTGATGTGGTGAAAGAACTATTTGAGGATATGGGAATCGGTGACGATACCACAGTAGTGGCTTATGACAGCAGTGGAAGTTTGTGGGCTTCTCGGTTTTGGTGGGTTTTAAACTACTATGGACACAATAATTCTAGAGTACTCGATGGAGGATGGAAAAAGTGGTTTGATGAGGGGAGGCCGGTTTCTATAGATCGCCCGGTGAAAAAAGAAGTGACTTTCACACCGAAGTCGGAACCCGGCCTAGTTTGTCTCATTGACGACGCTATGTCAGCGATTGGAAATGATGAGACGCTCTTCTTGGATGTACGGTCTGATGGGGAATGGTCGGGAACTGTCGATAGGGGAAACAGCAGATCTGGAAGGATTCCCGACGCGGTTCATCTTGAATGGCTTAATTTCGTCAAGAATGACAAACATCATACTTTTAAGTCTCCTCAAGAGTTGCGAGATATTCTGGAGGCTGCAGGAGTGACCCCTGAAAAAGAGATAGTGACGTATTGACAGGGAGGCATCCGTGCGGCGCACGGAGTGTTTGTTCTCACCCTGCTTGGTTATGAGAAAGTGCGAAACTATGACGGCTCTATGGGAGAGTGGGCGAACCGTGAAGATACCCCGTTAGTGAAATAGAATTAGCGGAAGAAAACAATGGGCAGATCTATTCATCATCCTGTAGGGCTGATTCACAACTCGTCCTCTGCTTATAGTGGCTATACATTGCTGACCAACAATGGCGGCAATCACGCTACCCTACTTGATATGGAAGGCAGAGTAGTACACAGGTGGAATTCTGAAGAGGGGATAGTCTATGCATATCTACTTCCCTCTGGGAATCTCTTGTGCAGGACAAAGCCTTCTACCGATGTGGAATTA
>Ga0187833_10000922_pt1 | contig 34496 bp, 34 predicted proteins | sample ETNtaG_37_FD_167968 | JGI IMG/M metagenome (GOLD analysis project Ga0187833, IMG submission 167968) | Marine microbial and viral communities from oxygen minimum zone, Eastern Pacific Ocean - ETNP2014_SV_400_PacBio MetaG (Illumina Assembly) | ecosystem: Environmental > Aquatic > Marine > Hypoxic...
CAACATCCTTTGGAAGGACTACTTGCGCTGGAACAATATATTCATGAAAATTTAAATTCAGGTGGAGTTGATAATAAGGCATTTTGTGCAGAGAGTGGTGATGAAGGAACATGGATTGATTGTGATTTTTATACACCATTGCTTGGTGGACTATTGTGCCCAGCAGTTACTTGCGGAAGCCAGTCAGGAGTATTGTGTGGAGAAACAGATTGCAGCGCAGGAACAGGAGAATATACTGATAATACATCACCTGGTTGTTGTGGAGATGATAATAATGAGAATTATATTTGTAATGGAGTAGATACTTCAGTATGTAGATGCTGTAATTCAGCATCTGACACGGTTGATGCAAATGGAAACTGTGTCTAAAAGGTTAATAATTGTCCTAGTTATTATGTTCTTACTAGCTTTAGCCAGTGTGAATGCACTTACTGAGATTGAGAAGAAAAGATTAGACATGATAATTGACAGATTTGATGACAGTGATGATGTAGAAATATTGGTAACTCATCTAAATGAAGCAAATTTGACTTTGGAAGAACAAGCACCGGAAGTTATGGAGAATCTGAAAGTCAAAGGAGAAGAGTTAGGAGTAGACGTTGAAGAACTTTTCAAGAAGAATAAATTAGGGCAAGAGACAAGGCAAAGTAAAACTTCAACAACACAAGATAGACTTGTACAAAGCAAAGAAGATAAAAAGACTGATTATATATTTCTATCAACGTTCCTTCTGGTATTCTTATCAATAGTATTTATAATATTTTACAGGAAAGAAGAGCAAGTAAAGAAAGAAAAATTGATGATGGACAGGTTAAAGACATACATTGACCAGGGAACTAAAAAAGGGTATTCTTCATTCCAGATAAAAAGAGGATTAGTGGATAAAGGATGGAAAGAAAAAGATATAGATAGAGCCTTTGATAAGATCTTATTAGAAAAGGAATAATTATTTAACACAGCTATGTTTACTGTAACCTTTTTTCTTGGCATCTGCGTCTGAGTCAAACCAGATTTGTTTTTCTTTCTTTATCTTCTTTGCCCAATCGCATTTAGGAATATGATATTTATTACCTGTCTTTGTTCCAAGAAATTTAGCAGGAGTAAAGTCTTTTACAATCTCTACTTTTGGAGATTCTTTTGTTTCTGACTTTGTTTCTTTCACTTCTTCAACTTCATCATCAAAGTCAAGGTCATCTTCCTCATGATTGCTCAATACTGAAACAATGAAACCAAATAATGATATGATTATGTTAATCATAAACAGATACTTTGGCCAAGTAAACTTAAAAAACTGCCCATTATAAAAGACATATAATAAATAAGCTAGATTAAAAGTGAACAATAAAGTGAATGAACCCCATCCCCATCTTGCATTTAAATCAATGCCTGCAAATGCAATAACTGCAAGCACAAGTAAAACCCCAATTGCAAGAAAGTTTATTATGAAATTATTAGACTGTCTTAAGAAGTATATGTTGCTTAAAATAGCTACAGTTAATATCACTAACAATGTAATAAATCTTTTTCCGTACATATTAATACGTATAACTTAAACTGATATTTAAATATTTCTATTTTAGAGTAGTGACTTTGTTTTTTTATTCGTAAGTGAAAATATAACTAATTTATGAAATTGATTATAAAAGTTGATATAAAAATAACTTAGAAAGCTTCAAATTCATCTAATTTGTCAAGATATCCTTTTCTTCTTAAGAATTGTGTCTGGCTTGGACGATATTTAAAGATAACATCACCTTTTGCATCACCACCCAATTCCCATGGTTCTATAAGAAGAAGATCTCCTTCCCTTACCCATAATCTTCTCTTTAATCTACCAGGGATTCTGCAAATCCTCATTTTTCCATCAAGACAACGTACTCTAGTCCTTGAAGCACCAACACGTTGTTCTAGAATTCCAAAAGTCTGTCTGCCACGAGGCAGTTTAATTCTTCTAATCTCCTGTTGGAGTTGTTCCTGCTGTTCCAGCTCTTCCTTTTTCTTGCTCATCTAGACAAAAGATAAATTATAAGTTATATAAGGTTTTTGGTTTGATTAAGTCAATACTTAAGTATATTTGGAGAGTTCTGCTTTCTCATGATACGTTGTAAATGTTTTGTGTCATTTGAACAGTCATTAACAAGAATATTAAGCTTATTCTTTATTACATATTCAATTATAGCAAGAGTTATCTTTCGTGATTCAGCAGGTGAATACATCTCACAGTCAAAAGTATCATGGATGTAAATATCTTTATTCTCAGCATAGTTTTTCCAGTTTACATGCTGCATCATCTCAAACTCTGCCAGATTAAGCTGTTGAACACCTAAATTAACTAGTTTGTAGATATATTCCTCATCAATCAGTTTCTTATAAGTTTCTGGTATTGAGACAATTTCCACTGTAGCTCGTCCGATTATCTTACGAATCATCTTAAGTTTACTGACAACTCTTTCATTAAAGTCAGTTGCAGTAAGGTTAACTCGTAATTCCGATATGCCTGCTTCTCTTAGTTTTTTCAGTACATCTTCAGTTACATGCACGCCGTTTGTGTACAGCCATTGATATATGTGCTTCTGTGTTTTTTTGATGTAACGAGCAATCTCTAAGACTTTAGGAAGATACATCAGTGTTTCTCCTCCAGAATAACTCATACCTGTTAATTGTTTACCAAAAAGATCAAGGTAGGATTTAACATCATCTATCCAATAATCCATGATGCTACGAGGATGGTTCCATTTATGAGCTGCTTCAGGAGATTTATCCTGGGAACAAAACTTACATTTTAAATTACAATCAAGCCCCATATGCAGACACCACCAGGTTCCATTCTTACACGCCTGGCATCCTTTAGAGAATTCAATATCTGATTTAGTATAAACAGTCATTCCACTGTCTTTGATAATAAGATCATCTTTAAGTGACTCAATCTTATCTTTGACAGAAGTCTTTTGATCTTCACGGTTTAGTATCTTATCAACATTATATGGTATGTTATGAAATCTGAATTCCATTCTATTTTCTCCTAAAAAATATATGTTAAAAGAGTGTTGTTCTGTATAAAAAGTTTATTGAAAAATGTATTTTCGCAATGTTTTTAAAACACTATAACTATAACATATAGCATGGTTAGATTAACTCTTGATATCAATAAAGCAATTGAGCAAAATGCTTCTGTTTATTTTGAAAAGAGCAAGAAAGCAAAGAGAAAACTAGAAGGAGCAAAAGAGGCAATAAAAAAGACAAAAAAACAGATAGAGAAACTGAAGAAAGATAGACTTGTTGAGGAGAAGAAAGAGGTCAAGAAAAAGCAGGATGTTAAAAAAGAGTGGTATGAGAAATTTAGGTGGTTTATCTCGTCAGAAGGTTTTCTTGTGATAGGAGGAAGGGATGCTACAACAAATGAGATAGTGATTAAAAAACATACAGATAAAGAAGATATTGTTTTTCATACAGACATGGCAGGAAGTCCTTTCTTTGTTATAAAATCAGAAGATAAAAAGATTGGTGAAGAAACGCTAAAAGAGGTTGCAGATGCAACATTATCATATTCAAAGGCATGGAAGGCAGGTCTTACGTCAACTGAAGTTTTCTATGTCAAACCAGACCAAGTAAGTAAAAAAGCACAGCCTGGTGAATTCCTGCCAAAAGGAGCTTTCATGATAAGAGGAAAGACAACTTATATACCTGCTGACATGAACATTGCTATTGGTATATTAAAGAACGAGAAGATAATGGGTGGACCGTTGGATGCTATAAAGAAAAACTGTGAAAAGTTCATAGAGATACAGCAAGGTAATGAAAAGACAGGAGCGGTTGCAAAGAAAATACAGAAGAAAGTTGGCGGTGACCTTGATGAGATTATTAGAGCCACACCTGCTGGTGGAGTGAAGGTTAAAAAATGAATATCTACAAACTTATGAAATAATTTCCGACATATTTAAATAATACTATTCTAATAATACTCATAAATTATTTTAAAGGAGTGGTTTAAATGAAATTAACAAAGATATTAGTTCTAGCATTAGGGTTAAGCGCAGCTTCATGTGCAGGGATTAAACCAATTTACAAATCAATGCCGCCAACACCAGCAGGTGTTGTAGATGAGGTTTACACGCCTAAATTAAGCCTAACAGATGATGTATTAGCAAGGCAAAGCCTTGATTCAATTGTAGATACAAACTTGAGTCCAACTGACCAAGCAGCAGCGCTAATAAAAACGGCTGAACATAACTTTGAGTTGTTACTGACAGAAAGACCGCTTGAAGGTTTTTCTGATAAACAGGTTAGAGGATTTGAAGCATTCCTTCGTAACTCTAGGTTATTTCCTCAACTTGCAAGCCCAGGACCTCATCATTATGGAGTGTCTGAAGGTAGAGGAAGAGACCACTATCAAAGTGCAAGATTTGAAATGGAAAAGTTATGGGATGATAATGAAGTAAGGCGTATCCTTCCAAGACCTCCAACGCAACTTGAGATACATAAATTAGAAAAACAATTAGAAGAAGTTATGCAACCATTATTGGAACAAAATGATGATAGTTGGTATAGCCGTGCTCAAACCTGGTGGTTGAATGACCTTAGAGTGAGCAAAGCGCAAAGAGAGCTAAGAAATGAAACATACGATTTCTCAAATATAGTAAGAGAAGCATGGTTAAATGGAATATCTGATAATTATATAAACGTATTTGGTTATTTTGATCTGGCTTTAAGTATTGCTCCGGATGAGATGGCTGATGAGATAAAAACAGATATGATACAAAAACATTTAGAATTAAGTGAATGGTATGCAAACCCACCTGAGAGTTATAGATTAGATGAAAATTATAGGATGGAAGACAATGAAATGTTTGCAGTATTTGAAGCTCTTGAAGGCGTAGGAAGAATTGATAGAGAAGCTAACCCAAGTTTAGCAACACATGCTGACCTAACTTTAGCATATGCTTTATCTGGTTCAGGATACTATACTGATAGAATGCGAGCGTTTGATGTATATCAATTCGCAAAAGAAGAGATTATTGCCAGAAGCAAAGATCAAGGTTATTCACCCAAAGATAGAGAGCTGATATTTTATATCAAGCAACAAGTATCATTATTAAGATTAAGTAATTTATTATATCAAGATGGAAGTATATCAGTTCCTGGACTGTGGCACTCAATAAACATAGGTCAATCACAACCACCATCCATGATAAGAGGTGAATAAATGAAAACAAACCATAAATACATTGCTGCTGCACTTGGTACAGGCCTAATTATTTTATGGTCAGCAAGAGCTGTTGGTGAAGAATCAAGTACAACCTATAAAGATAGTTCAATTGAAACAACATCAATTGATTCAACAATTCAAATAGACGATGAGTGGCTAAATACTATATGGACACAAGTTGACGATATGGTAAAAGTAGAGGAACATAAATTACAAGAGACAGTCACTGTCGCTGGAGTAAGAGGTGCTGAAGCAAAAGATTCAATCCTTGACAGACTGTATTTTAAAGGAGGTAAAAGATATCCAACACAATCAAAATTAGAACAAGCAATAACACAGTTAAGAACAATGTACGATGATAAAGAAACTATGAATAAAGGACAAGTATTATTCTTTATGGCACAAGTCTATGAAAAACTTGGGCAGCCGACACAAGCAATTGATGCTTACAGAGAATTAGAAAGATCACATAAAGATAGCCCATATTCTAATAAAGCAGGAACTGCACTAAAGACTTTGGAAGAAATAAAGTAATTTGATTAAGATTATGAAATACATTACAAAAAAAGAAGTTAAGCTTCCTAAAAGAGATAAAGATTCTCATAAAGGTGAGAACGGTTATGTTCTTGTTATTGGAGGCAGTAGAGATTATGTTGGTGCTCCTTTTCTTGCTGCAAAAGCAATTGGTGCGCTAAGAAGTGGTTCTGACTTAGTAGCTGTTGCTGCACCAGAAAAAGTTGCATGGGCAATAAACTGCTTAAGTCCTGATCTTGTTACATATAAACTAAAGGGAGAAGATTTAGGGTTGAACAATTATAATGAGATTATTAAACTTATTGATAAGTTTGATGTGATCCTGATTGGCAATGGAATTGGATTAAAAGCAAGCACAAAGAAATTAGTTGATAAATTGATTAAATATATTAATAAAAGTGGAAAGTCCCTTGTGATTGATGCTGATGGATTAAAAATAATAAATCTAAACAAGATAAACAATGCAGTACTTACTCCACACAGAAGAGAACTTGATGTTTTATTGAAAAATAGTAAAATTAAGAACAGTAATAAATCAATTCAAGAATCGATAAATGATAATGTAATCCTAATAAAATCAAAAGTAGACACTATAATCTCAAGAAACAAAGTAATATACAACAAGACAGGTAATGAAGGAATGACTGTTGGAGGAACAGGTGATGTGTTGGCTGGGTTGGTTGCAGGGTTTGTTTCCCAAGGTATGAGTTTATTTGATGCTGCTTGTAGTGCTGCTTATTTCAATGGGATAGCAGGTAATAAACTTAAAAAAAAATATGGATATTCTTTTATTGCAAGCGATTTACTGGATGAGATAAGAGATATGTTTGGCAATAACAACTAAAAATCAAAAATCCCAACGAGACAAAATATGAGATGTTCAATATAGTTGGAATTTTTAGTCCTAATTGGATTTTATACCCTAATTACAAATCAAAAATCTTAAATACTAACTCTCCTAAAATTCTACAAAAAGAGGTATATTATGGAGAACATATTCTTTGATATTGCATTAATTATAATTGTTGCAACAATTATTGCTTACATCTCTAAACTACTAAAACAGCCGTTAATATTCTCATATGTAATTACAGGATTAATCCTTGGTCCTGTTGGCCTTGACATTCTTGTAAAGCTTGGTGTTGCTAACTTTTTTGCAGGATATAATATAGATATAATCAAATATTGGATAAATGATTTAGAGAACATAAAGGTCCTATCAGAAATAGGCATTGCTTTTCTTTTATTTGTTGTAGCACTGGAGCTTGACTTAAAGAAGCTTAAGGATATTGGACTTATTGCATCAGTTGGAGGAACAGTCAAATCATTAGTCTTATTTGTAACAGGATTCCTTGCTGCAACCTACTTTGGATTCTTATCAACTGAAGCAGTCTATCTCGGACTGATTGTTGCGTTCTCTTCAACAATGGTGGTTGTAAAATTATTATCTGATAAGCAAGAGATTGACACATTACACGGAAGGATAATAATAGGAATTTTGTTGATGGAAGACATACTTGCTATACTTGCCCTGTCTATATTGAACACATTAGGTAATTTTCATGTTGCTTTTTTGATAGTTGCTTTGTTAAAAGGAATAGGGTTGTTAGTAATTGCAATACTCTTCGGAAAATATATATTCCCATATTTATTTAAATTTGCTGCAAGGTCTCAAGAGTTATTATTTATGATGTCAGTCACAGCGTGTTTCCTTTTTGCTTCATTTGCACATATGCTTGGTTTCTCGATTGCAATAGGCGCATTCATCGCAGGTATTACTCTAGCAAACCTTCCATATTATCTACAGATCATCGCCAAGATCAAACCGTTAAGAGACTTCTTTGGAGTTATGTTCTTTGTAACTCTTGGTATGAGTTTGAAGATCAACTCTTTAGGTAAACTAATAATTCCATTGGTAGTGTTCACATTAATAATAGTGATACTGAAACCGATTGTTATAATGGTCATATCCAGCTTTTTTGGATATGCTAAAAGAACTGCATTTATAACATCAATATCTTTAGCGCAGATTTCCGAGTTCTCATTAATTATTGTTGCGCAGGGACTTGTACTCGGACAGATAAGTGATGATATCTTCACAATATCTGTAATACTGGCAATCATAACAATCTCAGCAACATCTTACTTCATTAAATATGATAGTTGGATATATCATAAATTAAGAAGAGAATTGAAGATATTTAAAACGCCTGCAAAAGATATGCATTATCTTCCGAGTAAGAAACAATATGATGTGATCTTGATTGGTTATGATAGGATAGGTTATACACTCAATAAGACAGTCAAAAAGATACATAAGTCATTACTGATTGTTGATTTTAATCCAGATATAATTAAAAGATTGATAAGAGAAAAGATACCTTGTATCTATGGAGACATAGGTGATTTAGAGATATTAGAACGGCTTGATTTCAAGAAAGCACAGATTGTAATATCAACAGTCCCTGATGAGCAAACTAACTTGCTGTTGCTAAAAGAAATAAAGACAAAGAGCAAGAGTACGTTAGTGTTTGTAACTGGGAGCAGGATAGACGATGCATTGACTCTATATAAAAACAAAGCAGATTATGTAATTCTGCCACATTTCTTAGGAGGAGATCATTTCTCTATAATGCTTGAGGATATTAGCGGAGATTTCAAGAAGCTAATCAAGAACAAATTAAATCATATCCATGAATTAAAGAGAAGAAAGTCAATTGGACATGAACATCCGAGGCATAAACGGAAGAAGGAGAATTAATCATGTTTAAAATTAAATAAAAAGATTAATATACTGCGTTAAAGCTTATTCTTCATATGAAAGACCACGAAATAAAGCAAAAAGCCAAACTGTTAAGACCGACTATTCAGATAGGTAAGAACGGAGTGACTGAATCTTTGATTGAAGAGATAAAGAAACAGATTAAGAAGAGCAGATTGGTCAAGATTAAGTTGTTAAAAGGTTTTGTTGAAGCAAACGATAGGAAAAAGGTTTCAAAAGAAATTGCAGATGAAACTGATTCTGTATTAATTGATCAAGTGGGAAATGTTATAGTATTAAGGAAAAAGTAATAATTCTTAGTAAATTATATCAAGATAAATTCCAACACCTAGCGATTCAAGCAAAGGTTTCCTCATTGAATGATTAGTGAGCCTATATTCTGGCCTGGACGCACTATTCATATATTCTCTTATTCGTTCAAATCGTTGAGCATCGAATTTAGGGCGCTGGTGCCCGGGATGATATCTATCAAACCTTATCTTTGATGGTTCTTCTATTCTTTTATCTGCTTGAGAATCCAATCTTGTACGTAAAGTTGTATCCTTATTAGGCGCTTCAGGATCAGGAATTGTTTTTGGATCAACAGATCCTGGTGCATACCATGACATAATCTGTTCTGTTAAGAATGATCTTAAACCGTCAACTGTTGACATCTTAAGTAAATTATTTGTGATTCAAAAGATATAAATGTTTGGGATTTAACATTATATTCTTTAGAATAAACCAAAACAAATAAATATCACTAGTTGCAATATATTGAATGTATTTAGTTTTAACTCTAAAAAGAGGATTAAATGGCTGACGAACAAACACTTATTAAGGAAAAATTTGAGAAATATAATCTTGAAGCCGAATACGATGAAGAAGCGCGTGGTGTCTGGAAATTTACTAATTTCCCAATGCCAGAGAAACGTTATAGAATAGATTATGAAAGATATGACCAGTGCATTGAAGAGACATATTTCTGGATATTAAATTTCTTAAGAGTTGATTCTAGTTTATCAGAAGTTGATAAAATAACTGATGTCTTTGCAGCTTCAGAACATTCAGATTTCTGGGGTGTTTCACAACAAAGGATGGGCTTACAGCAGGATCGTGTTTCACAATTCCTTGCAGTTGTCGGTAAGATGATCAAAGAAATATTCCAACTAATAAGAGAATTGAGAATTCTTGATGAGAGATTAGGATATTACAGAGACAGCACTTCTGGAAGCACTAGCGCTCATAGCGCTGAAGTAACTTTAAAAGGTATTTACATAGACTTAGTTGAAGGAGGTTCTAAGAACCCTGCTTCTGTATATGGAATGGCTAGTGAACTACAGTTTATAGTACTACCTGATCTCTTTTTTGATGCACCGCCAATGAGTCCTTTAAGGGTTGATGAATATGTAAGTAGTTTAGATTTCAATGAGATGGTCAAACGTGTATTAAGAAGAAAGTTAAGAGCGTTTATCGAGTGGAAAGATTCAACCTATAAAGAGATGAATACCAGAAGAACGTTTACTGTCAAATATCTAAAACAGCATTATGATGTTATCAAAATGTATATGGAATGGGTCAAGCCATACCTTAAGAATATCAGAAGGTTAAGATTAAGGCATGATAAAGTTGAGAGTGCAGATATTATATCTGCGTTTGAAGGTTCAATGATTGAGATGGAATTCCTTGCTAAAAAAAAGTATGGCAGTGTGTACGCCTGTGTGCTTGCACATTTTGATTGCAGAACAAGACCAACTATGAGTTATCAACAGGAAGGGTTTCAACACAAAGGACCTATTCATGTAGGAAGAATTGTACTCACATTAAGATTTCTTAGATGGACAAAAGAACAAGTGGATTCTTTTATTCAGTTAAGACGTGATGAAGATCTTGAACTATTCGGAGAAGTTGACGAGTCTGTGAAGACTGCAATGGATTCAATGGGAGATGAATTAAAATCATATTTAAGGGAAGCAGGAGAAAAGTTTCCTGAAGATGAAGAAAAAAAAGAAGCACATAGACCACCAGGAAGCATGGATCCGATCACTTCGGTGTTCAAGGGTTTTGGTGAATTATATCGAGCATTCTTCCCAAAATCATCAGATGGAAAAGGAGTAAAAGTTGATAAATTAAAGTTAGAAGATGACAAAGATAAAGCTAATGATATAAGAAAAACTATGTGGTACTGTTACAAGAATTATCGAAAAGCTCATAATATGTTATCATGGTAAAAGGTAATTATAATGGATAAAGATTTAGAAAAAATAAAAAAACTTCCTCCTGAACAAAGAATAAAAGCTTTGCAGGAGATGGAGAAGAAAAATAAGGAAGAAATTGAAAAGATACAGAGGTCAATAGAAGAATCCATAGATCAGGTTAAAAAAAATGATGAAATTGAAGAAGAATTGCAAGATATAATTCCTAAACAAAAAGAAGTTGACATAACTGAACTGTTTAACGAAGAAGATGAGAGCGATATTGAAAAACAGGCAAAAGATGCTCCTAAAGGAGAAGATAAAAACCTTGAAGAAGGTGTAAATTATTGGAACGGGAAGTCTATAGGAGATATCAATGAACGAGTTGCTTATCTAAACCAGGTTGTAGAAGGACAAGGACAACTTAATTATCAGCAACAACAGGAAGCGCAAGCCATAGGTTATGCTCTTAAAAACAAAGAGGAACAATATGCTAATACGGGTGTTACTGGTTCTGAACAACTTGAAAATCAAGTATATACAACAAGAAAATTACTTGAACAGACAATGGGTTCTGAACAAGTAAAATATCAACGTAAAGGTGGTTTTATATGATATTTAACAGTGGATATTATAGCGCAATGGACCAAGATGGTTATTCAAATAAGACCACTGATTCTCCAGAAGAACGTATTTCTAATCCTTCACCATCAACAGCCAATATCGAAGACCCTATACAACTAGGACCTGGAGATATTGCTCAATCAGTCACAGAAGGGCAAAGATTTGGATCATTCTTACAATCAGCAAGCGCAGCAATCAGAGGCGGTGCAGGCAAGATTGAGTTACAGACACAAATGGGTGGAGGGGCTGAACCAGTAGGTGCTGAAGCTTATGGTAAAGAAGCAAGACAATCTTTAAGAGAGATGAGAAGAGCAAACAAGATTGAGTTCACAAGTACACATGCTCCAACTCAAGTAGGTAATATGTCAGGATTTAACCCACAACAGGGATTTGATGATGACCAAAGAAAGTCAAGCGTTGATGAGATAAAGAGAGCAATTGACTTTGCAGGAGATGTAGCTGGAGGAGGCGCAGTTGTTGTCCACACAGGTGAATATCAAAGACCAATCTCAGAAGAGAAGTGGGCAAAAGAAAAAGATGCAAATGGTAATGATAAGAAAGATGCACAAGGCAATTTTGTTTACAAATTCTTAGGGTACCCTGAAGAACCAGGAAGGGCTATGACTTACATGGTTGATAAGAGAACAGGCAAAGTAATAAGCGATGTCCGAAAGAGTCAGATCATAAGAGAACCTGAATATACAGAAGCAAAAGAAGACTATGAAGGCACTGACATTGATGGGAACAGAGTTATGGTCACTAAAGGTGACTGGGTTACTGAAGAAGGACAGTATATTGATCCAAAGAACTCTGAACATCTTTTCAAACGTGTTCCTATATGGAACGAGGATAAAACAAGATTTAACACAAAGAAACTTGCATGGACTGATATTGAAGAGAGAACAAAATGGTATAACAATAAAAATCCTGATGATCAAAGAACACCTGAAGAAATAGCATTTAGAATCCAGATGGAAACACAAATGCTGCAGGCAAGAGGTTCTTCATTATACCACGGAAGATTTTATGAGGAAGAAAGACGTAATATCCAGGTATTGAAAGAAAAGTTGAAATTTTATGAGGAACTAGAAGAGAGGGTTCCAGAAGAAGAAGCATGGCGTATCATGAAGAAAGAACAAGTAGGAGGAAGATATTTACAAGGAACAGATATCGAACAAGAGTTTGAATATAAGAAACCTACCCAGATACTGAAAAAAGCTTTAAGAGAAGCGGAACAGACCATGCAATATACCCACGAAGCATCTGCTTCAGCTGATGCGCAATCAGATCAGATCCAGGATACGCTTGATAATGTTGTGCCTGTAAGCGAATATGCCAAAGAACAAAGCTCTAAATCATACGCAGAAGCAGGCATACACGCAATGGAACAGTCTGAAGAAAACCCCCATGCAAATCGAGATATATTTGTCGCACCTGAAAACATATTTCCTGAGATGGGATATGGAAGCCATCCTGAAGAACTAATTGAACTTGTCAAGGATGCAAGGAACTCAATGGTTGATTCTTTAACAAAAAGACAAATGGCTGATCCACACGAAAGAAGAGATGGAGATGGAAACCTTATGATGGTGGATAATCCATTTTATAGAGAAGGTATGTCAAAAGAACAGGCAACAAAAGAAGCACAATCACATATCAAAGCTACATTTGACACTCAGCATTTAGGTGTGTGGAGAAAGAATTTTGTACCACAATACATGGATAATAAAGGCAGGATGGAAACAAAGCAAGAGACTGATCTAAGATTTAACTCATGGTATAGAGACCAAGTAAAAAATATGCATGAGTCCGGCATTCTTGGACATATTCATATGGTAGATGCAATAGGTAGTCAACACCAACACTTACCAGTCGGCCAGGGAGCATTACCTGTCGTTGATGCAATCTCTTATCTTAAGAAGAAAGGGTATGAGGGTGCTATCGTATCAGAAGGACATGGAGAAGAACAGTTAAAGCAAGGCAGAATCCTAACACAGGCATGGAGAGCTTTCAACAGCCCGATATATAGTACAGGTTATTGGGGTGGAGGAGGAGGTCCAGCAGAAGGAAAGACATGGACTGATGTACAACATTCTTATTTTGGAAGAACTTATCCACCTAACTTTATATTTGGTGCTTACTCACCATCAAATGACTGGACATTGTGGTCAGAAGTTCCAATGGAGTAATTATTGTATTCTTTATTGATAAGCATTGTTTATTATTTTAAAATTAATGTTTAAACTACAAAAACTTAAATAAAATAATTAATGCTCAGTTCAATTAAGAAGGTCTACCTATGCAACAAAAATTTGATCAAATTAAGAAGAGATACGAAGAATTCCATAGAGAATTACTTAAATCTGGAAAACTAACTTTCAGAGAGACTGAAAAAGGTTACTGGGGAATCTCTGTTCTTGATGATGTATTTAAGCTGTTCAACAAGATAGAGTTACATAAATATAAAAATCTCATTGATATTGGTTCTGGCGATGGAAGAGTTGCGTTAATTGCTTCATTATTCACAAATGCTACTGGGATTGAGTTTGATAAAGAGTTGCATGATTGTGCAATTAAACTGATGAATGATTTAAACCTGAAGACAGCGTTGCTTAACAAGGATTTCCTTGAAGAAAATTTGTCTAAATATGATATAATTTATACTTTCCCTGACAAACCTATACCTAGAGATATTGAACAAAAATTGTTGAAAGAATTAAAAGGAAAACTGATTGTTTACGGACCACATTTTCATCCAGAGCAATTGAATAAACAGGAAACACTTGAAATAAATGGCACTAAGATTTGCATTTATGAAAAATGATAATTAAGCTCATGTGTTCATTTAATAATAGTAAACAAACTTAATAAACTAAGTTGATTAAAAAACTTAAAAGAGGTGTATTAATGAATTTTAAGATAGAAAAAACTGCCAATCCTAACTTTCAGAAATATAGGAAAGAAGACATTGAACTTGCGTATAAATTCGCTGAGGAAGTATATAAGGAATTTGGTGATTTTCTAAAATCAATTGTATTATTCGGTAGCAGAGCAAGAGGTAGAGGTTCTTCAAAAGGAGATATTGACATACTACTAATAGTAGACGATTTATCTATTGCTCTGACAGGAGAAGTGATCGAAGCATACAGGATAATACTTGGAAAGATTACTGTTGAACTATCAAAACGACTACATATTACTACACTTAAACTAACTCATTTCTGGGATTTTGTAAAAGCAGGTGATCCTGTTGGTGTTAACATACTAAGAGACGGAGTACCTTTATTGGATGTTGGCTTTTTTGAGCCACTACAAGTCTTATTAAGAAGAGGACGAGTAAGACCTTCAACAGAAGCTATTATGAACTATTATACCAGAGCACCAGTCACTTTATCAAATGCAAAGTGGCACATCTTACAAGGAGCGCTTGACTTATACTGGGCTGTTATTGATTCTGCACATGCAGCACTGATGACAATAGGTGAAATACCTCCTGCACCTAATCAAGTTGGTAGCATGCTGAACTCAAAGCTAATAAGCAAAAAGATAATCGAGTCTAAATACGGAAGTACTGTTGACAAATTCTACAATCTAAGTAAAAAGATAACACATAGGGAGATTAAAGACATCTCAGGTAAACAGTTTGATGATCTTTCCAAAGAAGCAAGCGCTTTTGTTGAAAGAATGAGAATCTTTATTGAAAAAAGGAAATAATTTAGATTATATTTACTGTTTCTTAATTAAAGATTAAATTTATAAAGCAGAATTACCTCCAATTATACTAAAGGGTTGATAGAATTCTATTATGAAAACGTCAAATTTGTTAATAATGTATTTAGTGACAATCATCCTAGTAATCATAACTATACTGATTCTTGAAGATGATTGTGGTTGTAATGATTTAACTAATAATCAAATAAAGACATTCACAATCGATCATTCAACACCAAAATCATTTAGTTTTGGTAGAGCTGGAACCATATTAATACCACATGACGATTCTAGTGAGAATATGGCTCATATAACAGAAAGAACAACATCTACTAGATCAAGTCAAAGCAAGACTTACGAACTGTTTAACCCTGAAACAGTGTGCCAAGATAAGTTTATAATGAGAGACAAGAAGTTAAGCAGAAACCAAGCATTGTCATCTATATTAGCATCAAGAGAAAGTGATAAAAAATCAAGATTAAACGAAAAAGCTAATTGGGTAAGGATTTCTGGCAATACTAGAATATATGGTTACAATGAAGAATTAGATGGTAGAGTCTAAGAACTGCATTTCTTTGCAGTATATTCTGAACCAACATTTGCATCAATCAGATGTTCATTGGAATATTGTTCTTCTCCAAAAGTGGTTGTGAAATCAAACTTAAGTTTTAATAGATATAATTTATCTGCAGGAATACTGAAGTCACCTTCATGACATCCTTCACAGAATGCAATGTATCTATAACCACTAGTAATTCCTGTTTCAATATATTTTGTTTCAAAATTATCTCCTTCTCTTACCTGAAATTCAACCTTATCAGGAATTGTCAGTGCTTTGAAATAAATCTTTACACCGTTATATCCGCCGATACATGAAGGTGATACGTCAACAGTACCAATATAAGAACCTTCTTCATTTGTTTTTATTGGTGTGAATTCAGGAGGAGTATAAATTGAAGTACACTTACTTGCATCATCAACAATGCTTTTGTTTTCACAAACATACTTGGTTACAGTCGGAGTATCAGCATCAGAGCATGTTACTGTAGGACATTTAATATCAGGACATTCCTGTTTAATTGTCTTAGCTACACAACTTGATAAAAGAATTAATACACCTAATAGCAATATAACTAAAACCCCTTTTTTCATGAGTTGTTTTTGGGTATACTAGTATAAATAAGTTTTGTTTTTTAAAGAACAATCACATTCTGTATATGAATCTCCTTTTGATCTTTGCCAATCTTTCTTTAGTTATCTTTAGATTTTTTATGATAACAAAACTTTCTCTTAATTTCTTATAAGTGACTTTCATGCCTGACACTGAGTCAAATACAATTCCCTGAACAGGCATTATTGTTAGGAAGTGGATAAAATGAGGTGGATGTTTCACAATCTTTACTTCTTTTATCATAGGTAATAGCGCAACTGATACAACCAATCTTAAGACAGCAGAAATGATAAATACAATAATCAAATTTGACATTAAAAAACTAGGTGTAGGTATAACTGTGCTTAAAATACCGCCAAGTGATGCACCAAGAAAGATAGCTATTCCTTTCAACACATTATAATATGCAATAGCCTGAGTTCGTTTATTAGGTCGAACAGTATCATAAATGAAATTAGATGAACTTAGGTTAAAACCGGCCCAGATAAATGCACCAACCATCACAGCAAGAAGAGCAAACCAAAAATCCCTTATGAAAATCCAGGCAGTAGGTATAAGGAACATCAATATACCAGTGACCTCAAACATCTTCTTGTTGCCGAAGTCATCACTATGCTCTCCCCAATATTTTACTGTTATAAAGGTTACAATTGCAGCTGCACCAATTAAAGTAGAATATTGTAAATAACTGAATTTAAGAACCTTCAATTGAAACACAACTATGAACGGACCTGCTATTTGTGTGGCAAACATCATTAGGCAAATATAGATTGTGAATAAACCAAAATTAGTTTGTCCGATTCGTTTAAGGAATTGTTTAAAAGTGAACTTATCTTCGTCTAATGGCATGTATTTTGGTTCATATTTCTTTGAAAGGAAATAGAAAGATATCAATCTCGCAATACCTGCAATACCAAAGATTACCCCAAAACCAAGGAATCCGTTGATATCTGATAAATAATTCAATATAAGACCAGCAGCAAATATTGAAATTAGTGAGAAGAAACTTGTTATCCTATTTCTTCTGCCAAAGAACTTACCTCTTTTATCATCATCCACTAAATCACCCATCCAGCTTGACCATGCAGGACCTGCAAATGAGTTGAACAGCCAGTAAAGTGAGAAGAGAGTAATAAGTAAGATTACGCTTTCTGTAAGATAAGGGATGAATGCAATAAGGAATAATATCATTGCATTCAAGAAAACAGAGACAAGAACTATCTTCTTTCTTTGTTTGTACTTATCAGTCATTCTTGCTGCTAATATCTGGAAAAGAGCAAGTACTAGCTGAGGGATTGAAGTGAGAAGACCAATTTGTGTATTTGTAGCTTTAAGAAATATTACAAAAGCATGTATGTATGACTCAGAAAAGCCGGACATGGCACTAGCAAAAGCTCCATCCTTAATTGAATATTTGAGACTTTTCTTTTTCAGCTCTTTCTCGTCAAGAGAGGTATTACTATCAGTTTTTTTTTCCATGTTAGTTTGAAAGAAACAGAATCAAATGAAAAGAGGGAGTATTTAAAGCCTTGTGTTTTAAAATGATAAGTTTATATCACTTAAGCTTTTCTTTGAATTCATCAAGTTCTTTAAGAAAACGTTTTGTTGTTTTGATAAGATGTTCTGGCTGTGTCTTGAATATATCTGCAGCTTTATCAAGCACATCCCCATCATAATCTTCTTTCTCAAACAGTTCTAATTCGCGAACATCAATATTCTTATTCTTCTTAGCTGCTTTACGTGCAATCTTCCATTTTCTGAAAAGCTCTTCTACCCTTGCAGGGATCTCTTGTTCTTTTACTTTTAATAGTGCTGCAAGTTCATCTACTAACTGTTTTTCCAGATGTTCTTCTTTCCTCGCAACAGTGCCTGCAGTGAACTCAATTCTTACAATACTATCACTTATCTTTGTTGATTTAAGGATTTTTATTTCACCAACCTCTGATGTCTTGTTAAGGTGAGTCCCACCGCATGCTTCCACATCAACTTCAGGGATCTCAACAATCCTTATGTTCTTGCCTGGTACAGCGCCGCCCTGGTATATTAACAAACCATATTTTTTCTCTGCTTCATTCCTCAACATGAAAGATTTCCTAATCGGAAAATCCTCTCTGATTATCTTATTAGATTCTCGCTCAATCAAATCAAGCTCTTCATCAGGTATGCTTTGGTAATGAGTTACGTCAAGGTGTGCTTTCTCAAGAGTTTTCTTTGCGCCTGCCTGATTAATATGGTTACCAAGCACCCTTTTAGTAGCTGCATTAAGAATATGTGTTGCTGTATGGTGTTGAGCAAGCTGTTTCCTTCGCTCAGGATCTATCTTACATTCAATCTCGTGCCCTTCTGGAATATGCCCATGTCCTTTTATTATGTGGACAATAATGTTCCCCTGCTTGAATACATTAATCACTTCATGACCATCTATTGTACCTGTATCATGCAACTGCCCTCCTGAAGTGGGATAGAAATTTGTTTTGTCAAGAATTATATTATCATCAATTACTCTTACTACTTTTGCTTTAAAGTCTGTCTTACTGTAGTCATCAAAGTAAAGCGCTTCTGTCTCTTCAACTCCGCTCAAGTCAAGTTTGTCTTCTTTCTTTGTAGCATGGACTTGCTCTTTTTTTTCATGAAGCTCTGCGACCTTTGAATAGAAATTATCCGAATATGTAATCTTCTTGCCCAACTTCTCTGCCTCCTCCTTGATAATCTCAGGTGCTATTCCATGGCTATCGTATAATTCAAGTAGTTTTTTTTCTGATATTTCTGTCTTGATTATCCTTTCAACAATTCCTTTTGATTTATGTTTTGTTGCTTCATATTTGTTCTTCTCAACTTCAAGAATCTCCTTAACTTCATCAAGGTTCTCACAGAGTTCAGGGAATAATGGTTTTAGGTATTCTGCATGCCATCTGGCAACATCAGGCAGATAGATATTCCATTTGTATTTATCAATAAATGAGAATGCTCTTCTTGCTAAGATACGTAAATTATATCCTCCTCCAACATTTGAAGGAAGAGCTCCATCACTTAAAGCAATAAGCAGCCCACGAGCATGTTCTGCAATAGAATAGACTGCTGCCAATGGAATAACTTCTTTTTTCAGTGTTTTAACATCAACCCCTACTTTTTTAGCCACTTGCATCCAGGCTTTGCTAATATCTTCAACTTCATCAGTATTAAGCATACCTGCAAATGGTACAAACTTCTTAATTAATTCTTTATTAGGCTTTATGCTGGTAGCGTTCATCAACTTTTCAACAACGGTTGGGAAGACTGCATCATAGATTGTTGGAGTGCCTTGGCTGAACCATGCGCATCGCTCCATCCCCATGCCCATATCCAAAACTTTCAACTTGAGCTCTTGCGATCCTTCATCTGTCTGCTCATAGAGCATGTAAACCTGATTCCCTAGTTCTACTCCTCTTGAAAAGAATTCCATGCATGGTCCAAAGTTACCTCCACCAGCCCATGCATCCTCATGGAATGTTATCTCTTCATCAGGGATTCCCATCCCATCATTAAGCCATTTCTTGATATCTCTAAATACTTTATTCTGATCCCATTGATTGGGTGAAACAAACATATGCTGCCCAATCATATTGAAGCAGGTCAGATGACTTCCAGTAATCCCCACATTATCAACATCTCCAAATCTCAAACAAAACTGTGGAACAACTAAAGGATTTGCAGGAGGATCAACTTCTCCTGATACAACATAAGGCTGAAAATCTGCAATGCTTGCAATTACAAAATCCATATCTGATCTCCATCTTGCAACAACAGGGTAACGTTTTATTGGAGTATAACCTAGTTTCTTAAACATCTCAGCAAACTTAACCCAAACATCAATATAGCTCAACTTTACTTTGCAAGGGTTATTATCATAGAATCTGAAACCACCAGAACAAGTAGTGTCACCACAAACTTCCTGATCTTTATTTACTGTCCAGAAGAATTGTCCGCATTTGCATTTCTTTCTTGCAAAACCTTCTTCCTTTAATACAGACGTAGCATAATATTTATCAGGGTCTTTATTTGCTTTTATCTTGAACTCTTTCTTTATCTGTTTATCAGGCAGCATACTGTTAGTAGATTAATTGTTTGTATAAATAATTTATTGTTTTAAAATTATCTTTATTTTCATAAAAATTAATAAATATCACTGACTATTATTAATTCAGAATGAGTAAGAAGAAAAAGGATAGTAAAGCTAGCAAGAAATCAAAACCTAGTTCAATTTGGGAAAAGATCAATAAGCACTTATCAGATGTTTTTGATGAAGAAGACCTGAAAGAAGATATTTCTGAGGAAGATGAGGAATTAGAGATAGACATATCTTTTGACTTTGTAAAAGATTGGATTAAGAGATTAAAAAAGTATGATGAAAAAAATAGACTAATTAGCCCAATCCATCTGATCCATTTCATAGTAATAATAAGTGTATTTATTTTAATTTACATATTAACACAGACTGAAACACAGATAGGCCCTTATATGCCACCCACATATACCAATGGCACATACTTTGATGAGGAAGGCAATCAGGTATATGATGAGGCACCATTCGTGATATATAACCCAAACACACATAATGCCAGGCTAATCATAAAAGAAAAAGTATTCATCAGATTTAAGAAAGAGTATGGAATTTATGTTGACTTAATCTATTCATTCCCAGATAATCAAAGCGTGACAAAAGAAGAGATGGAGAATGTAATTATATATGAAAAGAATAATGTAACTGCATATGTAGGTGAAGAAAGACCATACAAGAATGGATTCACTGCAATAACCCATGCATCAATCTTGATTAACAAGCAGAAAGATATATGGTATTCAGATAAGTTCAAGTTTAATCCATTAGATATTGAACATGAAGTACTGATAATCGTATGGGGAAGTAAACAGGAATTCCCTGATGGTACTATCAGTGTTGCAGAGATATTTAAATCTGAGAAGATTTAGCGGTAAAAACACTAATTTATTATACTAATTCTTAGAGTTAAGTTCATATGACTTTATACATTATATCCACACCAATAGGCAATCTAGAAGATGTAACTTTAAGAGCTTTAAGATTATTGAAAGAAGTGGACTTAATCCTTGCTGAAGATACAAGACAAACAGGCAAGTTATTGAATCGTTATGAAATTAAGAATAGTATTGATTCTTACAATGACCACAATAAAGAAAGAAAAACAAAACATGTGATCAAGCTTTTACAGGAAAAGAAAGAGATTGCAATTGTCAGTGATTCTGGCACGCCAGGAATAAGTGATCCTGGGTTCTACCTTATAAGAGAATGTGTTAAAAATGACCTGAAAGTTGTGCCTGTTCCAGGAGCAAATGCAGTAACATCTGCATTAGTTAGCTCAGGTCTTGCAACTGATAAGTTTAAGTTTATGGGATTTCTACCAAAGAAAATTGTTGCTAAAGAACATATATTCAATGAAGTTAAAGAACAGAACATAACAACCATATTTTACGAAAGCCCTCATAGGATCATAAAGACTCTTAAAACAATGAAAGAGATAATACCTGACAGAGAGATCTGTGTTGCAAGAGAGATGACAAAGAAATTTGAGGAATTAATAAGAGGGAATTCTTCTAGTGTTTATGAAAGACTAAAAGATAAAAAAATTAAAGGAGAAATAACTATAGTAATCGGTAAGTTCTAAATACTTTCTTTCTCTCGCTTTTCTTCAAACTTCTCAGCGCATTCGTCAGAGCAGAATCTATATAACTCACCTTCTACCTCTTTCTCAACAACATCGTCCATTTCTTCAAGGATTTTACCGCATTTTCTGCACTTTGCGCCTTTTCCGCCAGAATTAGCGCCTTCCATAAACCCTTCTTCCCATGGTTCAATCTCGTCGTCTTCTACTAGTGCTTTTCTACCTTCTTCTGAATAAATTTCTTCTTCGTTTTTTTCTTCTTCAGCCATATTTAAACCTCTAGAGTTATTGCTGCTGTGATTTTATATAAAAAGTTTTCGAATTTGAACTAAAAACTATAAATATATAAATCTAAAAATGTGTAATAGTGATTATCATGAAAAAAGTGAAGAAAAGCCTAAAGAAAGCTACTTTTGCAGGAGGATGTTTCTGGTGCATGGTAGGCGCATTTCAGATGGAAGAAGGTGTTGTCTCAGTTATATCTGGATATAGTGGAGGAAAAGAAGATAATCCAACTTACGAAGAAGTCTCATCAGGAACAACAGGACATGTTGAAGCAGTACAGGTTACTTATGATTCTGACAAAATATCTTATGAAAGATTATTAGATGTTTTCTGGACACAGATTGATCCAACAGACAATGAAGGGCAGTTCGCTGATAAAGGGGAACAGTATAAAACAGCAATATTTTATCATGATAATGAACAGAAGAAGCTTGCTGAAGAATCTAAGAAAGAATTACATAAATCAGGCAAGTTTGACAAGCCGATTGTCACAAAGCTAATTAAACTTGATAAATTCTACAAAGCTGAGGAGTATCATCAGGATTACCATAAAAAGAATCCTGTAAGGTACAAGACCTACAGACTTTTTTCAGGACGAGATAGTTTTCTGAAAAAAGTTTGGGGAGAAGATAAACCAATGAGAAATAAACTTAGCAAGATACAGTATGAAGTCACGCAGAAGTGTGGAACAGAACCTGCATTCAATAACGAGTATTGGGATAATAAAAAAGAAGGCATTTATGTGGATATTGTATCAGGTGAATCACTTTTTAGTTCCACTGATAAGTTTGATTCAGGCACTGGCTGGCCTTCATTTACAAGACCACTTGGGTCAGGCAATATTGTTAAGAAAGCAGATTGGAAAATGTTTATGAAAAGAAATGAAATTAGAAGTAAAAAAAGTGATAGTCATTTAGGTCATGTGTTTGATGATGGTCCTACATCGACCGGTAAAAGATATTGTATGAATTCTGCTGCCTTGAAGTTCATACCTAAAGAAGAATTGAAAAAGAAAGGTTATGGAAAATATTTGAAGTTGTTTAAGTGATAATCTTATTTCAAATCATGCACACTGCTTTCTCTCATGCCACCGATTGTCCGTCTTTCATATCTGAGGATATTATTACGCATTTTAGAATGCAGTTCATCAAGATTAAGGCAATTTAGTGCATGCATCCCTGATAACAGGCCATCTCTAATCAAAGGTACCCATTGATGGATTGAACCTTTATACTGTACATTACCTGAAACTCCTTGAGGGAGTTTTGAATATCCTCTTATTCCACCAGTATTCGCTTCTTTGGAACCCATTCCTCGGTATAATTTAACAGGCAATCCTGATTCAGGATCAATAATTGTGTCACCTGGGCTCTCTTCAGTACCTGCTAACATATTACCGAGCATCACAGCATGAGCACCAATTGAGATTGCTTTGAGTATATCTCCAACCTGTCTGATTCCACCGTCAGCGATTGTTTTCATATTACCATTAACATTTGCACAATCATACACACTTGCAGCGCCTGCTCTTGAAACACCTATTGCCCCGGCTGTAGTACATATACTGCCTGGTCCCTGGCCGCATCTGTAAGCGTCAAGCCCTGCCCTATCCAATTCAATGTAAGCCTCTCTTGTTGAAATGTTTCCACCAATTACTAATTTATCAGGATAATGAGTTAGGATATAATTAATCATATCAAGCTCGTATCCAGTATATCCTTGTGAAGTGTCTATAACACAACCATCAGCTCCTGCTGCAAACCCTGCTTCCAGTCTTGTATAAGCAAACTCAGGTCTTGTCTCAACAGCAAATAAGACTCTAAGACTTTTCTTATCATCTTTTGTTGCTAAAGGAAATTCTTCGTTCTTATCAAGATCTTTCATTGTGACAAGATACTTTAGATTACCATGATTATCAGAAACAGGGAGATATAGCAGATGTTTTTCCCACAAAAAATCGTTTGCTTCATCTAGAGTGACTGGCCATTGAGCCATGATCAGTTTCTCGAGTGGAAGCATTCGCTCTTTTACCTTTGCTTCAGTGTGTTTTGTTCTTGAATAATCTTGTTTTCTTAACAAACCCACAATCTTTCCATGAGGCTTTCCTCCTTCTGTTACCGGAAAAGTGTCAATGATTGAATTATCAACCTTCATGTTCTGGCCTATATCGATTGCCTGAGCGATAGTGTTTTCAGGAGAGACTGTGATAGGATGCTCGATAAAACCGTTCTCGTATCTCTTGACATCCTCAATATCTTTAATCTGTTTGGCAATGTCAGGCGTGCCATCTTGTCTTTTATAATTATAATGGACTACACCAATGCCTCCTTCTAACGCAATAGCGACGCATACGCTTGCATTTGTTACAGTGTCCATCGGAGCTGCGATTATTGGAGTCTTTAGAATAACACCTTTACCTAGATTTGTTTCAAGGCTGATATCATCTCTATTGATATCAGTTAAGTTGGTGTCTAATATTGTAAAATCTTCGTATGTTAACCCAACTCCAGATTCAAATAGTTCTGTTGCACAAAGTCCTGAGAAATCTTGTTTTATATTGTTGCTTGCCATATAAACGGAAAACATAGCAGATATTTAAACTTTGTTTACTATGATTAAAGGGTATCAGAAATTGGTTAATTAATAATCTTCCTTATAAGTTAACTAGAATTCTCTGTCTTCAAGTTTTTTGAAACCAGCTGCAGGATCTTCATGGGCTCTCTTGATTTCAATAGGCGCAAACCCTTCTCTCAGCAGAGCTTGTATATCATACATGATAGGAGAATCAGAGCTATTGATAAATTGATTATGGAATGTTTCTTTAAATCTAGTGATATCCTGTTCTGCTTGATGAGCATCAATACAATAGAAAGAAATATTTCCATCTCCAATATAACATTCAGGCATATAAAAATGAGCCGAAACAAGTGAATCTTCTGGATGATTAAACCAATAATGTACAACTCTATTATCAGGTAGATCGGGGTTTAGGTCATCATCAGTAAACAGTACATCCCCTATATCTTGCTCAGATATATTGTGGAACACAGAATTAGCACCATAATCAGGAAGATCATCATCAAAACCACCATTAAGAACCTCAATTGGATATTCAGATATTCTCTTTAAGAACCCATAAGTGGGTATAAAAGGCAAGATTAATGAATCAAGATTATCAGTAAAATTAACAACAAAACTATATTTTGGATGTTCAATTGGAGAATAACCTTCAAACTTAAACTTGATCTCATCTGCCTGACTTGCTTCACTAACAAGCTCGTATCTTGAAAGCATTATCTCTAACTCAGTTTGTTGTTCTCGGGATAAATGACTATAAACTTCATCAAAAGAACCAGGTTCTAAAAACTCATTTTGTGAATCAAATTCAGGGTCATCTGAATCAGGACTACACAAATCATACAATTCATCATAAATACATTGAGTATATGTTTGATCCATATTCAGTCATTTATAAAAAAAGAGAGATTATAAATCTTATGCAATGTCTTTTTTATGTTTATCTGCCAGATTCAGTGCCAATCTAATAGGTTCTGGCAGTTTGTTCTCTTTCAGACAATATCTTACAATTTCAACGCTTGTCTCTAAGCAGATGTTATGACCTGGAGATACATAAAGAGGATCAGAATTCTCGTTTATCTTAACTGCTCTCTGCTCATCATCAACAAAGACCATATTCTCTTTTATTTCTCCAAGTAACAGACTCTTTGCAACACCAATCGTAATGATGTTAAACAAGATACCCATATGTGATGCAATGCCTATCTTTTGTGGATGCAATATTCCGTTGCCATTAAACATTAAGATATCTGGTTTTTGCTTTAACATTCTATATACTTTAAGAAAAACAGGTCCGTATCTAAATGAAGAATACCCTGGAATATGATCCATTGTAGATTTCAACGTACTTACTTTCTCTTCAATAATATTTAATGTTTTATAACCAAGAGTAACAATAGCACAGATTAGATTGTTGTCTTTAAATGAAGTGTAACAACCAGCAATTGTTCTGATCTTATCTTTGTCGAGTTTATCTTTCAGTACTAGTTGTTTGCTTAGTTCTTCCTGAAAATATTTCAGTCTTTCTATATCAACATCCATAACTGTTAGATTATTTTGATATAATAAAAGGTTTTCTTAAAAAAATGATAAAGGTAGAAGTTTCTCTTGCTGTTGATGAGCATTGATTATTTTTAATTTTAGAAAACGTAAATAAATAAAATAAATCCATGAGGAATCTCTCTCTGAAGGCACAACAGCACTGAAGGCATAAAAAAATATTTAAAGGAAATAATATAAACATAAAAAGAATTAATAATACCATGAAAAGAATTCATATGATTATTGAAGGAAGAGTACAGGGTGTTTTCTTCAGAGATAATACTAAGAAAAAAGCAAATGAACTTGGATTAAAGGGTTATGTAAAAAATATTGAAGATAGAAAAGTAGAGATAATTGCTGAAGGTGAAGAAGATAAACTTAAAGAATTAATTGAATTCTGCAAAGACAATCCTGGCGCTTCTCATGTTACCGATGTGAAGCTTAGCCTTGAAGATACGCAAAAGATTTTTGATAGGTTTGTGGTTGAATACTAGATATAACAACAGTTTTCTTGAATTCTCGTTTAATGATAATAAAAGAATAAAAGCGGACAGACCGAAATCTGCCCGCACATCTCTTTTTCCCGTTGGGGATCTCTGGATATTTGCCTAGGCAAGTATAAATTCTGTTTACTTGCGCCAATAAATGAAAATAAAATGAACTCCTTGTTGCAGGATTCTTGAGGGGGTTTGGTTAGTTAAGAATAAGGAGCAACAAGAAGTCATTGATCATGACTTTTTCTTTTTGTTCAAAGCGTATGCAGGCCTCCGGAATTCTCTTATCCATTTTAGTCCAATTCGAAGCATTTCTTTATTGAAACTGTCTGAAATCCTGTATGTTTTCTTATAAAGGTCATAGTCAATAAGACCCATGCTTTTCATGGGTGTCAATATCCTGTCATAAAACTGTCTTTTATTATATGACATCTTGACTTTTTTACCTTCATAACCAGGTTCGTTAAGCACTGTTATGAGTTCTCCGTCATGAAGCCGTGTGGCAAACAAAGACATTTCAGTCTTTGTTATTTCTCCGTCTTTCTCCTTTAATTCGGAAATTAATAATTTCCCAACAATTTTTTGTTGGCTGGTGGCGAATATAATTTCATATATATCTTCCGGCAAATTATACCGGTCAAACAAAATGACCATCTTTGTATACAATAAAGATAACTAGTATATAAATGTTCCGATTAGTTATACGAGTATACTAAATAGTATACTAGAATCTAGAAAGATAATAAGTATGAATTCCTGGCAAAATCCTCATGAGAATCAGTATCAAACATAAATTCAGGTTTCTGTGCTGCTAGCTTCATAGAATATCCATACGAAGACTGAATGAATTCTTCTGCCTGAGAAACAGTCCATCTACCTTTAAAGAGGTTGATTGTATCGCTGAGAGATGTGTTTTGAAGCAATATCTTAAGATTCCAAGGAAACTTAATATTGTGATAAAATGTATTGAAGAGTTTATCATCTAACACAGATTTATGGATGAGAAATGTGTTTCCGCTAACAAATTCATCATATGTTTCAGTAGGATAAAATATATTAGAATCATCAATTAAAGGAATACCAAATTTATTCAAGTATCCTCGTTTAGGAAATTGACTGTCTCTTACTTCACCAAATTGTTCAATCTCTTTTTCTGTAACAAATTGTCTTAGTTGTTTTCGTGAGCCAATACCGACATATCCCTCAGCACTTCCTCTTCTTTGACATTCTTCAAAGAACAGATCAAGATAATATCCTGATATAAGAGGAATGTCGCCACATATGTAAAGAACATGATCTCCTTTATATCCAATATCCTGCAAGAAATTATTGCCCTTAACCATATTTTCCCCAAGACTATTTCCCTGTTCGATCAAATGAGTCCTGTTATTTACAACATCAGACAGTTCATCCTTTAGACCAACTGTAACAACAAATTCATTGTCAACCATTAGGCTATCTGAAAGAGCATCAACAACATAATCAAGATTAGATTTATTCTCTGTATCCTCACCAAGATAAAGAGAAAGAGGTCTTAAAGCAGCCTTGTTAATGCCGCTGATATAACTTTCCTGATAAATCTGACTGACAAGCCATTTCTTTAAACCTTCTTTTGGGCTTCTGCCAGCAAGAATTACTGTACCTACTTTGTCAGCCATAGAATATGTGGTATTAGTTAAAATTATATAAATTTTTTTAAATGACGTGTATTTCCTCATTATAATGTTATCAGCACGATGGGGATTAGATTACATACTTAACAGATATGCAGGCATCTATCAAGGTCTTTCTCCTAAATCTCCTAAACGATTTAACATCCCATCATTTGTAGAAGTAGAGAATAATATTGAATCAATAGTCCAATTGACTGAGACTGAATTAAGAAAGAAGTTTAAATTGTTTAAATTCAGAAAACCATTAGTTGTCTCAGGTGAACGAACATGGGAAGTCGCAGGTAAAAGAATATATGAAGATATTTCTGAATCAAAGAGTCTTGTCGATTATACCATTATTAAGTCAAATAGTATAAGTGAAGTTGAAAGAATTGTCAAAGAGGGGACTAGACGACTCTCACTTGGAGAGATTGCTGATAGTAGCTCTTTGAGTGAATATGATACAATGCATAGTAACATTACTTGTGGATTAAAAAGACATAACCTGATTTATGCAGTAGGGGGAGGAAGTGTAATTGATGTTGCCAAGATGGCTGCACATAACCTAAATATCCCATGGATTTCTGTACCAACAACCTTATCAAACGATGGATTCGCTTCACAGTTTGCAGTTATCAATCTGGGTGAGAAAGGTGTTCATACACTAACTGCTAATGTACCTCTTGGAGTGATTGTAGATACAAATCTAATCAAATCCAATGACGTTTCATATGAAAGAAGAATTAGATCAGGTATAGGAGATTTATTATCAAATATTACTGCTGTGCTTGATTGGGAATTAGCAGATGATTTACCAGAAGATGATTCTCGACATGAAAGAATTGACCACATCGAAAGAGCATGGGCAGTATCTGGCGCAGAGAGTATAATCCGAATTATTGGTGAGAATAAAGCAATCGTATATGATAACGGTTTTATTCAGGATCTGGCAGTATATTTAATCATGAGTGCAGAAGCTATGGGAAGACATGGTTCTAGCAGACCTGCCAGCGGGTTTGAACATAAGATGTATCATATGTATAATCAGATTACGCAGTATCAACCAAAAGCAACCCATGGTGAGATTGTTGCAGTCGGTACATTACTATCAAGTTATGCTCATGAAAAACATTATGATGAATTACAGTGTGCATTTGGAAAGATAGGGCTTCCTACATCAGAAAGAGATCTGGGAGAGATAGGCATACAAAAAGATGATGTTAAGCAAGCGATTGCCATGAGCTCAGATTTTCGTAAAGGACGTTATACAATTCTTGATGAGAAAGGTAGTGATTATTTGATTGATTGTGTTGATAAGGTATTTAGATGAAAATAAATAATATAATTGTTGGCCAAAGTTATGATGACTCAGGTCCACTTGATTTTGTAGTCAAAGATATTGAAGAAAAGGCGCATGAAGAACGTGCCCAGTCAGGAATTACAAACCATTATCTAAAGCGTTCTCGTCAGGATCCTCGATCACTCAAATATAATTATCTTATCCATGGCATACCAATCAGTGCGTATGCAATGATGAACGTGTACAAGACAGACACACGATCTACTTTTGTAGGGGATGATACAGTAGGATTGATATTGCATCATTTTAAAGAATTCTTTGGAGTTGATTCTGAACAGATGGTATTCTCTCATGAAGGAGATGAATGGTCGCTTGCGAATACATTAGCAAAAGGAAAAGATACGCTAGGGTTTGATGAAGATGAACTGATCTATTTTCTTGCAGGTGATCTGATACATGGATATGATATTATGCCAAGGTTGACAGACAGTGATAATAAAAACCATGATATTGTAATTGATCTTAATTGCAGAGAATTAATCTACGACATGTTATTTGATGATAACACGTGCCATTATAATCGAAGATGGCATCTTCCAATACGTCAAGATTTTGGATTCAGTGAAACTCACTGGCTTAAAGAATGCAATGATGCTAAACTTAAACTCAGTAGTAAATTACAGCGCATTGCCAATTTAATGTTTGCAGGGCGCAAATCGTATGATGATAATTGTGCAGGAGATTCACAAGGAGGAAGATCGCACACTATCAAAGAGTTGTATAAGGAAAGGAGTAAACAAATTGAATTAATGTTAACTGCTCCAGTGGGTGTGACTTATATGGCTTTGCGAAAGTACACATCACTAAACCCTGGAATCGCAAGTTGCTATGACCTTGAAAGATTTCTTGAAATTGGATTGGGATTAAATGTAAAAGTAAAAGCAGAACATAATGATTGGGGGTTCTTAGCGGATATTGATTCAGCTGAGGACTTAGTATTCATGGAAACTTTAAGCAGGTCACTGGATGACCCGTCACAAATACATCCTTACTTTAATGAATTATCTGAATTTGGTTCGTATCTGGCAAAACAAGATATTCCTTGGTTAAGTGAGTATCACAATTATATGAATCAATGGTTTGAACAGTTCAGTCTTCTTAGAGATAATAAGATGTATAATGATAAAGGTGATTTTCTTTTCCCCAAAGTTTTTGCAGATACAGAAGATAAGATTAATACAGTAATAGATAACAGAAAGAGATATTTGAAAGATAATTATAATCCTTAGAGATAACACATAAATAGTACTTTTGATTTCTAGATTTTAAAAAAAGGTGTTAGATGCAATTAGTTCATGTGAAAAAAGCGGAGCTAGAAGATAAAATAAAAGAGCTAAGCAGAGGTATACAAGAACCACTCTATAGAGGACTTCATTCTGAGTGTAATATTGAATATTTAAATGAAGGAATGATGTATCCTAAACAGGGAGACCTAAGTACAGGAACTGGTATTTTCTTTACAAATGATCCAACTTACGGGATAAGTTTTGCTAACGGAATAATAACCATTGCAGATCTTGCGAGATTTAGAAAAATGTCTCGTGTTATTGATACACGTAACCCAGAATATGTTACTGAAATAAAAGAAAGAACAACTAAACATCTTGGCAGAGAACCAAATGGGTACGAGATATGGATTGAACTTGTTGGAAATTTTGATACAATCACGAACATAAGAGAAGGAGACCATGACAATTTTATTTATACAAGAAGAGTTCCTGTGTCTAAATCAGAATTAGAATATGATATAAGAATTATTGATTAAAGAACTCCTTAAGTTCTTCAGTATAATTTTCTGTAACTTTAATATTCCAGTCTACAGGGAAACAACGTTTATAATTTGGCATGACATAACGCTCATCCAGGAAGATAATAGCACCTTTGTCCTTTTCTGATCTTATGCATCTGCCTGCGTTTTGTAATGATTTAGTTATTGCAGGCATAATATATCCATAATCCCATCCTTTCCCGAACTTATTCTCATAGTATGAAATCAACTCTTTTGTTTCAAGGTCAGGTCGTTGTAATGGAATCCCGACTACAACAACACATTTGAGTAAGTCACCTGGGAGATCTATTCCTTCTCCAAATGATCCTGCCGCGATTCCAAGTAACACAGCTCCAGTATCTTTGTACTCTTTAAACCTGACAAGCATATCTTCTCGTTCTTCTTTCGTCAGTTTTGGATTTTCAAGGAAAGTTGTTCTTTTACATAAAGGATTAAAATATTTGTTGACTGAATCTCGAAGATTATAACTTGGGAAAAATACTGCTGAATTACCAGGTACTAGATTAACAATGTCAGCACATATCTTTGCAATGTTATTGAACTGTGTTTCACTCCTTTGAGTAAATTTTGTGCTTGTTTTAGGGATGATTAAAGATATTCTATTGTCTTGTGGAAATGGGCTCTTGTATTCTTCAGAGATTGTATCCTTATTAAAACCAAGAAGTTCTTTATACATATCAGTAGGTGATAAAGTACCTGACATCATGATAGTAGAATATGACTCTTCAAAAATGTTCTTTGTTACAATTGAGGGATCTAAACAACGATATGATAATGTTGTGAAGATACCATGTCGCGTTTCAATGGAAGAAAGGATGCGTGCAAACCCAACATCTTCGCCTAACCAAGATTCAAGAAATCCTGAAATTGAACCGATATAACTTTGTTTTTGTGTTTCTCTTATAGCATCACCGATGAATTCCAGATCTGCAATCAATTGATCATAATCTATCTCTTTTTTGATAGAATCAAGAAATTGTTCTTTTGTAATAATTGTCTCTTCACCTGGTCTAAGTTTTAAAGAGAGGTCATTGAGCGTGTTCTGAATAACCGTTAAGAATTCTATTGTTTCAAGATAACCAAACTTTTTTGCTTCTTTGATAGCACGCTTTATCATGAAATTGGAAAGTTTACTTGTCATCAGTTCACGAGCACGCATGGGCAGATTATGACCTTCATCAATTATAACAATCGAATCCTGTATTGTCTTGCCAATCCTGCCAAAGAATTTATCGCGTATGCTTGGGTTGATAAGATAATAGTAATCAGTGATAATGACTTGAGATTTTTTTGCAAGGGTTGATGCAATCTCATAAGGACATAACCTTTCAGTAACGCATCTGTCTACTTGTTCCTGAACATGAAGTATACTATTCTGTAATTCACCAATAACTTTCTCAGCAAGTACAGTGATTTTTGTCTTATCTTTTGTATTCTCATAAAATTCACATTTGCGATCTGCTTTCATTGCTTTGCAGTATTCTGAGAATTCATTGGAATAAAGAGTTTCAACCCCTGACTGCCCACACATCCATTTCTTGCCGATTATATCTGTTGCATACAAATCAATATTATGTTTCTCTTTAATCTCCCTTAGAGTATCAATGACAATCTTATGCTGCGTGTGTCTTGATGTAAGAAAAAATATTGTGAGCTTCTTCTTGATAGCGTGTTTGAGCGCAGGCGCTAACGATGCTGCTGATTTACCAAGACCTGTTGGTGCATGCACAATTATGTTTTTCTTATTTTCAATTGCTTCATCGATCTTTTGTATAAGATCATCCTGAATATTTCTTGCTTCAGAATAAGGAAAATATAATTCTTTTAAATCTTCTTTAGATAGCATAATCTTGCAAATCAAGAACTGGTTTTTATGTTTTATTGTTTACTAAAACAGAAATAATTATTCTCCAAAAAAGGATTGTTTAAGCATATCTTCCCTTAATCCAGATAGATAACCTATCCGCCCATCATAGTCAGGATCCTGATCTTTAACACGATTGTATCTTTCTTCAGCGTCATCGTATAATCCTCTTGCGAGATCAATTTTATCATGTAAATTACCTGCAAGTATTATCGATGCTTCATCTATGCAAAGGTCTGCATACTTATTTTGATAATAAACATTACTTGATTCATCTTTTTTTAAAGCAGAATCTAATTGTGCTTTTGCAGAATCAAAGTCATCAAGCTGAAGATACCAGTCACTTAACTGATCATGCATATCAGGAGCAAGACTATCTAATTGGTTATATTGGCTTATTGATTCACTATAATTGCCAAGTGAAGCATGGATACCTGCAAGCTTAGTCCGAAAATAGAAATCGTCTTCATTAAGATCAATTAATCTAGTATAGACAGCTATTGCGCCATCAGTATTATCTTGGTCTAAGTATAAATTCACAAGACGATCAACAGTATTCTGATTATTTGGATTAATATCAAATGCTCTTTCTAAAACATCAACTACTTTCTTATCATTATCTGGGGAGTTGATAACGGGGAGTTCACTGTACAGATCAGCAAGACTAAGTAATGTTTGTTCAAGTGCAGCTTGGTTGTTCGGCAAGACAAGTATTCGTTCATAAACTTTAATCGCATCATTTCTCATCCCATTAGTATTGAGTTGCTTTGCAAAACTTAGATGATAACCCACATTATCAGGATTATCAGTAACAAGTTTCTGTAATGAAGAAAGTTTGTCTTTGCTTAGAACAAAATTAAGCCAGTCAAGGTTTCTTTGCTTTGATGAGTTCAAATCAGAAAGGTCTTGTGCTCTTTCATAATGAGCTCTTGCTTTATCAAAAAGGCCTTCATTATTTTCAGTAAGACCACTCGTATCAAATTCGTGACGTGCCAAATCAAAATAATAATTAGCAATAATGATATGCATTGAATGTTTCTTCTTTGTTGCCTT
>Ga0187833_10000927_pt1 | contig 34419 bp, 33 predicted proteins | sample ETNtaG_37_FD_167968 | JGI IMG/M metagenome (GOLD analysis project Ga0187833, IMG submission 167968) | Marine microbial and viral communities from oxygen minimum zone, Eastern Pacific Ocean - ETNP2014_SV_400_PacBio MetaG (Illumina Assembly) | ecosystem: Environmental > Aquatic > Marine > Hypoxic...
AAAAAAAAAAAAAAAAAAAAAAAAAATTAAAAAAAAAAACAAAATATTTAAAAATAAGAACATTACTGAAATTAAAAAAAAATTATCATTTGATTTAACAAATGATCAAAAAAAAGTATTAAACGAAATTAATTATGATTTGGCATCACAATCCAAAATGTTTAGAATATTGCAAGGTGATGTAGGAACTGGAAAAACTATAGTTGCATTAATTTCATCTCTAAATGTAATTGAATCTGGATATCAGGTTGCGTTTATGGCTCCTACTGAAATTCTGGCTAATCAACATTATTTGTTAGCAAAAAAAATATTTCCAAATAATGTTAAAGTAGATTTAATAACTAGTAAAACTGAACCCAAAAATAAAAAAAAAATACAACAAAAAACTAAAAATTCAAATTTAAATATGATTTTTGGAACCCATTCTTTGTTTCAAAAAAGTATAAAATTTGACAATCTTGGATATATCATAATTGACGAGCAACATAAATTTGGAGTCAAACAAAGAAAAGCTTTATCTGACAAAGGGGGCATCAATTGCGACGTCTTATTAATGTCAGCAACACCAATTCCTCGAACTCTTACGATGGCAATTTATGGGGATATGGATTTATCTATAATAAAAGAAAAACCTAATTTAAGAAAAGAAGTAAGAACTTACAGTAAAATTGAAAATAAAATAAATGACGTTATTAAATTCGTAAAAAAAGAAATTCAAAATGATAATCAAATTTTTTGGGTCTGCCCATTAATTGAAGAGTCAAAAAAAATAGATCATCAATCTGCAATAAAAAAATATGAATTTTTAAATAAAATATTTCCAGGTAAAATTGCTATAATTCATGGAAATATCGAATCAAATGAGAAACAAAAAATTTTAAATAATTTTCTCAAAAAAAGATTTAAAATTTTAGTTTCAACTACTATTATAGAAGTTGGTATAGATTTTCCAAATGCTAATGTTATTGTAATAGAAAATGCAAATAAATTTGGACTGTCTCAACTACATCAATTAAGAGGCAGAGTCGGACGAGGTAAAAAACAAGCTACCTGTATCCTAATGTTTAAATCGAATTTAAGTGAGAATGCAAAAAAAAGAATTAATATTTTAAAACAATCAAATGATGGTTTTTTTATATCTGAAGAAGATATGAAATTGAGAGGATTTGGAGATCTATTAGGTTTTAAACAGAGCGGTGTAAAAAATTATAGATTAGCTGACCCTATACAAAATAAGGATTTATTTATTTTAGCTGAAAAAGAAATAAAAAGAATAGAAAATGAAGAAAAAAATTTAATGAAATATAAACCATTAATTAAATTATATGACCAGGCTGAAATAATTAACGATATAGCTTAATTTTTTGGAATTGATGTTCCGGCTGATATAATAAATTTAGATGCTTCCTCAAATGTCATATCCAAATATAATACTTCATTTTTTGGAAACATTAATAAAAAACCACTAGTAGGATTAGGTGTAGTTGGTATAAAAACATTTATCAAATCAGTTTTAGTCTTATTTCTTATTTCTCCTTTATTTTCTTTTGTCGCGAACCCGACAGCCCAACTACCTTTTCTAGGATATTCTATTAAAACAACACTTTTCTTTTTACCTCTTTTTCGAGTAAATGTTTCTGTCATTTGTCCAACCGTAGAATAAATTGTTCTTAATATTGGAATTTTTTTTAGAAGATAATGAAAATATTGTAGAATTTTTCGACCAATAAATGACAATGACAAACCTCCAACAATAATAATAAACAAAATGGATAATATTATTTCTAAACCTGGAATTGAAAATGGAAGATAATTGTTAGGATTGATTTCTTTGGGAATAAATTTTGAAGATATAGAAATTAAAAAAATAGTTAAATAAACTGTAAAACCCAAAGGAACCAAAACAATTATTCCTGCAAAAAAATAAATTCTTAATCTAACTAAAATAGATAATCTTTTTCTTTTTAATCTCGACATATAATTGACTATATCTTAAATATATAACAAATATTATGACTAAAACGAATAGTACATGTATGTTTTTTATTGTTTAAGATCATAATAAATGAAGTAAATTGTTAATATAATTAGATTAAAAAGTGAATAGAAGAAATTTTTTACATTTTCTAGGTTGTGGCTGTTTATCAATTGGAATCGCTTCTTGTACTACAGCACCTATTACTGAAAGAAAACAACTTAAATTAATTCCAGAATCTAAATTAAATGCGCAAGCTGCACAAATATACGAAAAGATTAAAAAAAAAGAAAAACTAATTAATAATGAAAAATTGACTGAGATTAAAACAATAGGAAAAAAAATGGAAGATTCTATTAGCGAATATTTCTATAAATCAAATCTACCTGATCCGACAACTAATTTCGATTGGGAATATATTCTTATTGATAACAAAAAAGTTAAAAATGCATGGTGCATGCCAGGTGGAAAAATTGCTGTTTACACAGGAATGTTAGAAGTAACAAAAAATACTAATGGTTTGGCAGCAGTTATGGGACATGAGATTGCACATGCGGTTGCAAAACATTCTGTTGAAAGATCTAGCAGAAATGTAGCAACAAATATTGTTTTACAAGTTACAGATATTCTTACTGGCGGTAAACTTACTTCAGTTAATAGAACAACGGGAATGGATACTATAGGATTGCTATCACAACTAGGAATTATGAATCCATTTAATAGAAAACAAGAAAGTGAAGCTGATTATTTAGGATTAATTTTCGCTTCTTTATCTGGTTATGATATTCGTGAAACAGTAAAACTTTGGGAAAGAATGAAGGAAGCTCATAAAGGAAAAACTCCTCCAGAGTTTTTGAGTACTCACCCCTCTTCAGATAATAGAATAAAAAAAATTAATGAATGGATGAAGGAAGTTATTGTTGCGTATCCACCTATTTAACAATCTTAATAAATGGTGAGCCGTATTGGATTCGAACCAATGACCCATTCCTTAAAAGGGAATTGCTCTACCAACTGAGCTAACGGCCCATCGAAATTGCTTATATTGATTTTTTTCAGTTAATCAATCGCAAATACTTATAACTTATTAATATATTCATCATGGAATTTAGAAAAAGTCCCATTTTTTATATTTTTTCTAATTGATGACATTAATTCCTGGTAAAAATTAATATTATTCAGTGTAAGAAGCATAGATCCAAGCATTTCGTTGGTGTTAAATAAATGATTTAAATAATTTTTTGAAAATTTATTTAAACTAAAGGCTTTAGTATTTTTATCTAATGGATCATTGTCACTTTTATATTTAGCGTTTCTAATGTTAATTCTACCATTCCACGTAAAAGCTAGTCCAGTTCTGCCTGACCTAGTTGGTAAAACACAGTCAAACATATCAATACCTCTTTTAACTGCCCCCAAAATATCTGATGGCGTACCAACACCCATTAAATATCTTGGTTTGTCTTTAGGCAAATGTTCTTTAATGCTATCTAATACTCCAAACATTTCCTTTTGAGATTCGCCTACTGCTAAACCACCTATTGCATAACCATCAAAACCAATTTTTGATAAGTCTGATAATGATTTCAATCTAAGATCTGTGAACAATCCTCCTTGAACTATACCAAATATAGCTTTGTGAGCATTACTACCAAATGCCTTTTTAGATCTCAAAGCCCAATAACTTGATAACTTCATTGATTTTTCTATCTTTTTATAATCATTAGTTTTTTTTGGACATTCGTCCATTACCATAACAATGTCTGAATTTAATTCTTTTTGTATTCTTATACTTTCTTCAGGGGAAAGAATAAATTTTTTACCATCTATATGTGACTGAAATATTACTCCTTTTTCTATATCAACTTTATTTAACTTAGATAATGACATTACTTGAAAACCTCCAGAATCAGTTAAAATTGGTAATTTCCAATTCATAAAATCATGAAGACCTCCAGCTCCTTTAATTCTTTCCACACCAGGTCTTAACATTAAATGATATGTGTTTGATAATATTACTTCACTACCTGTTTTGAGAATGTCATTTGAAAAAACACCTTTAACAGTAGCCTGAGTTCCAACAGGCATAAATGCTGGTGTATGTATATCTCCTCTTTGTGTTTCGATAAGACCTAATCTTGAATCTTCTACTGATTCTAAAAGATTAAAATTAAATTTTTTAAATATCATTAAATTTTAAATCTACTGAGATTTAAAACTAATAATTTTATCTGGATCTGAAACCGAACCATTAGTTCCATCACCTTTTTTAATTTTATCCACATGATCCATTCCCTCTACAACTTTACCAAAGACAGTATAATTTCTGTCTAAAAAAGGAGATGAATCAAAACAAATAAAAAATTGACTGTTAGCACTATTTGGATCTGAAGATCTTGCCATTGAAACAGTGCCTTTTTCATGTGGCATATCATTAAATTCTGAAATTAAATCAGGTAGACTTGATCCTCCTGTTCCAGCTCTTTTTAAATCAAAATCATTTGATGATGAGTTACCAAATTTTACATCTCCAGTTTGCGCCATAAAACCATCTATAACTCTATGAAAAACGACATTATCATATTTTCCTTCATCGGCTAATTTCTTTATTCTTTCAACATGTTTTGGAGCAACATCAGAAAATAATTTTATTTTAACATCGCCATCTTTAAGTTTTAAAATCATTATATTCTCCTTTGCTTTTAAATTAATTGATAAAATTAAAAAAAAAATAATTATTAAATTAATTAATAACTTTTTCATATTTTTTTTTTAATGTATTTATTGTACTTTTAGTAGCAAATTTTCTAATATCTCCTTTTAATTCTTGTATTTCTTTAATTAGTCTAGATGAAATTATTTGATTATTTACATCAGACATTAAAAAAATAGTTTCAATTTTATTGTTTAATTTTCTATTCATTCCCGCTAACTGAAATTCATATTCAAAATCAGATACTGCTCTTAGACCTCTTAAAATAATATTAGATTTATATTTTTTGCAAAGATCTGTTGTTAAAGAATTAAAGTAAATAACTTTAATTTTATTTTTATTTAATTTTAAATCTTTAAATAAAGATTCTTTAATAATTTCAACTCTTTCTTCAGCAGTAAACAAATAGTTTTTTTGATTTACATTTGATGCAGCTACTACAATTTTATTTACAATCTTTAATGCTTTTTTAATAACATCTATATGTCCATATGTAATAGGATCGAAAGTGCCTGGATAAATAGCTATTTTTTTCATTATCTTAAATTATCATCAATTTTAATTGCTGAAACTACTTTTTCATCTCCAGATAATTTAAAAATTCTTACTCCTTGCGTATTTCTGCCTGCAACCCTAATTTCTTTAACTAGAGTTCTAATAACCCTTCCTTTGTTTGTTGAGATTAAAATCTCATCTCCTTCATTGACAGGAAACGAAGAAGATACGTTTCCATTTCTTGCTGAGTTGATTATTCCTATAATTCCTTTGCCGCCTCTATTAGTGACTCTAAAATCATAATGAGAGGTTCTTTTACCATAACCATTTTCTGTTATTGACAAAATAAATTTTTGTTTTGCTATAATTTCAGATTTTTCGTCTTTATTTAGTTTGCCATTTTTTTTAGAACTGTCATGATTAATAATAGAAAGTGATACAATGACATCATTATCATGTAAATTTATACCTCTTATACCTTTGGATGATCTTCCTTTGAATTCTCTTAATTTTTTAGCTTCAAATCTAATACATTTTCCAAATTTTGTACTTAAAATTATATCTTGATCATTTCTGCAAATTTTAACACCGACTATTTTGTCATCACCGTCAAGCTTCATTGCAATTTTACCGGAGGTATTTATTGAAGAAAAATCTTCTAAATTATTTTTTCTAATTTTTCCTTTAGCAGTAGCAAAAATTATATGCAATCCTTTTTTGTTAGTTGCTTCTTCTGGAAATGGCATTATTGAACTAATAGACTGATGATTTTTTAAAGGTAAAATATTAAATAAAGATTTTCCTCTAGATGACGATGTTCCCTCAGGAATCTTCCACGCTTTAACTCTATAAACCAGGCCTTCTGTTGAAAAAAATAATACTTGCGTATGTGTATTTACAGATAAAGTTTGTATAACAGAATCTTCTTCCCGAGTCTTAATGCCAGTTTTACCCTTTCCGCCTCTTTTTTGTTGTTTTACTTTGTTTAAAGCGCTTCTTTTAATATATCCCTGTAAAGTGACCGTTATAATAACACTTTCTCTTTGTATAGTTTCTTCAATATCATAATTTAAAATAGCATCTATTATTTTTGATCTTCTCGGTATTGAAAATTTTTCTTTAATTAATTTAAGTTCACCGCTTATTACTTTCATTAATTCCTTTTTAGAATTTATGATTTTTTTATATTGGATAATTAAATCAGCTAGCTTTCTAATTTCAATTTCGACTTCATTAATTCCTAAAGCTGTTAGTTTTTGTAATCTAAGATCTAATATTGAGTTAACCTGTGGTTCTGTAAAACTATATGAGGTTCTCATTTTATTATTTTCTATTAATTTAATTAATTTTAAAGTTTTATTTATTTTCCATTTTGTTTTTAATAATGAATTTTTTGCTATATCTGGCGTTTTTGAAGATCTAATAATTTTAATTACTTTATCTAAATTTTCTACAGAAATAGATAAACCAATTAAAATATGAACCCTATCTTCTGTTTTCTTTAAATCATATTTTGTTTTTTTTATTATTACATCTTCTCTAAATGTTATAAAATTTTCTAAAAATTCTTTTAAGTTACAAGTTTTTGGTTTGTTATCTACTATCGCTAGAGTGTTAAAACCAAATGAACTTTCTATTGAAGTATATTTATATAGTTGTCTTTTAATAGTTTCGGGTTCTACGTTTAATCTAAGGTCTATAGCAACCCTAATTCCTTCTCTATTAGACTCATCTCTTATATCTCTAATTCCTTCAATTTTTTTTTCTCTAACTAGCTCTGCGATTCTTTCATTAAGCACGGATTTATTGACTTGATAAGGTATTGAAGTAATTACCAATCTATCTCTACCATTATTTAAATTCTCAACTTTAATTTCACCCCTGATTTTAAATGAACCTCTTCCAGTTTTATAACCATGTTTAATAATATCTTTACCAATAATTATTCCGCCAGTTGGAAAATCTGGACCAGGAATTCGTTTCATTAATTCATTTAATTTAATGTCTTTATTGTTAATTAATGCAAGAGTACCATCTATAATTTCGCCAAGATTATGAGGTGGTATACTTGTGGCCATTCCTACAGCAATTCCACCAGCGCCATTTACTAGTAGATTTGGGTATTGAGCGGGTAATACAGTTGGTTCCTTTTCTGTTTCATCATAATTACTTTTATATGCTACTGTATTTTTCTCAATATCATCAATTAGATATTGAGAAATTTTCGAAAGCTTTGTTTCTGTATATCTCATTGCAGCAGGTGGATCACCATCAATAGATCCAAAATTACCTTGACCATCGATTAATGGTAAACTCATCGAAAAATCTTGAGCCATTCTTACTAGCGCATCATAAACTGCTTGATCACCATGAGGATGATATTTACCAATTACATCACCAACAATTCTCGCTGATTTTCTAAATTGTTTAGACCAATCAAAACCACCTTTATACATTGCGTAAATTATTCTTCGATGTACTGGTTTTAACCCGTCCCTTACATCGGGGAGTGCCCTACTAATAATTACACTCATAGCATAAGACAAATATGATGAACTCATTTCATCATACATTGATATAGGTTTTATATTTATGTTTTTAGAAATTTCGTTATTTTGCATAAAAACTAAAATGGAATATCGTCATCCAAATCGTTTTGAACTACTTGAGAACTGTCTTCAATGTTTTCTTTAGAAGTTTGAGATGATATAGTATTTTGACTTACGCCACCAAGCATTACTAGGGAAGAGTTGTATCCTTGTAAAACTACTTCGGTCGAATACTTATCTTGACCACTTTGTTCATCTTTCCATTTTCTTGTACTTAATTGACCTTCAACATATAATTGAGCACCTTTTTTTAAGTACTGCTGAATAACATTTACCAATCCTTCATTAAAAACTACAATTCTATGCCACTCAGTTTTCTCTTTTTTTTCACCAGTACTTTTATCTTTCCAAGATTGACTTGTTGCAAGACTCAATCTAGCAACACTTTTGCCGTTAACCATTTGTTTAATATCTGGATCTGCGCCTAAACGACCAATTAATAATACTTTATTTAAGCTTCCAGCCATAATATTTTAAAATAATTTGATATGAATAATGTTAATATATATATCACAATTTAACTTGAATATTAATTTTATTATTCTAAAGCAAGAAAAAATATGCTCAAAAAGATAGTTATTAAGGGTGCAAAAGAACACAATTTAAAGAATATTTCTTTAGAAATTCCTAAAGACAAATTTATTGTAATTACAGGTATTTCCGGATCAGGAAAATCATCATTAGCATTTGATACTATTTATGCTGAAGGACAAAGAAGATATGTGGAAAGTTTATCTGCATATGCAAGACAATTTTTAGACAAAATGAAAAAACCTAATGTTGATCTAATAGAAGGATTAAGTCCAGCAATATCAATTGAACAAAAAAACAATTCAAAAAACCCTAGATCAACCGTTGCTACTGTAACCGAAATCTATGATTATATGAGAGTACTTTATGCAAGAGCTGGCACACCTTATTCTCCATTTACTGGAAAACCCATTAGGTCACAAACAATTAGTCAGATAGTTGATAGAATTAAGGATTTGCCAAAAAAAAGTACAATTTATTTATATGCGCCTGTAGTTAGAGGTCGTAAAGGTGAATATAAAAAAGAAATTTTAAGTTACAAAAAAAGAGGTTTTAGAAAAATCAAGGTTGATAACAAATTATTAGATATAGATAAAGTTCCAAAACTAAACAAAAAAATCAAACATGATATAAATGTTCTAGTTGATCGTATTGTTATAAATTCTTCTTTAGGAAATAGATTGGCAGAAAGTGTAGAAACTTCAATAAATCTTGCTAATGGCTTGTTATTCGTTGAATATGAAAATGAAACTTTGCCTAAAAAATATAGAAAAACTGAAAAATTAATTTTTTCTACAAAATTTGCTTGCCCAGAAAGTGGTTTTACAATTGAAGAGATTGAACCAAGGTTATTTTCATTTAATAGTCCATATGGTGCGTGTGAAGAATGTGAAGGTATTGGTATTAAATTAAATGTAGATCCTAATTTAGTTGTTCCAAATGAAAAAAAAAGTATTGCTGATGGTGCTATAGAACCTTGGTCAAAATCTTCTTATATGTATTATGCACAAACATTGTCATCCATAGCAAAACATTACAATTTTTCATTAGATGAAAAATGGAATAAATTGTCTAAAAAAATAAAAGATATAATTCTTTTTGGTTCGAATGATGATGAAATAAAATTTTCTTATGATGATGGTTGCGAAAAATATTCAATTAAAAAAGCTTTTGAAGGAGTAATTAATAATTTAGAGAGAAGATATTTAGAGACTGACAGTGATTGGAAAAGAGAAGAAATTTCTCAGTACCAATCAGATACAAAATGTGAGAGATGTAATGGCCATAGACTAAAAGAAGAAGCTTTGTGTGTTAAAATTAATAATTTAAATATTAGTGAAGTTACAGAAAAATCAATTTACGATTCCAAAAAATGGTTTAAATCATTAGAAATAAATCTTGATATAAAACAATTAAAAATAGCTGAACACATTCTAAAAGAAATTAATGAGAGATTAGACTTTCTTTTAAATGTTGGTTTAGACTATTTAACTTTATCTAGGGGGTCAGGGACTTTGTCTGGAGGAGAATCTCAAAGAATAAGATTGGCTTCTCAAATTGGGTCAGGATTGACTGGTGTTTTATATGTACTAGATGAACCATCAATAGGTTTACATCAAAAAGACAATATCAAACTTATTGATGCATTAAAAAGATTAAGAGATTTAGGTAATACTGTGATTGTTGTAGAACATGACACTGAAACTATGGTGAGTGCAGATCATATTATTGACCTTGGACCTGAAGCTGGAAATAATGGAGGCAAAATTGTTACGCAAGGATCTTATGATCAAATTGTTAAAAATGAGAATAGTATAACCGGTAAATATTTATCATATAAAAGTTTTATACCCATTCCAAAATCACGAAAATTAGCAAAAAATGGAAGATTTTTAGAAATTACTGGAGCAACTGGCAACAATTTAAATAATGTAAATTTAAAACTTCCCATTGGAAGTTTTACCTGTGTGACAGGAGTTTCCGGAAGTGGAAAATCTACTTTAATTTTACAAACACTTTATAATGCACTAAATCTTATATTAAATAATAATAAATCTAGAAAAATTCCTAAAGCATTTAAAGGATTTAAAGGAGTTGAATTAATAGACAAGGTAATAGATATAGATCAATCGCCAATTGGTAGAACGCCACGATCAAATCCAGCAACTTATACGGGTGCTTTTGGTCCTATCAGAGATTGGTTTACAAATTTACCAGAATCTAAAAGCAGAGGTTATAAACCTGGAAGATTTTCTTTCAATGTTAAGGGTGGCAGATGTGAAGCATGTGAAGGAGATGGGGTAATTACATATGAAATGCACTTTCTTCCTGATGTTTATATAACATGTGATGAATGTAAAGGTTCAAGATATAATAGAGAAACTTTAGAAATTAAATTTAAAGGAAAAAGCATTTCCGATATTCTGAATATGACAGTTGACGAAGGTTGCGATTTTTTTGAAAATATATCAAGCATAAGAACAAAATTATTGACTCTTAAAAAGGTTGGACTTGGTTATATAAAAATTGGACAACAGGCCACAACACTATCAGGTGGGGAAGCACAAAGAATTAAATTAGCAAAAGAACTTTCAAAAAGATCAACTGGAAGAACAATGTATATTTTAGATGAGCCAACCACAGGATTACATCAACACGATATTAAAAAGCTACTAGAAATACTACATACTTTTGTAGCAATGGGAAACACTGTTGTTGTTATTGAGCATAATTTAGATGTAATTAAAACAGCAGATTATATAGTGGATATGGGTCCTGAAGGAGGTGTTAATGGAGGAAACATAATTGCTGAAGGAAAGCCTGAAGAAATTTGTAATACTAAAGGTAGTTATACTGGTGAATTTTTAAAGCCATTGTTAAATGATAAATTTAAAAAAACAGCTTAAAAGTTGATGCTATATAGTATATAAGACACTGTTTATGGGTAATTTTTTTACATCGCTTTCAAAAGTAATTAATGCTTCTATAGCTTTAGCTATTTTATTGTTCTTATATCTTTTTTTTGACAATGGCGGATTTGCTCTAGATACACTTTTCTGGAGTTGGTTATTTAGATATTTGCATGTGTTATCAGGAATTATGTGGATTGGATTGTTATGGTATTTAAATTTTGTTCAAATACCAAGCATGCCAAAAATTAGCGATGAACAAAAACCTGCAATTACAAAAGTAATAGCACCAGCCGTTCTTTTTTGGTTTAGATGGTCAGCGTTAGCTACAATAGTAACTGGATTGATTGTAGCTTATTTTAATAACTATATTCACCAAGCTTTAATGTTAGGAATTGGCAGTGGAAGTGGAAAATTCACAGCTATTGGTATTGGAATGTGGTTAGGCTTAATAATGGCATTTAATGTATGGTTTATTATCTGGCCAAATCAAAAGAAAGCATTGGGTTTAGTCGAGGCAGCACCTGAGGAAAAACCAATTGCATTAAAAAAGGCTGTAATTGCATCAAGAATAAATACATTGCTTTCAATTCCCATGTTACTTTCAATGGTAGCTGCACAAAATTTATACTAATTTTTATCTTCTTTTAGAACTGCTTTTTGGCTAACTTTTAAATATACTAGAATAGGATTAGCAATATAAATTGATGAATAAGTTCCAAACACTACTCCTAAAATCATTGCTAAAGAAAAACCCTTAAGTATTTCACCACCAAAATAATAAATAGACAGCAATGCCAATAATGTTGTGGCAGATGTAATAATGGTCCTAGATAAAGTTTCATTTATAGATAAGTTTGTTAATTCAAATATTTGTAAATCAGAATATTTTTTTAAATTTTCTCTCACTCTATCAAAAATAACTACCGTATCATTCATTGAATAACCTACAATGGTAAGAACTGCTGCTACAATAGATAAATTTATTTCAAGTTTAAACAAAGAAAAAATTCCTAGTGTAATAACAACATCATGAAATAATGCTATGATAGCTCCTAAACTAAATTGCCATTCAAATCTAATCCAAATGTAAATCAACATTGCAGCTAGAGATAAACCGATTGCAATAATACCGGATTTCAATAATTCTGAACTTACTTTAGGTCCGACATTGTCTACTCTTCTAAAATCAAAATTATCACCAATAGATATTGATAATTTTCTTTTAATGTTTAATATAAAATCAGGTTGGTTTGAGTTTCTTTTTTCAAATTTTATAATAAAATCATTTTTATTACCAAACTGTTTTACAGAAACATCGCCTAGATTCATATTATTAAAAGAGCTTCTTAAATCTGAAATTGAAATATTATTATTATTAGCTCGGATCTCAATTAATGTCCCACCTTTAAAATCAACACCATAATTTAAACCTTTAAATATTAACAACAGTAAAGAAATTATAATTAATATTGTTGATGCTAAATTACAGGTCTTGTATAAATTGTTAAATGCTATTATTTTTTTTTCCATCAGATTAAACCTTTCTTAAATTTATTTTTTGTCACATATAAAGCTGTTAACAATCTTGCAATATAATATACGGAGAATAATGTTGTAAGAATTCCAACTCCAAGCGTGACTGAAAATCCTTTTACAGGTCCAGATCCCATTATAAATAATATTATAGCTGCAATTAAGGTTGTTATATTTGCATCTAGAATAGTTGTTTTTGATTTAGTATATCCGCTATCAAATGCTAGAATTTGATTTTTTTCATCTTGAATCTCTTCTTTAATTCTTTCAAAAATTAAAACATTTGCATCAACAGCCATTCCTACGGTCAATATTATTCCAGCAATACCAGGTAAAGTAAGTGTTGCCTCAAATAATGTTAGAATTCCAACTAATATAAAAAGATTAAAAATTAATGCGATATTAGCTATTAATCCAAAAACTCTATATTTATAGATCATAAACGCTACTACTAATATAAAACCAATAATTAAAGATAAAATTCCTGAATTAATAGAGTCCTGACCCAAATCAGGCCCAACTGTTCTTTCTTCAATAATGTTTAATGGAGCGGGCAAAGCACCAGATCTTAATAACATTGCTAAATCGGTGGCAGATTGAAATGTAAAGTCTCCTGTTATTTGTCCAGATCCACCAATAATAGGTTCTATTACACTTGGTGCGCTAATGATTTTTCCGTCTAATATTATTGCCAATTTTTTTCCAACTCCGTTAGTTGTAGCTTTAGCAAATTTTTTAGAACCAACTCTATCTAAATTAAAGTGGACAACAGTTTGATTGCTTTGATTGTCCATTTTTGGTTGAGCATCGATTAAATTATCACCGCTAAGTATTATTCTTTTGCTCACTATAGCTTGATCTGATCCATATTCAAAAAATAATTTTTCAGTACCAAAAGATTCTTCTTCATTTTGAGTAATAAATCTAAAAGTTAAATTAGCAGTTTTTCCTAACAAAGACTTAATTCTACCAGGATCATTCAAGCCAGGTAATTCTACTAATATTCTATTATTTCCTTGTTTTAATATATTTGGTTCGTTTGTTCCAATTTCATCAACTCTTCTTCTAACAATTTCAATTGCTTGATTTTGTGATGAAATTTTTATTTGGATGATCGCATATTTTGAAAAAGACAACATAAATTCATTATCTGAATTTTCAATATTAAATTGATGAGATTTGTATTGTTGAAAAAAAGGATTAATTTCACTATCATCTTTATCTAAGAGCGATTTTGTTTCTTCAATTTGATCTTTGTTAACGGTAAAATAAATTTTTTCATTGTCTTGTAGCATAATATTCTTCAAGGGTATTTTTTTATCTTTGAAGTAGTTCTTTATTTGAACAAGTTTATTTTGTAAATGTTGAGTAATTACTGGTTTATTATCAATTTCAAGTAATAGATAAGATCCACCTTGCAAATCTAACCCAAGATTTATATTTTTATTAATAAAACTATCATCAAATTTAAAAAAATTGGATGATGTAAGATAAGATAATAATAAAGTAAATATAATAACTGAAATAATTTTTAATTTAGAAAAGTATAACACTTAAATTTAATGTTATTTTTTTGGTTCTATATTACTTAGTAATGATTGAATTCCTGTTGTTCTAGTAATTTCAACTTTAACATTGTCGGAAATCAAAACTTCAACTTTGTCATTATCAATAATTCTTTCTACTGTACCAATTATACCACCAGAGGTAACTACTTTATCTCCTCTTTTTAAGCTTTCTACCATTATTTTATGTTCTTTAACTTTTTTTTGTTGAGGTCTAATTAAAAAAAAATAAAAAATTACAAAAATTAATATTAATGGTATAAATTGACCTATTCCTGATCCTGACATGTTACTCCTTTTGATGTATGGGCCTGTTTATACTATCTTATTTGCTAAAACAACTCTTAATTATTTGTAATTTTATCTAAATTATTCATATATGGTTTTAATACTTCGGGAACATTTATTGTGCCATCGGAATTTTGATAATTTTCCAATATTGCAATTAAGGTTCGTCCAACAGCTAAACCACTACCATTTAAAGTTCCAGTAAAAGTTATTTCATTTTTTTCATTTTTATATCTGGATTTCATTCTTCTTGCCTGAAAAGTTCCACATGAAGAGCAACTAGAAATTTCTCTATACATATTTTCAGAAGGCAGCCATACTTCTATATCGTAGGTCTTTTCTGCGCTAAACCCCATGTCTCCATTACATAAAACAATTTTTCTATAAGGAAGTTTAAGTTTATCCAGAATCATAGTGGCACAATTAGTCATTCTTTCTAATTCAGTAATGCATTGATTTGATTCAACAATGCTAACTAATTCAACTTTATAAAATTGATGTTGACGAATCATGCCTTTAGTATCTTTTCCATGACTTCCCGCTTCTCTTCTAAAACAAGGTGTTGCGCCTACCAAGCGTATTGGAAGTTCTTTAATATTAATTATTTTATCTTTAACCATGTTAGTTAGTATAACTTCAGCAGTGGGAATTAAAAATTTTCTATCATTTTTATCATCAAGCTTAATTTCAAATTGATCGTTTTCAAATTTTGGTAATTGACCTGTGCCAAACATAGTGTTTTCTGATGCCATTAAAGGAGGAGATATTTCTTTGTAACCATTTATTTGTGTATGAATGTCCAACATAAAATTTGATATTGCACGTTCTAAAAAAGCCAATTTATCTTTAACAAAAACAAATCTTGATCCAGTTGTCTTTGTTGCCAAATCAAAATCTAACATGTTAAGATTTACTCCAAGTTCATAATGTGGCTTTGGTTTAAAATCAAAGTTCGGTTTTTCACCTAACTTAGAAACTTCTACATTTGAATTCTCGTCTTTGCCTTCAGGGACATCATCGAAAGGAATATTGGGAATATTTGAAAGCAATGTATCAAGTTGTAATTTAACACTTGATTGCATTTTAGAAAGTTTTTCTATTTTTTTTGAAATCTCTTTAGATTTTTCAAATAAAGTTCGATCTTTAGATTTAGAAATATCTTTCTTTTCTTTTTCTAAAGATTCTTTATTTTGAATTAATTTACGATTTTCTTGGTCTAAATTGACGATTTCATCAAAATTTATTTTAACATTTCTTTTTCTTAAGGAACTTTTAAATTGTTCAAAATTATTTCTAATATACTTAATATTGTGCATTTTCTTTTTCTTTTATTTTCTTTTCTATAATTTTTACTGAATATATAGATAATTCATATAAAATTAATAAAGGAATTGCCAAACCTATTTGTGTAATTGGATCAGGGGGTGTTAATAATGCAGCAACAGCAAAAATAATTACTATAAAATATTTTCTTCTGTCCTTTAAATATTTTGAGTCTATAAAACCAATTCTTGCTAATAAACTTAACACTACAGGAAGTTGAAAACTTAAACCAAATGCAAAAATTAATTTCATTACTAAAGATAAATATTCATTCACTTTAGCTTCTAATTGAATGGGTAAGTTTGTGCTTATTCCAGGACTTTCAAACGATAAAAAAAATTTAATGGCTAAAGGCATAACTAGATAATAAACCAGCATACCTCCAAGGAGAAATAATAAAGGAGTTATGATTAAATACGGCATGATTGCTAATTTTTCATGCTCGTAAAGACCTGGAGCAATAAATTTCCATACTTGAATTAACATGAATGGACTTGTAACAAAAAATGCTGCAAAAAAAGAAACTTTTAAATAAGTTAAAAAAGTTTCCTGTAAAGCTGTAAATATTAATCTTCTTTCTATTTCATCACCTTTTACGGCTTCTGCATATGGATTTACTAAAAAACCATATATGTATTCTGAAAAATAATAGCAGAATACAAATAATACTGTTAAAAAAACTAAAGAATGAATTAGTCTTTGTCTAAGTTCTGTTAAATGACTTATGAATCCAGTATTATTCTGTTCCTTGGTCATTAGTATCCTTTTTTGAAGTTTGATTGTTATTTACATCGTCAATATTTTGGTCAAAATTTTCGTTATCAAGGACAGAAACTTCTTTTTGAATTTTATTAACATATCTTTTAATTGTACCAATCAACGATCCAATTTTTTTTAACATTACAGGAAAATCTTTTGGACCAATAACAATAATTGCTACAGCTACTATAATTAGTATTTCAAACCAGCCAATCTGTGGCATTTAAATTATTCTTTAGTGCTCGAATCTTGATTGTTTGAATCTTGATTTTCAGAAATATTCTTTTGGGTATTATCTTCTTCTATAGTTTCTGATGACATTCCTTTTTTAAAACTTTTTATACCTTTGGCAAGATCACCCATAAGGCTTGAAATTTTTCCTCTGCCAAAAAGTAAGACTACTAAAATTACAACTATAGCTATTTGCCAAATACTTAATCCCATACAAAACTTATATCCTCATTATTAATTTTTTAAAAGTGAATTTTTACTTCTTATCATCATTATTGAGAGTACCACTTATCATTTCATCTATATTAGAATAGATATTTTCTTTTTTTTCATCTTGTTTTTCTTTATAAAATTTTCCTGTACCAAAAATTGTAGAATCCACACTTGAACTGTCAATTAAACCTGCTGAACTCAATTCGTCAACTGTGGGTAAATCTGATAATTTTTGTAAACTAAAATGACTCAAAAATTCATCTGTAGTGCCATATTGAATAGGTTTTCCAGGAACGTCTTTTCTTCCTAGAGGTTTTACCCAATTTAATTCCATAAGAATTTCAAGTGTATTTGTGCCAAATGCCACACCCCTAATTTCTTCAATTTCAGATCTTGTAACTGGTTGATGATAAACAATTATTGACAAAGTTTCTATAGCAGCTTTGGATAATTTTTTTTCAACTGATTTTTGTTGAGACATTAAACTGGAAAGGCTTTCAGATGTTCTGAAAGACCATTTCTTTGAAATACAAACTAAATTAATACCTCTATGTGCATATAACTTTTGGAGTTTTTCAAGAACATTTAAAACATTAATTTTTTTTGTTATTTTAGATTTTATTGTATCTACATCCAATGGTTCGGCTGCCGCAAAAACAATAGCCTCAACTTCTTTCTCACCTTCACTTAGACTTGCTGGAAAATTTACGATATTGTTCTTTTTTAATTTATTCATTTATTTTCCTTTATAAAAATATCTTCAAAAAGATTCTTTTGTTTAATAGATATATTGCCTTCTTTAGATAGTTCCAAAGAACCAGAAAACATTCCAGCTGTAGCAGTTTTTTTTAATTTTTTTGAAGTTGAAAAGTTTAATGGAGCTAATTCATTTATATTTTTCCAATTATTTAATTTACCAAAAAATTCTTTTATTCTTTTTATACCTTCTTCAGTTGTAAAAACAGGAAGTTTTGGAATATTCATTTTTTGAAAATCTTTTGTCATGACAATTGAGGAATAAGCTTTTAGAATTTCAAAAAGTGTTAGAGAGTATTTTGTGCTATATATTGAACGTATATTACCTTTTATTCCTCTCAAAAAAACATCTTTCCCAAGTCGTTTCCTTTTTAGCATTTGATCAGACAACAATCTTATCAATTCCAATTTTTTTAATTGTAATTTAAGTTTTTCAGCAACTTCTAAGGCTTTAAACTCTTCTTCATCGGATTCGGGCAGTAAAAGTTTTGACTTTAGGTAAATTAACCATGACGCCATTAAAAGATATTCTGAAGCTAACTCTAAATTAATATCTTTAGCTGTGGTGATAAATTTATGAAATTGATCTGCTAATTTAGTAATTGATATTTTTTCTAAATCAACTTTTTGAGATTTAGCAAGATCTAATAATACTTCCAATGGACCATTAAAATTACTTAAATCTACATTAAATTTTTGAGAATCAGTTAACTGCATTATTAATATTATCTAACTATATTTATAAATTGCGATGTTTTTTTATTAACAAAATTATTAATAATTGGTGAGTTTTTTGCAACTTGAAGCATTTCTGAATAGTTTGCATTACAATGTAGCACTAAATTACAACCCGCAATAAAAGCTCTGATTGTGTTTTCTTTTATCGAATATTTTAAGGCTTTCATTGAAATATCATCCGAAAGTATCAAGTTTTTATATCCAATACTATTTCTTATTAATTGTATTACTTTTTTTGAATGAGTGGCTGCATTATTTTTGTCTATGTTCCAATAAATTACATGAGCAGTCATCGCAAATAAAGCTTTTTTATTTTTAAATGGTAAAAAATCAATTCTATTCATTTCTTTTAACGATTTTTTAATAATAGGAAGTTTTATATGGCTATCTATTTTAGCTAATCCATGACCAGGAATGTGTTTAACTATTGTTGCAATGCTTTGTTTGTGAAAATTATATATACAGAATTCACCAAGTTTTGAAACAATTTTTGCATTTGAAGAGTATGAACGATCACCAATAATTTTAGTAGCATTATTTCTTCTAACGTCTAACACGGGAACAGAATTTATATTTATTCCCAAAATTTTAAATAAATAACTAATTTGTTTAATGTAAACATCATAATATATTTTAAATTTTTTTTTATTATTAATAAACAATTTACCAAAAAAATCTGCAGTAAATATGGAATTATCAATAAATTTATTTAATCTACTAACTCTACCACCTTCTTCATCAACAATTATTGGATAATTCTTATCTTTAAATATTTGCCTGATGTTGCTAGTTAATTTTCGTGTTTGTGAAACTGTTTTAATATTTCTAGTAAATAAAATTATTCCCCATGGCTTATATTTTTTTAGAAATAATATTTCTTTTTTTTTGAGTTTTGTGCCTTTAATTCCTATAATAAACGCTCTCTTTTTATTAATCATTATTTAATATTAATTGCCAAAAGTGATATTTCTTTTTTTCTTTATTTGTAACATTTTCTGCATATTCAATAATATTTTCTGTATCACTTTTTAGAATAACTAAATTTTTGCTAAAATTATCAATTTTTTCATTTAATTGATTTATTGATCTGTATGATTCTTTTTTATTCTGATCGGAAAAATAATATCTTCCAATAAAAAAAAGGAATAAAAAAATAGTAAAAATAAAAAAAAAATATTTTAATTCTTTAATCATCACATTTTTTCTGGACTTGAAACACCCAATATCTTCATTCCAGATTTAATTACATTTGCAATAGCTTTTAAGAATATTAATTTGTCATCAGGAACTTTCTTATCTTTATTGATAAAACGTTTTTCTTCATTTTCTTTTCCCATATTCCAGTATGAATGAAACTCTGAAGCTAGTTCATATAAATAAACAGGAATTCTGTGTGGTTCTAACTTACTAGAGGAAACATCTATACATTTTGGCCATTCTGAAATTTTTTTTAATATTTTGATTTCTTCTACTGAGTAATTAAAATCGTATGAACTTACATTAATTTTATCATTAATATTTTTTCCAATATGACGATATACAGATGATATTCGAGCGTAGCAATACTGAACATAATAAAGAGAATTTTCTTTTGATTTTTCTTTTACTTTTGCAAAATCAAAATCTAACTCAACGTCAGAACTTCTATTAAGCATTATAAATCGAGTGGCATCCTTTCCTACCTCATTTATTAAATCTTCAACTGTTATATAATCACCTTTTCTTTTAGACATTTTAATTTGTTTTCCATCCTTAATGAGTTTTACTAACTGACTTACTTTGCAAATAAGTTTATTTTTATTTCCAGATAACGCTTCAACAACAGATACTATTCTTTTAACGTATCCTGCATGATCTGATCCTAAAATATTTATTAAGATATCAAATTTTCTATTTAATTTGTTGTTATGGTAAGCGACATCGGTAGCAAAATATGTCCATGTGTTATCGGATTTTTGAAGCGGTCTATCTTTATCGTCTCCAAAATTAGTTGATCTAAATAGTAATTGATTTCTCTCAACCCAATTAGAATTTCCTTCACCTTTAGGAGCTTTAATTTTGCCTTCATATATAAAGTTATCTTTTTTAAGTTTATCTACAATTTTTTTTACTTCATTGTTGTTGACCAAATCTGCTTCGCTAGCAAAATTATCGTGAGTTATGCCCAAATTATTTAAATTAAATTTGATCAATTTAATTGACTGATCAACAGACAATTTAGTTAATTCTTCAGAAATATTTTCAAAATTGTCAAAATTTAATTCTTTATTTTCTTTAATAATATTTTTTGCAATGTCTATCAAGTAATCACCTGGATATAAATCTGGATCTTCAGAAGGAAATTTATCTTTATTAAGTATTTCTTTAATTCTTAAATATACAGATTTTGTAAAACTAATAATTTGATTTCCATAATCATTGACATAATACTCTCTAGTAACAGAATGTAGATTAAAACATAGCAAATTGGCTAATACGTCGCCCAAGATAGCACCTCTACAATGTCCGACATGTAGTGGGCCAGTTGGATTTGCAGAGACAAATTCTAAAAGGTATTTATTTTTTTTTTCTGTTTCATTAATTCCAAACTTTTTACTATTTGTTATAATTTCTTTTAAGAATTGATTCCAAAACAAAGGTTTAAATTTAATATTAATAAATCCAGGTTTTACAACATTTATCTTTTCAATTTTATCATCATCTTTCTTGATAAAATCTACTAATTTATTAGCTATATCTATAGAAGATTTTTGATTTATCTTAGAAAGCACCATTGCAACATTTGTGGAAATATCAAAATCAAATTTAGCTGGTGGTATATCAACGTTAACACCATTTAATGAATCAGGAATTTGAATTAAATTTTCATTATTCAATTTAATTATCAATTTTTTAATTTTTTTTAAATAAATTTCAAAAATATTCATTTTATATTTTTATATAAATTAATCGCATATCTATCGGTCATTCCAGAAATAAAATCTGCGATTCTTCTATTTAAGTTATTATCTGATTTTTTTATATTAAAATATTTATTTGGATTTTTTTTAATTGTAATAAATAATTTTTTTATAATTTTCATTCCATTATTGTTTTTTGTAAGCACATTTTTATTATCGTACATTTTTTCTCTCAAAAAATATTTAATTTCTTTTTCAATTTTATTGAAATTTTCTGAAAAACTAACTATTCGTTTTTTTTCATTATAAACATCGTTAACTGATCTAATTTTTTTATTTTTTACATTTTTGATTATGTTTTGTATTAGGTCTTTAACCATTAAATTAATTGAATCTCTAATAACTTGATATAACAAAATATCCTTGTTTATGCTTTTCGTTTTTTTATAGTGTAACTTGTAAATTTCATTAAAAAAATTAATATCTGTTAAGTCGCTAAATCCAAATAACTTTGCTTTTATTCCATCTTGAATATCATGATTATTATAAGCAATATCATCAGAAATATTCGAAATTTGTGCTTCTAAAGATGAATTTTTTTTAAAATCAATTTTATTCTGAAAATTTTTTACACCTATGATTCTGTTAATTTTTGATAAATTGTCTGCTGGACCATTGTGTTTTAAAAGCCCATCTAAAGTTTCTATAGTTAAATTTAATCCTTTAAATTTTAAATACTTGTGTTCAAGAAACATTACTATTCTCAAAGTTTGTAAATTATGATCAAAACCACCATATTCAAACATGCATTCATTTAATGCTTTTTCGCCAGCATGTCCAAAGGGTGTGTGGCCAAGATCATGAGCAAGGCTTAATGTTTCCGCAAGATCATCATTTAATTTTAAATATCTTGAAATTGTACGAGCTATTTGAGCAACTTCTATAGAATGAGTTATTCTTGTTCTATAATGATCCCCTTCTGTATTAACAAATACTTGAGTCTTATGTTTTAATCTTCTAAATGAAGCACAATGAACAATTCTATCTCTATCTCTTTGAAAAGGAGTTCTATAAGAATTCCGAGTATCCAAAAATAATCTTCCTTTACTTTTAAATAAGCCTAATTTTGTGAAATTATTCATACTTTAAAAAAGATAATTTAATATTATATTAGTAATATCAAGGTTCATAAATGATAAAAGAAATTAAATTTACAGATAATGCAATAAAGCAAATTAATCATTTATTATCTACAAAACATAAGAGCTCTTTTTTTAGAATAGCCATCAAGGGAGGTGGTTGTTCTGGATTTCAGTATTCTTTTTCCTTTGATGAAAAACCTAATATAGATGATCTAATGCACAAAAATATTTTAATTGATAAAACTTCAGCAGATTTATTAAAAGGTTCAGAAGTAGATTATGTAGAAGAATTAATTGGCAATTCATTCAAAATTAATAATCCACAAACAAAATCTTCTTGTGGATGTGGTGTTTCGTTCTCACTTTAATGATAATTAGCTCCTGGAATGTGAATTCTGTAAGAGCAAGAATTAAAAATATTAAAGAATATTTAAATAAGTTTTCACCTGATATAATGTTAATGCAAGAAATCAAAACACCAGATGAAACTTACCCTTATGAAGATATTAAATCATTAAAATATGAGAATTATGTATTTGGTCAAAAAAGTTATAATGGGGTTGCTATTGTTTCAAGAAAGAAATTGAATAATATTAAAAATGATATTTTTAAAGATAAAAATAAACAATCGAGAATAATTTCTGCTGAAATAAACCATAAGAAAAAAGATATAATTTTAATTAATATTTATACTCCAAATGGAAATCCTGTAGATACAGAAAAATACTCTTATAAACTTTACTGGTTAGATAGTTTGTTAAAAAAATTAAAATCTTTATCTAAACAAAATGAAAATATAATTATAGGTGGTGATTTTAATATAATTCCTTCAGCAAACGATGTTCATACTCCAAAAAACTATGAAAATGATGCTATGTTTAGATTGGAGATAAGAAAAAAGTTAAGAGAACTAATTAATTTAGGTTTTCATGATGCCTATAGATTTGTTCATCCTGAAAAGCAAGGATATACATTTTGGGATTATACAAGTGGAGCTTGGCAAAAAAATAATGGAATGAGAATTGATCATTTTTTGGTATCTAATTCATTAATTAACATTGTTAAAGATGTTAAAATAAATAAGTTTCCTCGTGGCAGACAAAAACCATCAGATCACACACCTATTGAAATTGAATTAGCTTAAAGATTTAATTTTATTTACTAATTCTTCATTAATATTTCTTGGACCTTTATCAAGTCTATTCTTGTGTCTTCTTTCGCCTGGCAACCTAACACCATCCATAGATTTCATTTTATCAAAAAATTCATTTGAATGCTTATTCCAATCATTTCCAGATATTTTGTCTGGTGAAATTGCTAATATGAACTCCCCACCACTCGGTGGACCACCATCATTATTATCTTTTGCAGCTGTCTCGTAACTAAAATTATCTCCTACTAATGGTCCAGCTAATAATTCAACCATCATTGCTATTCCTGAGCCTTTATATCCGCCAAATGGCAGTAGTACTCCACCATCAGCTATTTCTCCTGGGTCAGTTGTTGCTTTACCTTCTTTATTTAAACCTGTACCTATAGGGACTTTGTGCCCTTCTCTTTTAGCGACTTGGACTTCACCCATAGCCATTGATGCTGTAGCCATGTCAAAAACTACTGGGGTTTTTCCTTGTCTTGGCCATGCAAAAGAAATTGGGTTTGTTCCAAATAATGGTTTTGTTGCTCCTGAAGGAGCAACTGCTGGCTTATAAGATGTGCATGCAAAAGCAACTAAACCTTGCTCAGCAATCATTTCTGTTTCGGGCCACATCGCTGCCATGTGATGTGAATTATTTATAGCTAAAATAGCTACTCCATTTTCTTTTGCAACATTAATTAGTTCTGGAATACCTTTGTTTAATACAATAGGAGCTAAACAATTATTACCTAAAACTTTAATTATACTTGCTGATATTTTTTTTACTTCCGGTCTTCCTTTGCCATTTATTTTCCCACTTTTAAGACCTATAACATAAGCAGGCAATCTAAATAGACCATGTGATAAAGATCCATCTCTTTCAGCTTTCATTATTAAATCTGATAAAATGTTTGAAGTTTCTTCATCACATCCATTTGCTAAAAGAGTTTTTTTAGCTAAATCAAATATTTCTTGTAATGATAAAGAAACAGTGATCATAAATTATTTGTGTTTAGTTTTTAAATCTTTTTTAAGGTCTTCGTGGTCACCAACTGCAATATGGTGTTTACTTTTTACTACGTACTTATCTAATAATGGAATAAACAATAATGGAATTAAACCACCAAGAACAATTCCTATAGCCGCAGATCTTAAATTTGGATCTAATGTAGCAGCTATATAATCGGCTATTACATGAGCTAAAACAACACCGATAATACCCGCTATATAACCATTAGACATTAATTTTAGCATTCTATTAATACTCCAGCCTGAATAAAAACCTATTAGTGGGATTATTGTATGTACTAAACCAAAAATGAAACCTCTTAACCATCCTTTATCTTGTAACCATAAAATTTCTTCTATTAAGTGTTCCATAAAAATTACGGACTTCTATCACGAGATACATATAAACATCTAGACAAAAATTATAAATAATATAATGGTCGTTGAATCTGCAATTCTATAAAAAAAATTAATAAATTTAAACATAGACTAATCTATTTTCCCATATTAAATGAGCGTATAAGAATGGAATTTTCATTAATTTGAAATTAAACTGTAACTAGAAAAAATATGGACCTAACATTAATCTATACAATAACTGGATTTGGATTAGCGGGATGGTCTGTAATAGGAAATGACTCAATACAAACCTTAGGAACATTTATTGCATCTAAGGAAAAGTGGTTTAAGTGGTATACGTTGGCTGCCACCGCTTCTGGAGCTATGGCTGTTACTATCTTTTATGGATGGTGGTCTCATGGAGGTGATATATCTTACGGAAGACTTACAAGAATACCTTATCAAGAAATTCAGTGGTACCACGCTGTTGCTCCTGGAATACTATTATTATTAACTAGAATTGGCATTCCTGTATCAACAACTTTCTTAGTTTTATCTGCTTTTGCCTCAACCGTTGTTCTTGAAAAAATGCTTATGAAAAGTGTTGTTGGTTACGGTCTTGCTGCTGTTGCTGCATATATATGCTGGATAGCTATTTCAAAATTCATAAATGAAAAATTTGATGAAATTACCGATCAATGGAAAATTACTTTTTGGCGTAACTCAGTATGGGTAACTTCTGCATTCTTATGGGCAACATGGTTAATGCATGATGTTGCAAATATTGCTGTTTATCTTCCAAGAGAACTTAGCATTATGCAATTAATGATGGTTATTATCTATTTTACTATTTTATTATTTTATATTTTTAAAATTCATGGTGGAAGAATTCAAAAAGTTGTTTTAGACAAAACAGGAACTAGATATGCAAGATCAGCAACTATAATTAACATTATATATGCGCTTGTGCTTTATTATTTTAAAGAATTAAATGATCTCCCTATGTCTACAACATGGGTATTTGTAGGATTATTATGTGGAAGAGAGCTTGCAATTTCTACAATGAATAAGGATTATAAATTTAAATATGTGTTTCCTCTTATTGGCAAAGACTTTGTAAAAATGATATTTGGGCTAAGCGTTTCTGTTGGAATAGTATTGGCTATTCACTATATAATTATTCCAAACAGATATTATTAAAATAACTTTAAACCAACAACTCCAGCAAGAATTAATATAATAGAAAAAATTTTTGTTGAAGTTATTTTTTCATTTAAAAAGAAATATCCAATAAATATAGAAAAAAATATACTAGTTTCTCTTAACGTTCCAACCATTGGAATTGGAGCTTTGGTAAATCCCCAAACAACAATCATGTAAACAATAAAAGATAAGGTTCCACCTACCCAAAATATTTGATTCGCTCTAACCATTACATTTGTAAATATATTTTCTTGCTTTTTGATTTTCAAAACTATTGGAAAAAAAATTGCAATTAGAATAAATGACCAACTCATATAAGTTATAGCTGACAGACTGACTCTTGCACCATAGCCATCCACAAGTGTATAAAGGCCAATAAAAAATCCAGTAAATAAAGAGTATTCTATTATCTTTGAATTTTTTTTACTTAATTGATCAAAAAATCCAAGAATCATTATTCCCAAACATATTAAGCAAATCGATAAAATTATTAAATTATCTAAAACCAGGCCTAAAATTAATATTGAAATTATTGATGCAACTAAAGGCCCAAAACCTCTGGCTATTGGATAAACTTTAGTAAAATCTCCAATTTTATAAGAGGACAATAAATACCAATTGTAACCTTGGTGAATTAATGCACTAGCAATTATATAAGGAATGCAATCAACTGATGGAGCTGGCAATAAAATAATAGCAATGATTGAAGCGGGTACATGCCCAAATACAATTCCTGATACAGCAACTACTTTGTCAGGATGGTTTTTTACCATACCATTCCAAACAGCATGCATAATTGAGGCTAAAAGAATGAGCAAAAAAACATTAGTGTCCATTATTAATTATTGCTTATATTTAATTAGTTATTTAGTTCTTCCGTATATGTCTTGATAACGAACAACATCATTTTCTTTTAAAATTTGACCAGTTTGCACTTCAATTATTTTAACTGGTTTTTTAAAGTAATTTTCTATTCTATGAATTGCTCCTTGTGGAATAAATGCTGTTTCATTTTCTTTTTTAAAAAATTTATTTTTGTTAATAGTTATCTTAGGTTTTCCTTGAGTTACCATCCAATGTTCAGACCTATGATGGTGCTTTTGAAGACTTATAGATGATTTAGAATTGACAGTTAATTCTTTTACAAGGAAATTCTTTCCTTCAAATAAATTAACATATCTACCCCAGGGTCTATAAAAGACATTTTTTTTATTAAAATATTTCTTTTTATCTTTTTTATAAATTTTAGATATTTCTTTCCAGCTCCCTAGATCTGACCAGGGTATATCTAATTTAATAGCATTAATTTGTTTTGTTTTTTCTAAAACTGCAAAATCAAAGGATTTTTCTACTGATTTTTCAAATGATATCTTATTTAAATAATAAGTATTATTTTTTATTTTTGCTTTATTTACTGCTTCTAGACAACTTTTAAAAGTTTTTGCTTGGTATTTTTTAAAGTTATTTATTATTGAATTTTTTCTTAAAAAAAACATTCCCGAATTCCAGTAACCTTTTTTCTTTATTATTAGTTTTGCTTTTGATTGTTTGGGTTTTTCAATAAATTTAGTTACTTTATTAATATTTTTTTTAATTTTTTTTGTTAAAAAATACCCATATTCACTAGAAGGATTTGTAGGTCTAATACCAAAAATAAACATATTTTGATCATTTAAATTTTTTTTATGTTTACTGATAGCTGCATTAAATACGCTTGTTTTTTCAATTAAATGATCTGCTGGAAAAAACATTAAAGGTTGTTCTTTTGGTATATCTTTTATTAACGCAGAAGATAATATTGCAGGTGCCGTATTCTTTTTAGCAGGTTCTAAAACAATTTTAAATTTTTTAACTTTATTATTTTTAAGAAGAAGTCTTATTTGTTTTAAATATTTTAAATTAGTGCTTATAACTGGATCATCAAATATAGGGTTTTTAATTCTATTTAAAGTTTTTTGAAATAATGACCATCCCCCAAAATCAATAAATTGTTTTGGTTGATGAATTTTTTGATTTGGCCAAAGTCTTGTACCTGCTCCACCACATAAAATTACAGGTTTAATTTTCATTTAAATGTCAGCGTAACACTTAACTTCTTTTTTACCACCTGGATGAGTTGAGGCCCCAAGATAAGCAGGTCCTACCGTTTGAGCATATTTCCACAAAGTGCCGTTGCCAAAATTTATTTTTTTAGGTTTCCATTTTTTACGTCTATTTGTTAATTCTTTTTTGGACAATCTTACATTAACTGTTCCTTTTTTTGCATCGATATCTATAACGTCTCCATTTTTAATTAAAGCTATAGGACCACCAACTGAAGCCTCTGGTCCTACATGTCCTATGCAAAAGCCTCTAGTTGCACCAGAGAAGCGACCATCGGTGATTAAAGCTACTTTCTCACCTTTACCTTGGCCATATATTGCAGCTGTTGTAGATAGCATTTCACGCATACCTGGTCCTCCGCGTGGACCTTCATATCTAATAATTATAATATCTCCATCACTATATTTTTTATTTTTTACGGCTTTATAAGCTGACTCTTCTGTATTAAAACACCTTGCTTTACCTGTAAATTGTAATTTTGTTAATCCTGCTATTTTAACTATTCCACCTTCGGGAGCTAAATTTCCTTTTAAACCAACTACACCACCATCAGGTGATAAGGGGTTGTTATATTTCCTCATTACTTTTTGATTTGAATTAAATTTAATTTTTTTTAAATTTTCTTTCATAGTTTTCCCTGTAACTGTCATACAATTTCCGTGAATATATCCACCTTCATAAAGAGTTTTTATAAGCATAGGAACTCCACCTGCCTCAAACATATCCTTTGCAACATATTTTCCTCCTGGTTTTAAATCAGCAAGATAAGGAGTTTTTTTAAATATTTTTGCGACATCCATTAAATCAAATTTAATTCCTATTTCGTTTGCTAAAGCAGGAAGATGCAAAGCTGCATTAGTAGAACCTCCTGTAGCCGCAACAATTGTAGCTGCATTCTCTAAAGATTTTTTAGTTACAATATCTCTTGGTCTAATATTTTTTTTTAATAAGTTCATAACAGCTTTTCCACTTTGATAAGCGTATTTATCTCTTGTCAGATATGGAGCTGGAGTGCCTGATGAATAAGGAAGAGCTAAACCCATTGCTTCCGATACACATGCCATTGTATTAGCTGTAAATTGACCTCCACAAGCTCCTACACTTGGACAAGCTACTAATGATAATTTCTCTAAATCTGACCTAGACATATTACCAGTTGCATGCATGCCTAATCCTTCATATACATCTGCCACAGTTACATCTTTACCTTTAAACTTGCCTGGTAAAATTGAACCTCCGTAAATAAATACACTTGGTACATTTAATCTGACCATAGCCATCATTAATCCTGGTAATGATTTATCACATCCGGCAACCCCAACTAGAGCATCATAACAATGTCCTCTAACAGTTAATTCAGCAGAGTCAGCTATAACTTCTCTTGAAATTAATGATGATTTCATTCCTTCGTGCCCCATTGCTATACCATCGGTAACTGTTATTGTACAAAATTCTCTTGGAGTTCCTCTAGCATCTTTAACACCTTTCTTTACTGATTGGGTTTGTCTCATTAATGCGATATTGCATGGTGCGGCTTCATTCCAAGTAGAAACAACGCCAACAAAGGGTTTGGCTACATCTTGTTTTGTTAATTTCATTGCATAATAGAAAGATCTGTGCGGAGCTTTTTCCGGTCCTAAAGAAGTATGTCTACTTGGTAATATTTTTTTGTTAAATTTAGCCATTATATACTTTCAATTGTTAATTGTATTTTTTGAATATCGTTTTTTAGATGAGTATAGTTAGTTTTTTCCTGGTCTACAATATTTTTCGGCGCATTATCTACAAAAGCTTTATTGGAAAGCTTTTGTGAAATTTTATTTAAATCATCTTGAAATTTAGTTTTTCTTTTTAACAAATTTTCTTTTACTAAATTAAGGTCAACACTTTGATCAAAATATAATTTAAATAATTCACCAGATATAACCAGTGCTGCAGATGACTTTTTCTGGTTTTTGAGGAAAATACTATTTATTCGACCCAGCTTTTTTAAAGCTATAGTATTTCTTTTAAAAAAATTTTTATTTGTATTTTTAATTTTTTCAATAGATATATCGATAAAAGATCCAGGAGCAACATTTAATTCGTTTTTAAAAGATCTAATTTCAGTAATAATATCAATAATCTTTTCAACTTCTTTTGAATGATTGTCTCTTTTTGGCTTTCCATATATCCAATTAGCAAACATTAGATAATTTTTACCTGAATTGTCTAATTTATTTTTCAACCAAATTTGTTCAGTAATAAATGGTATAAATGGATGCATTAAGATTAGAATTTGCTTAAATATGTAACTAGATACATCTTTTATTTCTTTAACTGCTTTCTTATCATTAGAATAAAGGATTGTTTTCGAAAGCTCTAAATACCAATCACAGTAAGAATGCCATACAAATTGATATGCATTTTTTGAAGCTTCATCAAATCGATAATCTTTAATATTTTTTTCAACAGTATTTTTAGTTTCTAAATAATTTGCGTAAATCCATTTATTAATATTAATAGTTATTTTTGGAGTTTTATTTGATGAATTAAATACACAATTGTTCATTATTAGAAAATTATTAGCATTCCATAATTTATTTAAAAAATTTCTATAACCCTTCACTCTATCCTCAGAAAGCTTTACATCTCTTCCTGGTGAGGCCATGGAGAGTAAAGTGAAACGTAAAGCATCAGCACTATATTTTTTAATTACTTCTAAAGGATCAATTACGTTTCCTTTAGATTTAGACATCTTTTGTCCTTTTTCATCTCTAACCAAAGCGTGAACATAAATATTTTTAAAAGGTTCTTTATTTATAAATTCCATTCCAAACATAATCATTCTTGCAACCCAAAAGAAAATAATATCAAACCCAGTAACAAGTACTGTAGTTGGATAAAATTTTTTTAAATATTCATTTTTTTTTGGCCATCCTAGCGTAGCAAAAGGCCAAAGACCTGATGAGAACCAAGTATCTAAAACATCTGGGTCTCTAGTTAAAGCAACTTTTTTTTTATAATATTCTTTTGCTTTTTTTTTTGCCTCAATTTCATTTATAGCTACAAAGATTTTCTTGTCCGGGCCATACCAGGCAGGTATTTGATGTCCCCACCATAATTGTCTTGATATACACCAGGGTTCAATATTATTCATCCATTGAAAATAAGTTTTTGACCAATTACCAGGAAAGAAATTAGTTTTTTTGGATTTAACAATTTTTTTTGCTTTAACAGATAATTTTTTTGCATCAGCAAACCATTGCTCTGTTAAAAATGGTTCTATGATAGAATTTGATCTATCTCCATACGGAACTGTATTTTTAATATTTTCTTGTTTAACTAACATTTCTTTTTTTAAAAGTAGTTCTACAATTTTTTTTCTAGCTTCAAAACGATCAAGACCTATGAATTCATTTGGTCCATTTTCATTAATTTTTCCTTCTTTAGTGAATACATTAATTATCTGAAGTTTGTTTCTTTTGCCAACTTCGTAATCATTAAAATCATGTCCTGGGGTTATTTTGACAGCTCCTGTTCCTTGTTCTGGATCGGCATAATCATCTTCTATAATTTTAATTTTCCTTTCGACTATTGGTATTATTGCAAATTTACCTACAATTTTTCTATATCTAAAGTCATTGGGATTAACTGCTACTGCAGTATCTCCAAGCATAGTTTCAGGTCTGGTTGTGGCTATAGTTACAAATTCATTAGAGTCATCTATTTGGTATTTGATATGATATAATTTAGAATTAACTTCTCTTTGATCAACTTCTAAATCTGAGATTGCTGTTTTAAGGACTGTATCCCAATTAACTAATCTTTCAGCTTTGTAAATTAATTTCTTTTTGTATAAATCAACAAAAACTTTTAAGACAGATTTAGATAAATTATCATCCATAGTAAAAGCATTTCTCGACCAATCACACGAACAACCAAGTTTTTTTAATTGATTAATTATTATGTCGCCATACTGTTTCTTCCATTTCCAAACTTTTTCTATAAATTTTATTCTTCCTATTTCGTTTTTTTTAATATTTTCTGATGCTAGTTTTTTTTCAACTAAAGCTTGGGTAGCTATACCGGCATGATCAGTTCCTGGTTGCCACAAAGTTTCAAAATTATTCATTCGATGAAATCTTATTAATAAATCTTGGATAGAATTATTTAATGCATGACCCATATGTAGGCTGCCTGTTATATTGGGCGGTGGAATTACTATTGAAAATTTTTTCTTATTTTGTCTTGGTTTAAATAGATTGTTTTTTTCCCAGTAAGCATAAATTTTATCTTCTACTTCGGAATGTATGTATTTATCTGTGATCATTAATATACATAAGTTTATAATTTAATAATTTGAATTAACAATAATCAATTAATGCTTAAATTAGATAGACTATTTAGAAATATTTTATATATAAAGGGTTATTAATTTGATTTATTATAAAATATGATGGCAACGTGGCGGAATGGTTACGCAGAGGATTGCAAATCCTTGTATCCGAGTTCGATTCTCGGCGTTGCCTCCAAAAAAAGAGTTGTTTTAGTTTTAAAAAAAAGTAAGTTCATTTTTTGATATTCCTCGGTAGCTCAGTTGGTAGAGCAGTTGACTGTTAATCAATTGGTCGCAGGTTCGAGTCCTGCCCGAGGAGCCAAATTAAACTACTTTTCTAGTACCAGGGATTGTTAATTGTAATGTTTTATTTAATATTATTTTTTGATCATTTGTTAATTCTGAAAACAACTTAAGTAAAAAATTATAATTTATATTCATGTGATTTTCTTTTGATTTTTCTAAGCCAATTAAATATTCTGAAAAATCTTCAAAGAAATAAGCAATTGGAACCTTTAGATAATTTGATAATTGCAACAACCTTATCGAACTAACTCCATTTGTTCCCTTTTCGTATTTTTGTATTTGTTGAAACGTAACATTGATTGCTTTTGCAACTTTTGTTTGTGTTAAACCTAAAGCTAATCTTCTAAGCTTTAGCTTGTTTCCTAAATGTTTATTAAAATTTTCTTCCATTAAGACCCCTCTTAAAAAACAAATTGAACTCTAAATAATAGTTGATTGCAAGATAAATATAAAAAAAATAAAAAAAAAAATTAGATATTTATTATGGATGTCAATTAAATATTAGAAAAATATTTCATTTTTTACAGTATTTGGCTTAAAAACAGCTTAGTCCTGTCGCTTTTTGGGTTAGCAAAAAAATCTTTTGTCGCAGCCTTTTCAACTATCATTCCTTCGTCCATGAATATTACCTCATCCGCAACTTCTTTAGCAAATCCCATTTCGTGTGTAACAACTATCATTGTCATTCCAGCTTTTGCCAAAGCAACCATTGCATCTAACACTTCCTTGATCATTTCAGGATCTAAGGCTGAAGTTGGTTCGTCAAAAAGCATAATTTTTGGTTCCATACATAAAGCTCTTGCAAGTGCAGCTCTTTGTTGCTGACCACCAGATAATTGACCAGGAAATTTTCTAGCTTGATCAGATATTTTAACAGATTCCAATTGTTTCATAGCTAATTCTTCTGCTTTTAATTTTGGAATTTTTTTTACCCATATTGGAGCTAAAGTGCAGTTATCTAAAATTGATAAATGTGGAAATAAATTAAATTGCTGAAACACCATACCAACTTCAGCTCTAATTTGTTCTATATTCTTAGTATTTTCATTAAGTTCGATTCCATCAACTATAATGGTTCCTTCTTGATGTTCTTCCAATCTATTAATACACCTTATGAGTGTAGATTTTCCTGATCCCGATGGTCCGCATACTACAATTTTTTGTTTCTGAGTAACTTCAAGGTCTATATCTTTTAAAACTTGAAAATCTCCAAACCACTTATTTACTTTTTTCATTTGTATAATTTTTTCAGACATAAAATTTATCTATCCGTTTTATATTTTTTTTCTAATCTTTGACTATATCTGCTCATATTAAAACAAAT
>Ga0187833_10000933_pt1 | contig 34325 bp, 28 predicted proteins | sample ETNtaG_37_FD_167968 | JGI IMG/M metagenome (GOLD analysis project Ga0187833, IMG submission 167968) | Marine microbial and viral communities from oxygen minimum zone, Eastern Pacific Ocean - ETNP2014_SV_400_PacBio MetaG (Illumina Assembly) | ecosystem: Environmental > Aquatic > Marine > Hypoxic...
TCGAAACCCGAACTTCCACTTCGGATGGACCAGGCGTGAGGGGAAGAAGTCCTCAGGATGTGCCATGTAGACGATGGGCTTGCCAGTCATTCGACTCTCCGTATGCAGAGCCCCCAGGTAGGCCTTCATGACCTGCAGTCCGAATACCTGGAGGAAGGACACCGTGAACGGAATGAGAATACATGAGACAGGGACTTCCCAGATGTCCACAGATCCCCGACGAAAGGCACTCCTAGAGGACGGATGGTAAGGACGACGTGGTGCCCAGAGATAACCAGCATTCCACATGTCAGAACTCAACACGCTCAACCGAGTCGACGGAACAGACGTATCTGCCACATAACCCAACTCAGCCAGAATCGTGAGCGTTGCAGCCGAGAGGCGAAATACCGGGGCTCGAAACAGCGTCACGGCTGACTGCAAGGCGCCCTCAAGGATCTCGGTAGCCCTCATCAGGCGTTCCCTCTGCTCCTCTTCCGGAAGGTGAGCATATGAGTCCTCGGCGTCGTGGGTGAGGCCGTGGCAGCCGATCTCGTGGCCCTCGGCGCCAAGGCGCCGAACGGCACCTAGAACGCCTTCATCCTCAACCAGGATCGCAGGCACAAATACGGTCGCCTTTAGTCTGAGACCGTCCAACTCCTCGATCAGGTGATCCAATTCGGCTGCAAGATTCGGTCGATCGTGGACATCAATGGTCAAGACTGCCGAAGAGGTCATGCTTTCCTCAAGGCTCACTCTGCAGGAACCTGTCCAGAACACATGATGATGGCTGCTGTCTCCTTCAGGCCTGGTGTCCGCTCTCCAATTAGGTCCAGACACTTGAATGCCGGTAGGAGTGATGCCGGTGTGATCGTCGGCGTGAACAGGAGTTTTGTTGACTGAACCGACTCCAGACCGGCCTCGATGAACATGTTGCGAACCTCGTGCGCCGAGAAATGGTGGTCCTCGAAATGCACATTCACCCCAAATCTGGTCTTGAGGTACTTAAACCAGGGGCAGAAGCGGTTCGGGAAGTCAACGACAACACGACCACCCGGTTTCACCACCCGTCGCGCCTGGCAAAGCGCAGCTAGCGGATCCGGGACATACCGAATACACGAAAATGACACCAGCCCATCGTGACTGTCGTCGTCCAGACACGCCAGTCGCTCGAAGTCCCCTTGGAAGTAGGTGATCTCGTCTCCCAGATCGAGCGAGACCGCCAACTCGCGGGCAATTTCGATTGACCGGGGCGAAATGTCGACACCGGTCATACGGAACCCCATCTCGGTCGAAAGTCGGACGGTGTACTGACCGGCCGCGCAGCCAACCTCAACGAGTTGCTGGCCCGGTTCGAACCCTCCGAGACATCGGGCCTCGCGCATCTTGCGCATCTGGAAGTAGCGGCGAGCGGGCTCGGAGGCCGCGATGGACTCTGGATCCCCTCCACTCTTGAGGCTTCGGGCTACAGCTGAGTTCGAGGCTAACTCGTCGTAGTAGGCGCTCATCTCCGCTTTTACACCATCTACTGAGGGAGTCGGTTCGTCAGCCACCGCGTGGATACTACCAAGTGTGCGAACATGCACAGCCACTGCCTTGAGGTGTCAGGGAGGCCCTATGGACCATGGAACTAGAAGCAGCGCAATCCAGTCACGTCTTCGTGAACTATTGAAATCTGCAACGTACGGGGTATTTTCCTCGGCACACCTCGAGTTCCTGGTTGCCCGTCGCGGCACCGGATTCGTGTTGAACCTTCACCGTGTGCATCCAGACGCCTCACCCTTTTGGCCTCCGATCCACCCAGATCATCTGGACTGGCTCATAGGGCGGTTGAAACGCGTGGGACACTTCGTCGATATCAGAGAACTTGCATCGACTCCAGTTCCCACAACCGAGCGGGTATTTGTGCTCTCTTTCGATGACGGTTACTCGGATTTTCTCCAACACGCGCTGCCCGTCATCGAATCCCACGGAGTTCCTTCAAACCTGAATATTGTCGCCGAATCCACATCAACTGGCCTGCCCATCTGGTCGGCCCGCCTCTACGACGCCCTGTCACGACTGGAGGTTGCGAATCTGGACTCTATAGCAGGCCTATTGCCAGATGCCCGGAACCTCACTCACAGCAACTCTCCGGAACATGTTGGTTTCGCAATCTCTAACCACATTAGACAACTTCCAACAAGCGAGCGGGTCGTTGTCATCAAGAGGATTGAGGAGGCCGGTAGGCCCAATCTCGATCCGGTCCGGGCTCTCACCGTAGAGCAGATCACTGCACTACCTGAATCTGTTCATATTGGGGCGCATGGCGGCACTCACGAACCGATGACTCACGCTTCGATCTCAGAGTTCGATTGCGACTTCGAGACCTGTCGGGATCTGTTCGAGAACCATCTCAGAAAACCTCTGGTCACATACGCCTTCCCGCTTGGTGGATACCGGGCAGAGCAACTGGATTACCTTCAGGCTGCAGGAATTGAGCAGATCCTGCTCGTAGGTGAAAGGACCACCAAGGGTGGAGAGAACATTATCCCGAGATTGACCATTGGTGGAAGGCTCCGGGGTCAGTTCATTGCCAAGTCAGTTGGAGTTTCGAGCAGGCGGGGCAATGTCTGACCATGACCTGACACCCAACCAGAGAGATGTGAACTGGTGAAAATGCTTCTTCTCACGTCCGACGCCTGTAATCAGTGGGCGCTAGCCCACCGATTGACCGCAATCGGCGACTTGGTCGGAATCGTCTTCTCAGAGAACCGGATCGGTGGCTCGGTTGGGGTACAAGAAAGGCATCGTCCCTTGCAGTACCTGGCTCATGTCGCGTTCAACTGGCCATTCCGGAAGGCCTGGTTCCAGTTGCTGGATAGCTACCGACACCAGTTCCAGTCGGCACCTAATGTCCCAACATGGCACGTTGAGGAGGTTAATGACCCGTTGACCAGTCAAGTGATCGCGAACCTCAATCCAGAAGTAATACTCGTATCAGGCACGAACCTCCTGAGCCGCCAACTCATCGTCGATGCGAACGGTTTGAGTCGGTATGGCACGCTCAACCTCCACACCGGGCTCTCTCCATATATTCGTGGTGGGCCAAATTGCACCAACTGGTGCCTCGCTACCCGTCGCCCCTGGTTGATCGGTAACACGGTGATGTGGATCAACGAGGGCATTGACAGCGGCGACATCCTTGCGACTGAGGTGACCCCAATCAACGGAGGAGAAACGCTACTCCAACTCCATCGTCGCGTAATGGACCACGCACATTACCTAACCTGCCGGGCGATCACTGAAGTTGAACGTGGACGTGCGACATCCAAGCCCCAGAAATCATTCAGTACTTCCGGTGACCTCTATCTGACCCGGGATTGGAGCCCGAAACACATGCTACGTGCATACCTCTACATGCGAATGAGACTCCGGTCTGATGTGTTGCGGCAAGGGTTTGTCGATCAACAGAATGAACTTGAGTTGGTCCATCTCAGAGAGTCTTCCTAACGCGTCCTGTGACCAGAGTTACAAACTGACTAGAACCACAGTTGTTCACCCCATCCTCATTCTGGCGGCCTGCGCCAACTAACCAGCAGTCCTGGCAAAACCCCCAACCCTTCTCCACTAGTTGCACGTGTCTGGTCAAGGTATTTGCTGACCGTGCTACCGCAGAGCCAAGAGGGCTCACTCGATCGCTACTGGCCCGCCCGCAGATGGGTGATGTCGCCGGCGTGAACCTCGACCAGCTGGCCCCCGTCGGTTTCCACTACCAGGGCACCGTCGGTGGTCAGGTCCACAGCCTCGCCGACCAGGTCGCCACCGGGGCGCTCGACCCTAACCCGGCTGCCCACGGTGGCCGACACGGCCAGGTGGTCCTGTCGTAGCCGCTCGGGGCCGTCGGGTCGGTCCAGGTCGGCGAGTTGGCGGTCGAAGGCGACGAGCACGTCGACCAGCACCCACCACCGGTAGATCTGCAGGCCGGCCCTCGCCAACGAGGTGGCACCGGGTGGCACCGGATCGTCGGAGATGGATGATTCGGGTGGTGGCCAGCCCACGTTGAGGCCGAGGCCCGCGACGATGGCGGGACGCTCGCCGGTGACCAGTTCGGCCAGGATGCCGGCCACCTTGCCCGGGTGTTCGCCTGCGAGCAGCACGTCGTTGGGCCACTTGACGGAGGCGTCGAGGCCCATGGCCATGAGCACGTCGACCACCGACACGGCGAGCGCCGAGGTGACGAGCCCCCGGCGGTCGGGGCCGCCACCGGGGTCTGCCAGCCACCCGGGGCGCAGCAGGGTGGAGAAGGTGAGGTTGGTTCCCTGGGGGGCGTCCCAGCGGCGGTCCAGGCGGCCACGCCCGGCGGTCTGGTGGTCGGTGGTGAGCACGAGGCCGTCGTCGGCGGGACCGGCGGCGCGGGCCACGAGGTCGTCGTTGGTTGATCCGGTTGTTCCGACCATCTCGAAGGGGCCGAAGCGGGTGTGGCGCAGGGCCGTTCCCCAGTTGACGACCGGGTCTGTGTCACAGTCGCCGGGTCCGTCGGGCCCGTCAGACCCTTCATTTACCCCACCAGAATCGGAAGAGTCGGGAAAATGATGCGTTCCGGTCTCCATTCGGGTAACCATATGGCGTGTTCTCCAAGGTTCTGATCGCCAATCGGGGCGAGATTGCGGTGCGGATCATCCGTGCCTGCCGTGAGCAGGGTGTGGCGACGGTCGCCGTCTACTCCGATGTGGACCGTGATGCGCTGCACGTTCGCCTGGCTGACGAGGCCTACGCCCTGGGTGGCGTCACGGCTGCCGAGAGCTACCTGAACACCGAGGCGATCCTTTCGATCATCGAGCGCTGCGATGCCGATGCGGTGCACCCGGGCTACGGGTTCTTTTCTGAAAATGCCAACTTTGCCCGGGCGATCACCGAGCGGGGCGTCACGTTCATCGGGCCGCCGCCTGAGGCCATCGAGGTGATGGGCGACAAGATCAGCGCCCGACTGGCGGCCGAGCGGGTGGACGTGGCGAGCGTGCCGGGCACAACCGACTTCATCACCGACCCCTCCGAGGTGTTGGCGTTCGGCGCCGAGCACGGCTGGCCGGTGGCGGTCAAGGCCGCCTACGGGGGCGGTGGCCGTGGCATGAAGGTGGTGGCCGACGCGGATGGTGCCGCCGACGCCGTGGAGTCGGCCCGGCGTGAGTCGCTGGCCTACTTCGGCCGTGACGAGCTCTACATGGAACGCTACCTGTCGGCCCCTCGCCACATCGAGGTGCAGGTGCTGGCCGACAGCCACGGCAACGCCGTCTACCTGGGTGAGCGTGACTGCTCGGCCCAGAGGCGCCACCAGAAGCTGATCGAGGAGGCGCCGGCCCCGGACCTCTCAGACGAGGTGCGTGCCGCCATGGGTGAAGCAGCCGTGGCTGTGGCGAGGGGCTGTGACTACACCAACGCCGGCACCGTGGAGTTCCTCTTCGAGGACGGTGAGTTCTGGTACCTGGAGATGAACACCCGCCTCCAGGTGGAGCACCCGGTGACCGAGATGGTCACGGGCCTCGACCTGGTGGAGCAGCAGCTGCGCATCGCCGCCGGTAAGCCACTGGCGTTCACCCAGGACGACGTGGAGATCCGCGGCCACGCCATCGAGGTGCGCATCAACGCCGAGGATCCAGCCGGCGGGGCGTTCCTGCCGTCGCCGGGGCGTATCGCTACGCTGCGGGCCCCCGACGGTTTCGGGGTGCGCTTCGACACGGGCTTTGAGGCCGGCGACGAGGTCAGCCAATTCTACGACAACCTCATCGGCAAACTGGTGGTGTGGGGTGCCGACCGTGACACCGCCATCCGTCGGATTCTGCGTTCACTGGGTGAGTTGGAGGTCACGGGAGTGGCCACGACCACTCCGGCCGATGTGGCGATCCTGGAACACCCTGACTTCGTGGCCGCAACGCACTCGACCAAGTGGGTTGAGGAGACCCTGGACCTCAGTGGCGTGGGATCAGCCAAGGGTGCTGGCGACGTCGATACTCCCCCGGGTTCGGTTCGCCATGACACCACCGTTGAGGTGGACGGCCACCGCATAGAGGTCTCCATGTGGGTGCCCGACCCGGCCGAGTTGGGAACCCTGGGTGGCCGCCCCCGCCGCTCCAGTTCCGGGCGCAGCACAGGTGGTGGCGTGGGCAACGGTCAGGTGGCCGTACCCATGCAGGGAACGATCGTGAAGGTGGTGGTCGCCGTGGGCGATGCCGTTGCCACCGGCGACACGGTGTGCGTGCTCGAGGCCATGAAGATGGAAAACGACGTGGTCGCAGACATTTCCGGCTCGGTCACCGAGGTGAAGGTGGCCGTGGGCGACTCGGTCGGCAGCGGTGACGTCGTGGTGGTGATCGAGGCGGGTTAGTTCCCTGCCTGAGCCGGTGGGCCCGCCCTCGTAGGCTGGCCCATGTGACTACCACCTGGCCCGGCTTCCTTCCCGGATGAGAACCCGCAGTCTCGTGAACGCCTGGCGCCTGGTGCGCAGCGGCGACCTGGCGGGCCTGGGAAGGCGGCTGGTGGCACGGATTTCCCGCTTCGGCAGCGGCCGACCAGTGCGTTATGCGCGGTGGCAGGCCACACACGTGGTGCTCACGGACCAGGACCGGGCCCACATCGCCGACCTGGCGGCCGGGCTGTCGAAGCGACCCTCGTTCACGCTCATCACCGAGGTCGGCCCCGACACCGATCCCGGCATGCTGCGGGCGACCCTCGAGTCGGTGGCGGCCCAACTGTGGCCCGAGTGGGTTGTGTACCTCGCAACCGATGCGGACCTGGCTGACGGGTTGACCGAGGATCTCACGGCCGCTGTCGCAGCCGTGGGCGATGCCCGTGTCCGCATCACGGGCCCCGAGCCGACGGTGCGTGGTAAGTGGGCGGCGTGGGTGCCGGTAGGAGGCCTGTTGCACGAGGCCTGCCTGTTCTCCCTCGCACACGCCATCTCCCATGAACCCGGAGCCGCCACGGCCTACACAGACAACGACCACGTGGACGGCCGGGGGCGCTTCTCACTTCCCCACGCCAAGCCGGACTGGAACCCGGACCTGTTGATGGGCCAGGACTACCTGGGTGGCCTGGTGGTCTACCGGCAGGACGTGGTCACCGGCGGTGGTGCGGAGTCAGTCCATGAACGCGCGCTGCGTGCCACGGCGGGCCTCACGGCCGCCCAGGTAATCCACGTTCCCCACGTGCTCTACAGCGCCCGTGTCGACCCCGGGGACCTCGGCTGGACTAAGGGAATCCACGTCACGTGGCCGCTGCCCGAGCCCGCCCCCAAGGTGTCCATCCTCATACCAACCCGCAACCAGGGCCGCCTGTTGGAGAAGTGTGTCAGATCACTGATCGGCGACGGTGCCACTACTGAGTACCCGAACCTGGAACTGGTGCTCGTCGACCACGAGTCCACCGAGCCACGTGCCCGTGCCGTGATCGACGGGCTCTCCGCCAACAACGACGACCCGGCCCACAGGGTCGTCACCTTCTCGGGGGACTTCAACTTCGCCGCCATGGTCAACCGGGCCGCCGAGGCCGCCACCGGTGATGTGTTCGTACTGCTCAACAACGACACCGAGGCGATCAGCCCCGGTTGGGTGGCCGAGATGGTCGGGCAACTCTCGCGCCCCGAGGTGGGCGTCGTCGGCGCACTGCTACTTTATTCCGACGGCACCATCCAGCACGCTGGTGTGCACCCCGGCGTGGGTGGCCTGATGGGCCACGGCCACAAGCACCGTCGTGGCGACGACCCCGGCTACTTCGGGCGCCTCACAGTGGCCCACGAGGTGGCTGCGGTCACCGGTGCCTGCCTGGGCGTCACCCGGGCCAACTGGGACCGCCTCGGTGGCCTCGACGAGGAGCATCTGGCGGTGGCCTACAACGACATCGACCTGTGCCTGCGTGCCCGTGAGGCTGGCCTGCGGGTGGTGCTCACACCACATGCCGTGTTACACCACCACGAGTCGGTGTCACGGGGGTTCGACGCCGACCCGGCCCGTAACGAGCGCCTGGCGGGCGAGGTGGCGGTGATGCGTGAACGCTGGGGCGACTCGTTGGACGCCGACCCGGCCTACAGTCCCAACCTGACACTCACGGGCAGGGACTTCACCCTGGCCGAGCACCCCAGAGTGGAGCCACCGTGGCGATGACATGGAGGATCACAGGGCCCAGCCCTACAGACGGTCGACGTTGTCTCCCGTGAACTTCCCGCTTGTGTCGAGAATGCAGTCGGCCTCACCGAGTCCCGAGGAGTCGAGGAACTCGTCGTGCGCCTGTAGCAGGACGACCACATCGGCCGACCTTGCGGCTTCACCGATGTCGAGAATCCGTGGGACCTCGCTGCCCGCGACGACGAAGCTGTCGACATGGGAATCGATGAACGACACGTCTGCACCCATTCTCCGCAAGTGGGCGACGAGTGGCTTTGCCGGTGTCTCGCGTTGGTCGCTCACGTTCGCCTTGTAAGTGACACCGGCGAGCACGATGTGTGAGCCATTCATCGGTTTCTTCAGCCTGTTGAGGGCGTCCTGAGTGCGGCGTGCCACATAGGCGGGCATGCGCTCGGAGACCTCTTGTGCCAACTCCACGAAGCGGAGCCGGTACCCGACCCTCTTTGCCACCCATGACAGGTAGTTCGGATCGATGGGGATGCAGTGGCCGCCGATGCCCGGACCTGGCCTGAAGGCCTGGAATCCGAATGGCTTGGTCTCGGCGGCGTCGACCGACGCCCACAGGTCTATGCCTAGTTCGTGGCAGAACACCGCCATCTCGTTGATCAGGGCGATGTTGATGTGCCTGTAGGTGTTCTCGAGCAACTTAGCGAACTCAGCCTCGCGGAGCCCAACGGTCGGTACAACGGTGTCGACGATCTTCTCGTAGAACTGCACAGCCCGCTCAGTGCAGTCCGCCGTCAGCCCACCGACGATCTTGGGTGTGTTGCGCAGGCCCCACTCCGGGTTACCGGGGTCAATCCGCTCTGGCGAATAGGCCAGGCTGAAGTCGACGCCCGCCGTCAGCCCACTCCCCTCCTCGAGCAGGGGTCTGACCGTGTCTTCGGTCGTCCCCGGGTAGGTGGTCGATTCGAGGACGACGAGCGAGCCTGACTGAAGGTGCTCTGAGACGGTCATGGTAGCAGCCTTGACTGCTCCCAAGTCAGGCGTTTCGTCCTCGTCGAGAGGGGTCGGGACACAGATGACTACGACATCGGAGTCATGTATGCAGGCCGGGTCGGTGGTGGCCAGGAATCCAGACTCCAGCATTTTGGCCAGGTCCGTCGAATCGATGTCATCGATGTGTGAGACGCCATCAGCCAGACCCGACACAACTGATTGGTCAGTATCAAGCCCAACTACTTCTAGACCGCCTTTACAGGCTTCCAATGACAGAGGTAGGCCGACATAGCCCAGACCGATGACGGTCAGAGAACTAGTCACTCGACACACTCACTAACTGGCATGGGGCATCCATCAAGGGTCGCGCCAAATTGATACACCAAGAAAATACCACAAGACCAACAGCCTCTCGCCAACGTCGGGATTCATCTACAGGAGACAGGAGCATACGAGAACTCCAGACCTCGTCGGACGGCCTGTCCAGAGTCGCACCTCGTCTAGAATTTAGCGAACGAAGGCATCACAGTATTCTTTCTCCGTACGTCCAATCTATTCAACTACCAGTACGGTCTTAGCGGGCAGTAGTTCCCGAGATTCATTCTCTGCCAGCCAGCAATTACGATGCCTGGAAATGTCACGGGCCTACTCAACCACTATGGCTACACGCCCATATTGGTTGAAGCTGCGATCGGTTGAGTTGTTGCCCGAGAGTCCGAAAAACCTGTACCTGATCTTATGGCGATGGACATGTTCATTCCAGGCACGGAACTCACCAAATTGCCATTCCGGAAAATTGAAGTAATCATCAAAGAGTATCACTGTTCCAGGCACAATTCTGTCACCTAACTCATGCAATACCGTAGCAGCCGATGAGTACAGGTCGCTATCAATATTGACAAATGCGACAGGGCCAGAATGCGACCTAACGAACACTGAAAGTGTGTCTTCAAACCATCCTACATGCAACTTAACATTTCCCGGTACGTCTGGCAGTATTCCATCACGGGAAAACATTCCCTCCTCATAGCCATCTATCCATTTCTCAGGTAACCCTCTGAAACTATCGAAACCATGCACAGGGCCCTTGACCTGTTTGGCAATTCGACGGATTGAATCACCGTTCCATACTCCAAACTCGAGAAACAGTCCGTCAATAGTAACCTGAGATAGGGCGTATTGTTGAAGTTCCTCGATACCCGGAAACCAGATTGCGTCATCCTCAATGAACTGGTTAACCAACTGTTCGGAAAGTCGTTGTTCAAGCAACGCAAACGGCAGTCCAATGGTCTGTTCCCGAATCGTCCTTTGGAATACGGCAGTTGCCGCCACCACGGAGCGTAGACGTGCCCGAAATCCCATTGTCACAGCGCGTAGATAGGCTCAGGTTCGACTACTCCCGGTTCCCGCTGTCCAAAGGTTGGAACCGCTGGTCCTTCAAATGAAGGACACGATGACGGATCCCGTGGCCTACTTGATAATTCCATCAGAAGCAACCATATTGCCCAGCCATGTAGGCGAAGCGCATTTACGTCGAGAGCGTCCATTGGATCTGGTGGACAATCTGGATAATACCATCAGGCAACGTACCCTGGGAGTGTGAATCACTCCCGGCTTCATATAGGTTGCCGGGGCCTTTGGACCTCGCGCTGGGGCTTCGCCGGGTCTGATTGAGGGGCCGACAAGAAACTCCGAACTGGATTCGTTCCAACTAGGTTTGAACCCGTGGCACCGTGGGCCAACAAGACGGTGCGTGTCGCATGACAAAGGGAGGTGCAACCTAGTGGAGTTCTTTAGGAACTGTTTCAGCGAGATCACTGAGCGGTTGAACGACGCTGATACAAGTGATCTTGTCGCTGCAACCGATCTCATCCGTGGCATCCTGACGTCGGGCGGCAAGATCATCGTAGTCGGAAACGGTGGTAGTGCTGCGATAGCCAGTCATCTCACCGTTGATCTCACCAAGGCAGCGGGGATTCGAACAGTCAACTTCAACGAACCCACCCTCCTAACCTGTTTTGCCAATGACTACGGCTACGAACACTGGGTCGAGAAGGCTCTCGATTACCATGCAGACAAAGGCGATCTACTGATACTCATCAGTAGCAGTGGTGAATCGGCCAACATCGCCAACGGTGCCAGAAGGGCTAAAGCCTTGGGGCTATCAATCCTCACGCTGTCAGGTTTCGCTAGTGACAATAGGCTGCGGTCACTTGGTTGTGTAAACCTGTGGGTGAACAGTCACACATACAACATTGTTGAGAACGTGCACCAGATCTGGATGCTCTCGATCGTGGACTATCTGGTAGCCGACAACGTGAAGGGCGCAGGGAATCCTCCAGAGGATACCGACTAATGGCGATTGCTGGGGTGTCCCCTGTGCCATGTCTGCGATGACCGTTCTGATTACAGGAAACCTCGGCTACATAGGTTCCGTTTTGACGCCGATACTTGGCCAGAGGGGGCACCAGGTCAGAGGTTTCGACAATGGTTTCTTCAGGGATTGCCTCCTAACACCTGTAGATGAGCCACCCGAGCAGATCACCAAAGACATCCGCGACATCGAGCGTAAGGATCTTGAAGGAGTTACGGCGGTTGTGCATTTAGCGGGATTATCGAACGATCCTCTTGGAGAGTTGGATGAGTCACTGACTGAAGCAATCAATTACGACGCCTCAATGCGACTCGGTGAGTTGGCACGCCGTATGGGCACCCGGAGACTTGTCTATGCGTCGTCCCAGAGCATGTACGGCAGGTCTGCTACCGGAATCGAGTTGGAGGAGGACACTAGTGAAAAGAACCCACTCACTGCCTACGCCAAGACCAAGTGGAGTGCTGAACAGGACCTTATGACCCTCAGGTCCCCAGGATTTGAGGTCACGGCACTTCGGCCATCAACTGTCTACGGAGCGAGTCCGCGTTTGAGATGCGACATTGTGTTCAACAACTTCGTTGCATGCGCCTACACGACTGGTGCAATTGAAATCAAGAGTGACGGGACCCCTCGTCGACCCGCAGTACACGTCCGGGACGTGTGCGAGGCGTTCATCGCTGGTCTGGAGGCCGATACTGCACTTGTCGATGGTAGGGCGTTTAATGTCGGCGTGACCGACGGCAACTACACAGTTCGGGACCTTGCAGCCGCTGCACAGATGGCAGTTCCGGATTCGCAACTGGTGTTTACTGGCGAACATGGAACTGACGCGAGAACGTATTCGGTGAGCTTCGATCGGATACTGAACGAACTCCGAGAGCATTACCGGCCGGTATGGAATCTGGATCGCGGTGGACATGAACTCCATGATCTTCTTGCTGAAGCAAAGTTTACCCATTCCGACTTCCGGGGGAGCCGCTGCAATCGGCTAGCCAGGATCAACGAACTCCTTGAAACCGGCAGGGTCGACGCATCCCTTCGACTAGTCGGGAACTGAACGTTGTACGACCTGGTCACAGACTGCCGGATCTGTGGTGCTACCGACCTTGACGATGTCCTTGATCTCGGTGCTCAGCCTCTGGCCAACCACCTCAGGTACCCAAGCGACCGGCCGCCAGAGCCGATACCGCTGGACCTGAGGTTGTGCTTGACCTGTTCGACGGCACAGATTTCGGCGACGGTCCACCCGCACGAACTCTTCACTAGCTACCTCTGGGTGACGGGAACCTCAGATGCCGCCCGACACTACAGTGACACCTTCGTTGACCGGGTTGACAGAGTATTGTCAAAGTTGGACGGCATTGGAAATAAAGCACCCAAGTTCGTAATTGAGGTCGCCAGCAACGACGGCACCTTCCTCCGGCGGTTCCTGGAACGTGGATGGAAGGCATTCGGTGTCGAGCCGGCCGGGAACATTGCAGAAACAGCCGCGGCCTGCGGAGTCCCCACGCTCACAGAGTTTTTTAGCACCGAACTCGCCGACCTCCTGCAGCGCGAGTACGGCTGTGCTGATGTCGTAGTTGCCAGAAACGTTATTCCCCATGTGGCTGATGTCCATTCGGTCATTGAGGGCCTGGCGACCGTGGCTGGCGACCGCGGAGTCGTCGTGATCGAGGCCCACTCAGCCGAAGTGATCCTGAATGAACTCCACTACGACTCTATTTATCATGAGCATCTCTTCTATTTTTCCCTTGAAACCCTGTGTGGCCTCTGCGAACAACACGGCTTATACCCATTTGACGTATTCGATAGCCCGATAAGTGGCGGGTCAGTTGTCGCATTCTTCGCCCAACACCGTTACCCACCTAGTAGCCGTCTGGATGAAGAAGTCCGCCGGGGCAGGGGTCTTGAGACGAACAGCCATGATCGTTGGGAGGCATTCGCCGACTCAGCGATCGAACATGCCGCAACCCTGAAAGAAGTCATCGCAGAGTGCAGCCGGTCAGGGAAGGTCGTCGGGTACGGAGCATCGGCGAGAAGTTCCACAATGCTCAACTTTGCTGGAATCACCAGCGCTGACGTGGTCGCCGTCATCGATCAGAACAAACTGAAACAGGGGCGTCTAACCGCCGGAAGCGATATCCCGATTGTGTCTCCTGAGGTCGGGATAGGAAAGATCGGGAAATCTGACACGGTTCTTCTTCTTGCGTGGAACTTCAAGGAGGAAATTGTCGACAAACTCCGTAGAAGTGGGTTCCGCGGCAGCATCGTTGTTCCACTGCCACGTACTATTCGGGTCCTATGAATGTTGAAGGGACATCACTGGACGGCTTGTACAGGATTGTTCCCGAGGTCCACTTGGACGATCGGGGCGAGTTCTGGCGCTCGTACTGCCGCCAGGATCTCGCCGAGAGTGGTATCAAGTTTGAGGTTTGCCAGAGCAACGTCTCTGTCAACCGACACCAGAACACGCTGCGCGGTTTTCACTACCAGCGACGGCCTTCAACAGAGCAGAAGATTCTCACGGTAATGGTGGGAGCTCTGCATGCCGTGATCGTCGATGTCAGGCCGGACTCACCCACCTTCCTGGCCCACGAGGCCTTTGATTTCGATGTCGGTGACCGCTCGTCGCTCTTGGTTCCAGACGGGTGTGCGACGGGATTTCTCACCCTTGTCGATGAAACGATCGTCCACTACCAGATGAGTGACCACTACCAGCCTGAGAACTACACCGGGTTCCGGTACGACGATCCTGCATTTGGAGTCAAATGGCCCGTCGAACCAACCGTTATTTCGGACCGGGATCAAGGCTTTGACACCTTCGAAACAATAACGCTGTGAGAGTACTGGTCACCGGTGCAACCGGCTTTGTAGGCAGACATGTCTGTCGTGTGCTATCGGCAGCAGGCCACAGTGTCATGGGAACGACACGAGAATCTGACATACTGGCCCGGCCCTCCCGTGGCAGTATGTGCAAGTACCGGATGGGGGAACCTCTACCCGAGGTGATGGCTGAGTTTGAGCCCGAGGCTTTGGCTCATCTTGCTTGGGATGGCATCCCAGACTTCAGCAGAGAGAAGTGCCTGAATAACAGGTTGGATCAGGAATCGTTCTTTAGATCGATCCTGATGTCACCGGTGCTCCGCCGAGTGGTGGTGGCGGGCACCTGTCGTGAATACGGCGACCTGACTGGCCGATCACCTGGGACGGTTGAGGTCTCTCCGGTAGACGAGTTCGGGCGGGTCAAGGACGTTCTTCATCAGGGACTTCGAACGGCCTGTGAGGAGGCGCGGATTGACCTGACTTGGTTCCGGCTATTCTACGTTTATGGTCCGGGTCAGCGTCGTGAGAGCCTTATACCATCGCTGCTGCACCAACTCGGATCGGGTCAGGTGCCTCACCTCGAGAACCCGGACAGTGCCCACGACTTCGTCTACGTAGGTGATGTGGCGACCGCATTTCGGTTGGCCGTTGAGTCAACCGGTGGGCCCGAGGTCGCCGATCTTGGATCAGGGCATCTCTGCCGCGTCAAGAAGGTGTTGCAAGTTGCCACAACCGAATCAGGCTTGGTGGCCCAACTGGCAGCAGAACGTTTCAATCCACCCGGGAACGGGCTCTGGGCAAATCTTTCTACGGCCAGAGGCATGCTTGATTGGCGACCGAGGACCGGCCTTGTCGAAGGCATACGGTTGACTCGACTAGCCAACTTAGAGTCACAGATTAATGGGATCTAGTGGAGCGCTGATGGTCAAGGCATCCGATCGGAGTGGTGAATTGAACCCGTACGAGCAATTTCGACAGGAGTGCACTGAGGAAGTGAAGTTGCAGGGTGAGGATACGGAGTTCTTGGCAACGACTCAGGAGTGGATTGATCGGTCTATGCACTCAAAGTACTCGCTTCACTTCGAGTGGCTGGGGCGTCCGATAATCCAGTATCCGCAGGACTTGGTGGCCATGCAGGAAATACTGTTTGGAGTAAAACCTGATCTCATTATTGAGACCGGGGTAGCTCATGGAGGGTCACTCATCTTCTACTCATCGATGCTTGAGTTGATCGCCTCTTGTGGCGGGCCCTCAGAGGCCACAGTTCTTGGAATCGACATAGAGATCAGGTCGCACAATCGAGAGGCAATTGAGGCCCACCCGATGGCACATCGGATCCAACTGATCGAGGGATCAAGTACTGCACCGACGGTAGTCGACGAGGTAAAGTCCGTTGCTTCCAGATTCGGGCGAGTCCTTGTTTGCCTCGACAGTTTGCACAGTTGCGAGCATGTTCTCGCAGAGCTCAGGGCGTACGCACCTCTCACATCGGTCGGCAGTTATTGTGTCGTATTTGACACGATCGCAGAGAAGTTACCGCAATCCTACTTTGATGCGAAAGATAGGCGGTGTGCTCCTGGCGACAGTCCCATGACTGCCGTGAACAAGTTCCTCGACAATAATAGTGATTTCGAAGTAGACCGTTCGGTGTTCGACAAACTCCTTATTTCAGTAGCTCCGGGCGGCTACCTGAAACGTGTTTCCTGATCGTACTACCGCACGCACTTGTCGCGGGTCCTTCCCGTGAGCGAAACGATGCCTCGTCAGGCCGCTATGCTCTGTGGTGGCCGTGGCACCCGCCTCCGCCCTTACACTGACACAGCGCCGAAACCGATGGTCGAGGTGGCCGACCGGCCGTTTCTCGAACACCTCCTTCGACAACTCGCCGAGCAGGGCATCGTCCGATTTGTTCTTATGACCGGACACATGGGTGAGCAGATCCACGACTACTTCGGGACCGGATCGAGGTGGGGTTGGGACATCGGGTATTCTCACGGTCCGGCCGGCTGGGACACCGGTCGTCGCGTCGTCGAAGCGGCCGGGCTGCTGGACGAATCGTTCGTACTCCTCTACTCGGACAACTTCGCTCCGGTCGACCTCGGTGTCCTGGCCAACCGGCATTCGGAAACCGGCCGATCTCTTACGGTCACACTCAAGTCGAAGATCGGCGGTAACGTCAGGTACTCGCCGAAGGGGGATATCACTGCCTATGACCCGACACGATCCGCCCCTGGTCTTGGCCACGTCGAGATCGGTTACATGCTTGTCGAGCGCGACGCCACGCTCAGGATGTTTGAGGCGATCGACGGCTATCCGGACATTGCGTTCTCGGACGTACTTTGTGCAGCTGCAGGAGTCGGGGAGCTCGGTGGTATCGAGCTAGGCGGGGCGTACTACAGCGTCTCCGATCCAACCCGACTGGAGTTGACCAGGAAATACTTCTCCACCAAGAAGATCCTGCTCATCGATCGGGATGGCACGATCAGCCGACGTCTTGCACGGGGTCAGTATGTCGCGACCTGGGAGCAGTTCGAGTTCGTGCCAGAGACCGTGCAGGCGATGCGGGAACTCGCCGATGACGGCTTTGAGTTCATCGTCATCACCAACCAGGCCGGGATCGCTCTGGGCGTGGTAGAGGAGGCCGAGGTCGATCGAATCCACGAGAACATGACAATGGAACTTGGCCGACGGGGCATTCCTGTCCTTGATGTCTACATGTCGCCAGACCATTGGGACTCAGGCTCGGTAATGCGAAAGCCTGCACCGGGGATGTTCCATCTTGCGTCGGATGAGCATCGCTTCCGATTGGACCGGGTGCTCTATGTGGGTGATGACATCCGCGACTGCCAGGCGGCCGCGGCAGCCGGTTGCGGTATGGTCTTCCTCACTGACGGTTCAGACATTGGGCATCTGCCGGTGACCCGTCATCATCAGTCGGCCCACCGTTCGCTCATGGAAGCACTCGAGATGATCAGGAGCCGGTACGACGAGGGAGAGCACCCCTGATTATCAGTCGAACACCACTAAGGTTGAGTTTCTTCGGGGGCGGGACCGATCTTCGTTCCTTCTACCGCCGACGGCCGGGACGGGTGATTAGCACTAGCATCCAGTGCTACCTGTATGTTGTCATCCGGCACCAGGCAGAGTTCGTCGAGCACCGCTACCGGATCAACTGGAGCAGAACTGAGTTCTGTGACGAGATCGACGAGATCCAGAATCCGATAGCGCGCGAGGTGTTACGGAAATTCGGCGTGGAACATCCGATTGAGTTGACGACATTCTCCGACATCCCTGCGGGAACCGGTCTTGGATCATCCAGTGCCTTCAGCGTCGGGTTGTTCAACGCTCTTCATGCGCTGAACGGCGATCGCGTCACGAAGCACACTCTGGCCGCAGAGGCGGCGGCAATCGAGTTGGACGTCCTCGAACGCGCTATGGGCAAGCAGGATCACTTCGCGGCTGCATACGGTTCGTTTAACGTCTACACGTTCAATGCCGACGAGTCGGTCACGGTCGAGCCGGTGTACTACGACCCTGACATCGTTGAGTCGCTGAACACCAGGTTGATGCTGTTCTATATGGGTAACCAGCGCGACGCTTCCAACGTGTTGAAGGCTCAGGTAGCTGCTACCGGCGAGAAGGAAGATGTGCTAACAGCCATGTGTGACATGGTCGATCCGATGGTCGAGATCCTGTCTGGTCGAGGTGTTCTCTCAGATGTCGGTCCTATGCTTCATGAGAGTTGGTTGTTGAAGCGCTCAATAACGAACCGGACCTCAACTGCCGAGATTGATACGGCATTCGAGCGGGCAATGGAAGCGGGCGCCGGCGGTGGGAAACTGGTCGGTGCAGGTGGAGGGGGGTTTCTCATGTTCTTCGTAGAACCCTCGCGGCAACCAGACGTTGCTTCTGCTCTCTCCGGCATGCCTTTCATCAAGCCTCGGTTCGACACTGGTGGCTCACGAATCACGTACTACGAGCCCAAGCGTTTGGCTTGACATCAAGCGCGATCCGAACCTAATGAGATCTGGAAGGGTGAACCGCCCCGGGTATTGCGCAGGCTCTGGTGTGGTCCGAGTTTCGTGGAGGTGGATTACTGGACTGTGGTGCTGCTGTCCTTTAAGAGGACAGTATGGCCTGAAGGGGTTATGCACCTGAGTTTCGTCGCCGGATCATGGATCTGGTCGACGGTGACCGCAGGATTTCTGAGGTTGCCACTGATCTTGGAACCAATGAGCAGACAATTAATGCTTGGCACCGTGGGGACCGCGTCGACCGTGACCTCGGACCGGGGCTCACAACCATGGAGAAGACAGAACTGGAAGCGGCCCGTAAGCGTGTTCGCGAACTCGAGACCGAGTTAACGGTTCATCATCGAGCCACCGAGTTGCTCAAGGAGCATGCCGACATAAGAGCAGGTTCGCAGCCATCGCGATGATGGCTGCGGAGGGGCTTCCCGTCGAGGTGGCCTGTCAGGTGTGGTCGGCGGGGGCGTCTGGCTTCTACGCCTGGCGGATCCGTCCGATGTCGAAGCGAACGATTCGTCACGCATGGCTCACCAATACGATCCGACAGGTGCATGCGGACTTTCGAGGTATGTACGGGTACCGGCGTGTCCACGCCGAGTTCACAATGGGAAATGGCACCGCCATCGGCAAATAAGCGGTTCACCTGTTGATGTGTAGGGTCGGCCTTCAGGGGATCTCTGGACGACCCAGGTGGCGGCAGACACCCAACTTCGCCGCTGCAAACGATCTCGTCAATCGCCGGTTCCACCGCGACCACTCGAACCAGTTGTGGGTCGCCGACATCACCGAGCATTCCACCCGGGAGAGAAAAACGTACTGCGCTGTAGTGCTCGACACCTTCTCACGCCGTCTGGTCGACTGGTCCATCGACTCGTAAGCGACTGCGGCTCTCGTCACTCACACACTCTCAATGGCCATCGACTGCCACCGTCCATGGGATCAACAGGCGACTACTACGACAAGGCACTGGTCGAGTCATTCCGGAGCCGAATGCAGATCGAACTCCTAGACAGACATCGCTGGGAGACCAAAGTCGAGTTGGCCAACGCAATCCTTGAGTACATAGAGATCTTCCACAACCGCCAGCGTCACCACTCTGCGCCTGGCATGGCTACACCCGGTGAGTCCGAGGCTCGACATCACGCGACGACAACGTGAGTCCAACCAACCGACTCCACCAAACCCAAGGCACATCACCCCTCCTTCAATCCCAGCACCAACACTTCGTTCCCACGTCAGACCTGATCGACAACAAAACTGGCTAGGTGATTATCGGCTCCGCCGCTCAAGAACTATCGGATCCTTGTTCGACGGTGGCCGATGCGACGCCTCCGAGGGATTGAGAGCCGCGGTGGTCACCGGTGAGTAAGCCTCGCCTTGTACTTCATGAACATTGATTTGGCAATGCTCGGACAAGCCAGATTCACCTCAGATTATTGGAAGCAGTTTCCAATATCCTTGCTGAAGAGGGTCTTGTTAGCAGGCTCGACCAACCGTTTGAACTTACAGAAAGATTCGAGGAGGATTGAACGACGCTGGTGACAGGTTGCCTTCCTACGGGCATTGCATAGGCGCCAACTTGTAGGGGTAGGCTCCTGCCTAGCAGAGGGAGCAGGGGACGTTAAGATGCAGGTTCCTTAGACTGAGGCGATTCGGAGACCCGTTGGACAGAAAAGCTCAAATTCTGCTAGCTGATCTTTTCTATGTAAACCACCTTACGACAAATCGGCTATGTGTCCCCCTCAACATCGGCTATATAAGTTCCTATGTAGAGAATCTTTTTGGTCAAGATGTTGAAGTCTCCATGTATAAGGACGTTGCTCTCTTACTTAATAGAATCAAACACCAACAACCTGATATCGTTGGTTTCTCATTTTACTTTTGGAATCAGAATCTGAACAACTACGTTGTACAACAAATTCGCAAACTATATGGAAGTGATGTTCTCATAGTCTTTGGCGGACCTTCAGTTGACAGCGATCAAGCTGAGCAGTTGAAGTTATTCAATAATTTCCCTGAAGTCGATATCTTTGTTGAGGGTGAAGGTGAGGCTGGATTTGCAGCCATCGTCAACAGTGCACTTGGTGGGGAAGGAACGTTATACGGATCTCCAATCGATTGTTCATTATATTTTCAAGATGGCCAGTTGGTGAAGGGTGAGAATACTAGTACTAATCTGAATCTCAGTAACATTCCGTCTCCGTATCTGAATGGTTCACTTGACCAGTTTCTCAAAGCAAAATATATGCCACTTCTGCAAGCAACTCGAACCTGTCCGTATCAGTGCACATTCTGTGTTGAAGGAAAGGAACGTGCCAGGTTGCGCGCATTCCCGTTGGAGCAAGTTAAGAGGGAGATTGACTATATCTGTGAATGGAATAGGGATCGTCCTCACGTAGTATTGAACCTGGCAGAACTCAATTTTGGAATACACCGCCAGGATCCTGAAATTGCTGAATATCTGCGAGAGGCAGCAGACAGGGTCGGTTATCCGAGAAGTGTCTATTTTTACCAGGACAAGAAGTTCCGCGAAAGTGGAAAGCAGGTTATTTCCGCGCTCGGCCACCTCAATAAGGATGGTGTTATCTTCAGTCTTCAGACCGATCATCCAGAAGGTGTTCTAGCTATCAAGCGAAAGAATCTTTCCAATGAAATGATTCAGGATGGCATTAGCTGGGCTAAGGCAAATCGAGTTCCTGTGACTACGGAGTTGATCTTTGGATTGCCTCACGAGACCTATGGCTCAATGGTGGACCTCCTAAACAAGTGTGTTGCTCAGGGGTTTGATTCGATCATGGTACATAATCTCATTCTCGTAGAAGGAAGCGAACTAGCTCGTGAACCGGAAATAGAACGTTGGGGATTTCATGCTAGTTATCGACTACTTGGGAATAACTCTGCGATGCTTGATGACACATTTATCTATGAGTTTGAAAAGGTAGTTACGGCCAGTGATACTTTCAATTTTGAAGACTTCATAAATATTCGATGTCTGAATCTTATGTTCTTCTCGGTGTTTCAGGGAAGTTTTTTTAAATACTTTTTCCATTATGTGAAAAGCAAAGATATTCTCCTTGCCTCGTTCTTCCATGAGTTTATGAACCCGTCCAATGCAGAGGAGTGGCCCTCAGCATATTTTCAGTTTGTGAAGGATTTCCGAACCGCTGCAGTCGAGGAGCTCCATCCCGATTTGGACTCCCTCGCTGTAGCCGCGGAACAGACATACTTTACCAATGATGGTGTGGGTGAACCAGCCCGGCTAAACCCCTATTTCTACTCACGCTTGATGTACAGAGAGCGCGATTGGATTGAGACCGTCCTTCTCCGGGTTTTCTGCAATATCGCACCCCACTTGGACGGTGCCGAAATTTCGGAAGCAAAGAACATTCTTGAACTGTGTGGAAGGCTGGTTGTGGACTTACGAAATATCCAGCCCTGCGGGGGGGAAATCGATGTTGACTTTGACCCGAATGCCTGGCGAGAGGATAAGTTCCATCAACCGAAACAGGACTTTGCTACCTACGAAGGATCGGTCTCCTTAAGCATCACAGATGACCGTATAGAAATGTTGAGGTCATTTTGTGAGAGAGAGTCTCACCTGGATGACAAGGATTTCTTCTTCGTAGCTGTTGAGACGCTATTTCCGAGAACTGTTTTGTTCTACGATATTGATTCTTCAGGACTTGAATCCCTACCGCATAAGAATATTGAGGACACAGTCATCAACCACTCGCCGACTGTCTTTGAAGAATCCGTTACGATTAACGCCCTGGTATCAAGATCGAAATCCTCTGATCCGGAAATGGACTAAAACACCGTGCACCGTAGCGGACCGAAATACTCTAACTATAGGTGTAATCATTTGCATACTTGTTGCTAAGTGTGTGACCATCAAAGAATCCCCGTTTGGCCCGCGTGATAGGTATATTACACTTTGAGCAAGGTCCAATCTCTTGAAGGCTCCCGTGGCTCATTAGGTTCCTGATACGGGAGAGTTCGGCACTATTATAGAGTTCAAATGGATTTGAATCCAACACATTCCCCAATTCAAAAAAAGAGGCGTTAGCGTCAACGCAACACAGTTTCACCTTTCCGTGTACATTGATGTTGTACTTATCCCAAACATATGGACATTTATCCACATCAATGTTGACATTTGAACTGACGTAGGGGGAAGTTGTTCTGGCTCCAGGTAGGTTAACCTTGGTCGCATTAGGGTAATTGTGTTCTGCCCAATTATGTTCGGGAAAATATAGAAGCATGTCGCCCTTAGAAAAATCAAGATATTCAGACCAATACTGAACATAGTCATCCCAATCATCGACATTCCGTTCTGAAGATATCATCCGTATCATCACTTTGGATTTGTAATCTCCAGCATTCCGTAAATCGATATATTGATGTGTATTCGCCATAATCGTTTCAAACACTAGGCCCTTTCGAATATCCTCAAAGACTTGTTTATCTAGACTGTCGATACCAATTACGATCTCACCAACACCAGCATCTAAGATAGTAGTTCCAACCTCAGTGTTCAAATGTGAGGCATTTGTAGGAATGCCTACCGATTCAACTCCTTTTGAGCGAATATATTCGATCTTAGAACCAATGTTCTTATCTAGAAGTGCTTCACCGATACCACACAAAACAAACTTCTTGATTTGATCAATATCAGGCCCGAAACTATCGATGATCTTTGTGAAAAGATTGTGAGTCATTATCTGCCTATCCCACCGAGTCTCATCAATGCAGCACATGGGGCAATCAGCGGAACAAAGTCCTTTAACAATCTCTATATCTACTGTCGCGGGAATAATCATTTCAGATTGACTCTCCAGTTCCTAGTTGGACAAGAAATATTCGATCCACGAAGAAATGGCCGGTGCGAAATAAAATTTGCTTGCTTCTTCAGAAGGGACTACGCCCTGCACTGGGGATGCACTGGGGATGCACTGGGGATGCACTGGGGATGCACTGGGCTCAATTCTACCTTCATAGTATTCTTGCTCCCAAGGGACATGTGGATGATTTCTAGAACATGTAGAGGTTCTTAGATGAAGCATAGACTACCATTCACGTCGCTATTGGCAGACGTGGCGAGGGACATGGGACGGATCGCGTATGGCAGATCCTAGATTACCGAACTCAAGGTTGCTTATGCGACCGGCGCGGCAGAATACGGCTGGTGTGGGCGTTGCCACGACCACATCTATCGATTCCAAGATGTGTTTGGTGACCACATTGGGAGCCAGTTTGCCATAGCAACTTCGAGTTGTACCGGAGCACTCCATCCTCAAAGGGGTCGACTGGTTCAACCACCGTCACCTGTTCGACGAACTCGGCCACATCCCACCGGCAGAGTTCGAAGACCTCCACTACCGTCAAAGCGTCCCAACCGAGTTGGTCAGGACTCAAACATACCAGTGATGTTCTCTGGGTTTAGTGGAGTTGGTCTGTTTGAATCGGTCATGCTTCCTGACAGCGAGGAGACAGTGAGATGCCGAGGTCCTAGCCGCCCGAGTACCTCCGTCGTGTGATCAACCTGATTGAATCCCGACATATTCTGTGGCCGAGGTCACTGAGGGCCTGGAGGTGACGGCAGCGACGATCTGCAACTGGTGGAACCAGCATCTGGTCGACACCGGGCGAAAGCCAGGAACGTCGTCGGAAGATAGTACTGAGTTGGCCACAGCTAAGCAGAGGATCGCCGAGTTGGAAGCCGAGTTGGCTGCGACTCAGCGTGGCTACGATCTGCTCAGGGCGGTGGTGCCCCCAAAAGGACAGTTTGAAACCGCCGAGGTGATGGCCGCAGAAGGCCATCCGGTGACGGTTTCGACCCGGGCGTGTTGCGTGTCGGAGTCGGGGTTCTACGCGTGGCGGAGGAGGTCACCGTCGAAGCGGGCGATTCGTCACGCCTGCCTAACGGACCTGATCTTGATGGTCCATTACGACTCAAGGGGAATCTACGGGGGCTGTCGGGTACATACGGAGCTCACGATCGGGAGAGGCATCCCGGTCGGCTACGAAGCGGTCTGTCTGTTGATACGACGAGCCGGCATACAAGGGCTTCCAGACAACCGGAGCCGGCGCTGCAAGGCTCCTTCGGCACCGACGGCAGCAGACCTCGTCGATCGGAACTTCGCCCGTAGCGACCTAGATCAACTGTAGATCACCGAACACCAGACCCGTGAAGGCAAACTCTACTGCTGTGTCGTGCTCGACGCGTTCAGCCGACGCGCCGTCGACTGGTCGATCGACTCGACGCAGATATCGACACTGTTCACCGACGCGCTCGGGGTGGCCACCTCGAACCGGCAACCCGAACCCGGCTCCGGGCTGATTCTTCACTCGGACCAGAGAGTTCAGGTGGAGTCAACCAGTCGTTCACCCTCCGAACCCGCGAATCGGAGCTGTTGCCATCGGTGGGATCGGTCGACGACTGCTTCGACAACGCCGTCATCGAGTCCTTCTGGGCGCGACTCCAGCTCAGGGTCCTCAACCAGAAACGCTGGTAGGCCCGAGTCGAGTTGGCAAACGCCATCTTCGAGTATCTCGAGATCCTCCACAACCGCCAACACTGCCACTCAGCAATCGGGATACTCACCCCAGTCGAATATGAGACACTCCGAACCCGACAATCCGTAGCGTGACAAATTCCAACACCCACCCGCGAAATACCCAAGACACATCGGCCTGCGCGAAACCTGGGGCAGTTCAGTATCCTCGTCCCCCTCGTCAGCAGTACCTTCTGGAGAATCGCTCAATGAGACAACTGCTGAACCATTACCTGACTGGTCAGGTTGACTGGAACCTAAGAGTCATTACGGCTGCCAGTTATTCGTCTTATCGTGTCTGACATGGGTAGCGTTAACGGGACCAGTCGGACCCTTGTTGACTGGTGTCTTAGTTCTCTAACCGGACCTACTGGGAACAGGCAGAGTTCTGAGGTCGACCTGTCGATGCTCACAGTCGTGGTGCCCTCCCTAGACCGGCAGGACTACCTGCTACGACAAATTCGCTTCTGGGCATCGAGTTCTGCCGATCTCATTGTCATCGATGGTTCGACCCAACCGCTTGACTACCGAGTCCGGTCCGCAATGGAGCACCATGAGCGAATGACGTACCTGCATGCACAATCATCGCTGAGCGAACGCCTGGCAATGGCAGCCGAGAGGATCGAGACCCCGTACACAGTTCTGGGCGCCGACGATGAATTTCATCTACAGACAGGTCTGAGTGCTTCACTGGACATCCTTGGGGAGAACCCTGAACTGGTCGGCTGCATCGGCCAGTGCCTGTGGTTTGGCATAGTTGGACGGGCGCACCACCTCATATGCGGCCCTTCGTATCCGCAACACCTCGGATACAGCGTCAGAAACCCTAATCCTGCGGATCGCTTAATGACAGCGATGTCTGGATACACCCCAGCGACCTGCTACGGGGTACTCCGCACGCCTACATGGCAAAGCACCTGGGGTTCACTTCCAGACTGGTCAGCACCAACAGCAATGGAACACCAACACGCGATGGCCGTTTACCTCTTGGGCGGCTTTGTTGCGACAGACCACATCCAGTGGCTCCGATCCAGTGAAAACGAGATGATTGTTAAGCCTCTGTGGAATAGTAAAACCAGCTTCACAGAGTGGTGGACGAGGTCGGATGCCATCGTTCAGGTCGAGTACTGCGAGTCGGTGGCCACCCTTGTCTCTCAACAGTTGCAGGTAGAAGTGAGTGAGATTTCTACCTGGGTGTTGGAGGCGATCGAGTCGTATCTCATCATCCAACCCCAACTCGACGTAAGTCACAACAAGCCCGCCTACAAGGTGACGCGACCATGGCGAGTGCATGAAGCGCCACGGATGCTCAGCAACCTCTTACCAGACTCACTATTGCTACGGGTCAAGTCAGCCAAAGGTAGGGCACTTCGTGCCCTCGGTCAGCAGGGGGGAGATTACTACGGGACTCTTGATGAAATGCCAGCCATTCTCCAATCGGAGGGGCTCGTCCTGACATCGGCTGCCGCTGCGGAACTCGCCACCATCGAGGCCACAATCCAGGAGTTCAACACCCTAAGAGCCGATCCGGCTCTACGTGTGACATGACCCTTCGGTTAGAAACAGAAATGAAGTCACTATTCGTAAATCCTAATCTCTGACCAGGAAATCCAACAGGCAAGTATCTCTCTGTGAGATTACGTTATGACAGTATTTCAAAATACCGGTTTGGATTATGACCTACTTGATAATCGCAGCATATACACCCTCCCTGGTGTTGCTAGCAATATCTGGTATTCATCAATTAAGTCTCTTGAAACCAGTCTGGCACAGTTCTCCTTCAATGACATTCTCAATAGAGCGTCCGTCTTCCATTTCTGCGATGCGTCCGAAAATGGGTGCCAACTCGCCTAGGTACTGATCAACTATTGCAGGCGTGTGTTCTGTACATATATATATCCTATTAGATGCAAGTATACCGACTCTTAGCATTTCTTGGGAAATATAGGTCTTGTATAATCGTTCTCGTGGTGAATCGATACGAAACTGCGGAATGGATGTAAGGCCGTTTGTCCGGAGTTTAAGGCCAAACTCTCCTGCAATACGTTGCCAAGCATGGGTAATAGTCAGGCCTGTAGCTACAATTGATTTCCATGTTTGTTCTCTGCCCATCACCTCAAGAGTGGCCAATGCTGCGGCAGATCCCAATCTATCAGTCCAGAATGTGCTACTGATGAACGACTCCTCTGCAAGAGCCATAATCTCCTCTGTACCGATAACCGCTGCAATGGCATATCCATTTCCCAGAGCCTTTGCAAAGACAGCAATATCTGGATCAACTTGATATTCAAGGTGAATGCCTCCTAGCGTTTGTCGCAATCCGGAAGTAGATTCATCAAATATCAAAACGATATGATTATCCGTTGCGAGACTTCGCACTGATTTAATGAAATCGGTATTGGGAGTGACGTCTCTTTGAACTTCCATAATAATTGTGCCAATATTGTGCTTAGCTACAAGTAAGGCAAGAGTCTCAATATCATTGTATTCAAATGTGTGAACTGTCCCAGCAAGTTCTGAAGGCACTCCAACAGGGTCCAATCCCGGCAGAAGGTGGCCATCCAACTGATCATTTCCCTGTAGGTTGCTCGCAAGATACCAATCGTGCCACCCGTGATACCCACAGACAGCCACCTTGGTTCGCCTCGATGCCGCTCGGCCAATTCTTACAGCTATGGCACAAGCCTCACCGCCTGTACGCGCAAACCGCGCCATCGTTGCCCAGGGATGGAGATCGATAAGAGTTTCCGCTAGGTAGACCTCCTCAGGACAAATCAGCGTCGACAGGTTGCCATTGTTCACCACCTCCCTCACGGCATCATCAACCTCAGGACGCGAGTACCCAAGTACATTTGTACCAAATCCCATTGCTGCCATATCCAGGTACTCTTGGCCATCCAAGTCCCAAATCCTGCATCCTGAGGTTCTCGAAAAATAGGTAGGCCACTTCCCAGGTAGATACATTTCTGGCCGCTTCGATAAGAGCATTGTGCCTCCAGGAATTCGGCGTTGAGCACGCCTCCACAACTTCTGGCCATTACTCATTTCGCTTCCAGCACCACGCAACAAATGAGAATTGTTGCTATATTTTGATGGGTCTTGATCATAGAGTTCTATTGCATCCGTCCATGAGAAGTCAATATGTGGCCAAAACTCTTCTACGATTTGTGAGACAACTAACAAGTCGTCTTCTTCATCGACCGTCCATCGTATGGCAGAGTAGTCCCTACTGCCAGTATAACTATGCCGTCGAAACATGGATGAGTGTTTCATTAGTGGAGTTACATGTTCAACTTCGTGATCGGTTGTCACAAAAGAACGTGACTTTTCAAGGGCAGTTCTTGAAAATACCTCAACGTCAAGGCCATCTGGAAATGTAGGATCGATTGTGTTCGATAGATAATCAATCTTCATTTCCAGAAACATTGCTACCATTTGGTCAACTAGTGCAGGATCTACCAACGGACAGTCACCTGTAAGACGTACAACAACGTCTGCTTGGGCGCTCTCGGCCGCCAAACAATATCGATCGAGAACGTCTCTTTCGCTTCCGCGAACCACACGCAGATGGAGTCCTTGAACCAAGGCAGTTAACTCGTCGTCAACTGGATTATCACTAGTCGCGACGAGCACTTCATCTAATGCTTTTGAAGTGGCCAACCGTCTTAGCAGGAACTCAATCATTGGTATACCACGAATTGGTGCGAGGACCTTTCCAGGGAATCGAATAGATCCGGTACGCGCCTGAACAATTGCAACGACCTTCATGAAGATAGCCATCGACGAGGGTCAATCAGGTTTAGATCATTTGAAGAAAGTCCTTGAGGTAGTTTAATCGAACTGGGATTGCTGTTCTGGATAAGGTCCTCCAATTGTTCCATGCTCTCGACTCCTATCACCAGGCGAGAAACATTGTCCTGTGACAGTATATAGCCAAGACACGCATCTATTGCCGTGATAGATTCTCGTTCTAACCAACTATGCCATTCAGTCCATATTTGGTTCCAGTTATTGAATTCAATGGGACGGTTCGTATCATCCATTAGAAGAAGACCTTGAAGAAAAACTGATCTAACGTCAAGTGTGATGCCAAGTGTAGGGAGACGACTCAACCAACCGGAATCTCGTAATCGTTGATCAAGAATATTCATCGGTGCCTGAACTACGTCGATATCACCACTGTCTAGGATATCAGGTAGCTCTGACGGACAATATATTGAAACACCAATTGTTTCTACCAAAGTTCGAGATTTCAATTGTGCTAGGGCATGAAAGATATGTCTTCCAAGGTCACCGGATAATTGGTGGGGGTAATGGACTAGCACTCCGGCAAGAGAGTCTATCTTGAGACGTGTCAGTGATTCTTCAACTAACTTTTGTGTCCAGACATCAACATTCTCAATCTCGTCTGGCACCAATGGAATCTTGGTAATCACTCGCCACTTCTTGACTCCAACATCACCCAACATGGACTCAACATTTCTGTAAGCCATAGCGGTATCAAGGGTTCTGATACCAGTGCTCCACGCGTATGTCAGGATGTTTCGCAGGTCACGAAGGGAGACTGGGCCACTTTGACGTGAGATCCCATAGCGGCCATCAAATTGCGCTGTGCCAAGGATAAGTCGTGGTGGCAACGTCGGCGAGCGACGACAATGGGGTCGGCTGGTCACTCTGGTTCCTATCGGGCTAGCGACGTCATCGTGTTGGGCACAAAACCTAGTGGAGTTAGGAGCAACTGAGGCTGTCTGTGTTCTCGTAGCGACGGGTGACCATCCGCTCGTTGTGTCGTTAGATCAGTTCTGAGCCGCCCAGGGTTTCACGCAGGCTGGTTTGTTTGAGTCCCGGCCGGTCTGGTTGGGACGTGTTTACGGTAGTGGAGGTCTTCGAACTCTGCTGGCGGGAATAGAGCCTCGGCATGACAATCATCCTTCCACGAGGAACGAAACCTCAGACTAAGCAAGACAACCAACCACTGGGTACACCCGCTGAATCGGATAACGGTACTTAATCAAACCTATTCATTAAAGGTTGCCGTTGAATAGTTGAAACTAAAATCATTACTATTACGTATCATTTCACTTGCCTCAGTCCCTTCTTGTAACCTTGTATGGGACACCTCTCCGCCAGTCCGGAAGACATCATCCAATCCAAGGCCCAACTGACGATCAAGAGCCTCTGCGCCTTCCCGAATGAGGCCTAACAAGTCTTCATCCGACATGTTGGTCATATTTAAACAGAGGTCCTGGCGTTCAGTAATATCGGTAAGATAGGTATCCTCATCAACTATGTAACCATGTTCTTTCGCATACTCGTACATTTTCGTATACGGTAGTGGTATAAGAATACCAATGCTAGGAAAGATCTCATTTCGAGCACATTGTGCAAACGTCTCCTTGATGGTGGCAGGTGTCTCATTTGGGTATCCAAATACCACAGAGGTACCGACAGTTATTCCCGATTCCCGAATAATACGAATTGAGTCATCAAAGAATTCTGGTCTGATTCTCTTATCCATTAACGTAAGAATATCATTATTGCCAGATTCTAATGAGAATCCTACACTGACACACCCTGACTCGCGGAACTTGTGGGCCAGATCGATTCTACGTTCTTCACTAACCTTTGGATTACCGAACAAATCAGGACGGATCGCTGCCGACCAATAAAATTGTACATCTGAACATAGAATAGCGTCTACAACTCGCTCAGCTGATCGAACACTATGAAAACTAAGATCGTCCCAGAAGTTAATGTAGTTGGCATCGTAGGAATCAATATTCCTTAAACATTCTGCTAAGATATCCTCAGCGGAACGGTGCCGATATGGGTCGTCCCAGTAGACGTAGTGGCAGAAGGTACACTTGAAGACACAACCGCGAGCTGTTGAGACAGGCATAACCCGAAGTTTATTACCATCTCGAATCTCAATGCCTAGGCCAGATACTTGAGAGGAACTCTGGACGTCAATGTATCTGTCAACGTCAAAGTCGGTCCAATCAATCATTGGAATGTCCTGCACTCTGACAGCCGGACGTTTTTCATTTTCAGTTACAGAGCCATCATTACAGCGAAATGTTATTCCAAGAATATCTTCGGCTGGTGAGTCGGTCCCAAGGTGACGGATGATATCCAGGGCAGCCCATTCCCCTTCGCCGGTTACGACGTAATCGGTTGGAGTCTCGAGCATCCACAGTGACGGAATGGAACCTGAAACAGAATTGCCAACAATAACCTTGCAGTCGGATAGTTGGTGGTGTCCACCTTGGTGAAAATTTGTACTTGTGCGAAGCAGCAGAGCGAAAGGGTGCGATAATCTTTGGATGCTCGTATTCCGAGTACACCAAGATGTTTCTGCAATCCGGCTTGCGGGTACGATCGGTTATCAAGTACACCCATGGAAGGAGGGATTTTGAGGATGGGGAGGTTTCCTTCTCGGCAACGCCGGATCATCCATTTGCAATGTATGCATTCGTCCTTTCGGCTCTGTAGAGAATTTCCACCCGGGGGTGATACCGGAGGGCTCAGGAATGACCATCGCGGATTATCCACCAGTACGCAGCACCGTACGACCTGCCGATCTGGTTGGCGGACTTAGTGGGGACGCCCACCGCGGCCACCCTGTCGGTCGATCTCCCGCGTAACCCACAGGTCATCAATGTTGCCCCGACAGCCCGCGTGCGCTGCTCCTGACTTGGTAGGAACCAGATGAGCAGAGTTCTGGTGACTACCGCCATCGAGGAAACCTGGCCGGAGGGAGAACCGATTCTGTTCCTCGGTGAGTGGTGTCGCCGGTTCTCCCGACGTGACAGATGGTCCGGTCTCGACGCTGAAGTCGTCAATTACCACTGGGACAACCAACAACGGGTTTTCGACGACTTCAAGTATCTCGGCGAGTTGCACACGAGGCTCCTGGAGAATCTGGCAGCGGACCTCAATGAACTCCACGACACCGACCACAGCCTCCGCTACTGGAGGATCTTGGTAGGCCCATGGTTGAGAGAATTTGTCGCCATACTGCGCGACCGGTGGTTGTCTGTCGAAGAAGCGGTCGGGAATCACGACATCTCGTGGACATTCGTACTCAATCAAAAGGAACCAGATCTCAGCCCAAACACCTTTTCGGACTTCACAAAACTCATGGTGCGAGAAGAGTGGAACCACTACCTCTACTCGGTGATCCTGGAGAGGTTTGGCCAAGTGGACTTGCGTCGACGAAATCGGCACGATTCCGTTGCAAGAACAAGCACAACCGTGCGGCCCAGCAAGCCAATCAGAGTGAAGACATGGATGTGGGAGACGCTGTCGCGCTTCTCGACTCTGTTCACCCGAGAAGATGATGTTGTCATTGTCGGCTCTTTCCTTCCATTCCGAAAGGAAATAGCCTTACAACTCCGGTTTCGCCAACTACCCCTAATCTGGCATCTCGTTCCGTGGCCGGATCTTGAGTTCAAAATTGTCGAGTGCAGCTGGACAATGTCGGGTACTGCGACAGATCCTTTCGAACAGTTGGTGAGGAAAATAATTCCTCGACAGATTCCCAGCGCCTATTCGGACGGATACCAAGTTCTTCAGGATGCTGTCGGTGAGATGTCGTTACCGACGAGACCAAGACTTATCTTCACGAGCAACAAACATATAACCGATGACCTGTTCAAGGCTTGGGCCGCGTTAAGCGTCGAGGCTGGTGCCAAGTTGGTAGTTGGCCAGCACGGCGGGGGTTACGGAATCTATCGGCACTTTTCGTCCGTGAATCACGAAGTTGAGATCAGTGACGCGTTCCTCTCGTGGGGATGGGAGGACCCTGCCGACAGTCGGGTAATACCAGTAGGCCAACTATTGGCTCTAAAGCCCTCTGGAGTGGTCCACGCCCAACAGAAGACCGCCCTCCTCGTCGGCTACGTCGACCCACGTCATAGCCGCGGCCCGGCTAGCGTACCTACAACAAGCCAGCACCTCTTCTGGTTTCAGGATCAGATGGAGTTCGTTGAAGCGCTTCCGGAGAACATCAGGTCAGAACTGCTCGTCCGGCTCTACCCACTTGATCTTGGTTGGGATCAGGTTGAGCGATGGCAGGACAGATGCCCTGACGTCACGCTCAACAATTCTGAGCATCCGGGAGCGCTGGTCGACCTCCTTTCACAGACCCGTGTCTTCATCGCGAGTTGTAACGCCACGTCCTTTCTGGAGTCGTTCGCCATGGACGTTCCGACGATAATGTTCTGGAATCCGGACCATTGGGAACTGAGCGAAGGAGTGTCCCCATTCTTCAAGAGCCTTGTCGAGGCGGGCATCCTCCACTACTCCCCCACTTCAGCCGCTCACAAGTTGTCAGAGATATGGGACGACGTGGACCGTTGGTGGTCAAGTGATTTGGTAACGGTCGCTCGAACACGATTCTGTGACTCATACAACCAGTCACCGCCAGATCTTGTAAGCAAGGTGGCGAGGGCACTGAAGAACGCGCTGCACGCTCCACAGCAGTCCTCATCCTATTCCGGATAGCGGGTGGGAATTCAAAGAGAGACAGGGGTGACAACAACTCACTCTTGTACTCACGGCCCGCCGTCGCCAAGACTCTGGTAGCAAGGAGTAATCTAGGCGCCAAGTTCATTATCGCAGAACAACCAAACCGCTGATTCACCCAGGGCGGCACCCCGGTAAAGAAAAGAGATGATTAGGTTGGCAAAGCAACCCTACATTTTCGCTTCTAACTACTCCGCTTTTCGAACGAGACCGCCCTGCGAATCAGACCTAACGATACAAACCAACCACGCGAAAGGTCAACAAAACGAAGACCCGACTCCTCGCTTGCGCAATACCAGAGGTGGTTCAGCAACGACCTACCCGAATGCCGGGACGACATCACTAATAATCAACCACGTCTGCCATCTGCCTGAACCTCACGTTGTTGGACAAGAGTTCCTGAAGTGTGCCCTGCGCAACCAGACGCCCATCAGCAAACTGATACACAATGTCACAATGCTCTACAGTCTTCAGTCGATGCGACACCAAGACGACCGTGATGTCACCCCTATAACGGGCGATCGAATCGACCACCGCGCGTTCCGTCTCGGGGTCAAGAGCACTCATAGCCTCGTCGAGTACGAGCACGCTGGCACGCTTGTACAGCGCTCGGGCAATTCCGATCCGCTGTCTCTGGCCACCTGAGAGTCTGATTCCACGTTCACCCACTCTGGAGTCATAACCATTGGGTCTACTCTCAATAAACTCCGCAATAGCCGCCCCCATTGCGGACTCTCGCACCCGAGCCATGTCCACCTCAGCCAACCCAATTCCAAACGCGATGTTCTCGGTCATACTCGCATCAGCCAGAAAAATCGTCTGTGGCACGTAGGCAACGGTTCGCTGCCACGACTGTCTCCGCGTACCAACAATCGGCACTCCATCTACCATGACACTGCCCGATGTAGGTTCCAGGAGACCCATCAGGAGATCGAGTGCCGTG
>Ga0187833_10000935_pt1 | contig 34297 bp, 26 predicted proteins | sample ETNtaG_37_FD_167968 | JGI IMG/M metagenome (GOLD analysis project Ga0187833, IMG submission 167968) | Marine microbial and viral communities from oxygen minimum zone, Eastern Pacific Ocean - ETNP2014_SV_400_PacBio MetaG (Illumina Assembly) | ecosystem: Environmental > Aquatic > Marine > Hypoxic...
TCATTCTGGATGCAGCAGCCTGTTGCTTGTTCAGGATTCGGATCTATTTCAATCGGAACAGTGCTTGCATGGTCTAACTTTTTGCCTTTTGCAAAATCCCATTTATTGTTAAAAGAGCAGTACCAAAAATTGTTTGGTTCTGTAAAGCAGTAATCTTTGTTTTGGATAACTTTTAGCCCTGTTACCGGGTCTGTAAGGTTCAGGGTATCATTATCTGCTATTGAGCACCCATAAAAAGCTCCGTTCAGGTTTAAAATATCATCTCTTTCCTGGGATGTATCTCCTGATAGCACTAAGTTTCCGTTCCAGCAGCCTCTTGTATCACCAGTCCTTCCATTGCAGTCGGAATCTAAGCAGTCAACTGTTTCATCGCAATCATTATCCAGAAAATCAAAGCAGTCAGTTTCTGTAACAGTTCTACCAACACATTTTCCTTCCACTTCAGTTTCACATACACCTGGAGCATTATCGCAGCTTAAGTCTTGGCATTGCTCATCAACATCATCATTATCCAAATCTACTCCGGAATCCTGCCACTCTCCGTCAACACATACATCATATCTATTATCCGGACATTGAGTATCATCAGTTCCGCAATCGCAATAATATGCTTTTTTGGCAGTAGTTATACTATCAGCAGTAAACCACATAGTATAATCTCCTTTTTCCCCGCAATAGCTGTAATCCAGCACGCAGGTATAATCTGTACCTGAGCAATGTTTTTGTGCAACAACAGTTCCACTTTCTGTTTTTATCTTTAATAATCCTGAAGATGCTGATGCAGCATTAAAAGAGTATAGAACAAAGAATATTACTACAAATAGCAAAATTATCCTCTTTTTTTTCAATAAATACACCCTGTTTAAAAATTTAGCTTGAAGATATATAAAATTTGCTGTTTTTTGGTATTTATAAGGAAATACTGGCAAAAAAGGTTAAAAAAGGTTAAATCGTGCAAAAAATACACCAGTAAGATTTAAATAGTTTAGTGGATATTAGTAACAAAAAAGAGGAAAATGGGAATAGATAACTTAAATAATAATTTTCAGGAAAAAAGTAATTTGTCTTTTAATGATTCTTTTAATCAGGATAAGAAACAATCTAAAAAGCCCATTATTATTTCTGTTATAGTTTTAATTATTGTTATAGGATTGGTAATTATTTTTTATCCATCTTCAGAGGATAAGGCAGAAGATGAAGATAAAGCCAGTAGTGTTATAGTGCAGGAAGCTGGAACATCTGATGATGTGATACATGAAGGAAGTGAGGATGAATCCCAGGAAGCTGTTACAGTATTTGAATATAGTGACAAAGAAATCAAGGAGATTGACGAATGTGTCCAAAACCTTATTGATTTGGGGTATTTAGCGTTGTTGGAGGATGATGTAAGCAATTGTGAAAAGTCTGATGAACCTATTGAGTGCTCAGATTTTTACTTTCGTATGAAATCAATTTCTAACAATGATGGTGCTTTATGTGAAAAATCCAGCACATCTGATAATGCCTTGGCATGCAAAGGGATGATAGCAAAAGATCCATCTATTTGCATGAAATTTGGGTTGATTTATGAGCAGGGTTTTTGCAACTCTTATGTCAATAATGACCCTTCTATCTGTAAGCAACTTTCAAATGGAGAAGATATTTTAACTTGTGAAGAAGACTTTTATCTGGCAAGAGTATTAACATCTAAAAATAAAGATGATTGTTTTGAATTTGATCAAGAATATTTCCAGGTTTTTTGTACAAACTTGATTAGTGGGAATGGCCAGACTTTTGTGGAAGGTTTAAGAAGCCTTTGTGTTACTTCAGATTAATCTTTTAAAAAAATTGAATATCTTAATTTTCCGATAAGTTCTTAAATTATATAACTCAAATTCATTTATGCAAATACCTTTTTACAGTTTTAAAAGGCAATTTTCTAATTTTAAAGAAGAATTGCTAAAAGAATTTAACTTTATATTTAACTGTAATGGATTTGAACCTGAACTTTTGGATTATGTTGCAGAGTTAGAGAAATCCTTTGCAAATTATTGCAATGTCTCCAATAGTATTGGAACGGATTCTGGAACTGGTGCTTTGCAGCTTTCCTTATTGGCTTCTGGAGTTAAAATTGGCGATGAGGTTATTACAACATCCAATACATACATTGCAACAGCTCTTGCAATATCTAATGTTGGAGCCAAGCCTGTTTTTGTAGATATTGACCAGGATTCATTTAATATAAATCCTGGTTTAATTGAAGAAAAGATTAGTGACAAAACAAAAGCAATAATTCCTGTGCATTTATATGGTCAGTGTGCAGATATGGAGCCAATACTAAAGATAGCAAAAAAAAATAACCTGGCTGTAATAGAAGATGCTTGTCAATCCCATGGTTCGACTTATAATGGGGAAAAATGCGGGAGTATTGGAGATATAGGGTGTTTCAGCTTTTATTCATCTAAAAACTTAAGCGGTTTTGGGAATGGGGGTATGGCTGTTTCAAATAATAAAAAGATAATTGATATTATTAAAAAATTAAGAGACCCGGATTCAAATTCTTTATGGCTTTTGCAGTCCAGAAGGACTCCTGCTTATCTTGACTCTGTTCAGGCCGCAATAATTAAGACAAAATTAAGATATCTGGATAAATGGAATCTAGAAAGGAGAGAAATAGCAAAACAATATTCTGATTCTCTTTGTAATACATTAAAAGTTCCAAATGAAAGTAAAAATACATTTCATACTTATCATTCGTATGTTATCAGGACAGATAAAAGAGACAAATTAAAAGATTTTCTTGAAAATAATGGGATTAGATGTTCAATTGAATATAGTCCACCAATACACTTGACAAAAACATTTTCCCCATTGGATTATAAGTTGGGGGATTTGCCTGAAGCGGAAAAAGCTGAAAAGGAGATATTATCGCTGCCGATATATCCCGAATTAAATAGGGATGAATTGAATCATATAATTTGTAAAATAAAGAAATTCTTTGTATAATCATATTATTTCTTAAATAAAAATAGACTGTCATTAAATCAAATCTATTTTGTGTAATCCATTAATTTATCATCCCTAACAAGATCCAATGTACTGCAACCAATGCCACCACCAAAAATCTCGCAATTATCAAGCTCGACTTTAATAACTTCAAAATTATTGTCTTCAAGTAATTTAATTACATTTTTCGCTCTGTTGTTTACCATAACTGTTTTCTCATTTAGGCTTAATACATTCATATCCATTCCCCTGGCACTTGCCAGTTGAATATCTAGCGATGTCATTCCTTTTTCGAGCTTAAAAGGCTTAGTGTCTTCTTCAGGTATTAAATACTTCCAATTTTTGAATTTTCCTGGCATTGATTCTTTTATATTAGGAAATAAAGGGTTGACTAAAAATACACCCGGACAAAGGCATGTTATAACCCCATCAATATGATTATCCGTAAGATGAACGATATGAAATTTTGTTTTTGGGAAAAAAGATTTTATCCATTCGTGTCCAAGATAATGATTATAAGAATTAATGTTTACTATTACGTCAACACCGATTCTTAGATATTGTGCTCCATCTATAGCCATTGTATATTTTTCTCTGTCAAAATTTTTATAATCTCTTTTTGAATTCCAATGTTGCAAATCCATAGTTTCCTTTGTTAATTTAGTATGGGGGGGTCTTATCCATAATCCGCCTTTGCCACCATTAAAGCCATTATTATAAATTCTGTAAAGGGAAACATTTTCAAAATATCTATTCTGGCAAAAAGTCGGAGTTTCAATAATGCAAATATTATAAATTAAGCTGAGATCTCTTACATTACTTGCTGAAGACAATTCCGATTTAAAATGTGGAGTTTTGAATGGAATAATCTTTTTTAATTTGTCAGGACGATGTACTTTTATCCCAAACTCCTCTAATAATTGTTCCAGCCTGTCTAATTGTTTGTTTCTTTTGACTAAGATTTCATGATTGACATAATACTCTTCACCATCCGAATAGAGTCGTTCATATACCGGCTCATTTAAATTTTCTTGATAAAAATGTTGAAATGAAAAATCAGCAATTCTTTTTGGTATTTCAAGTTCTCTACCTACAATAACTTCTTTTAATTTTCCGAAAGATGTATTTGAATTAATCACATGTACCTCTAAAAACTTTTTCCTGAATTTCTTCTAGTTGAAAATATCTTGTACAATCTGCACAATTGCTTTTACATGGATCTTTATTCATATCAACAGGCATAATCTCTTTTCTAATTTTATTAAATTCTTTACCAAACCATATTTCTCTAAAAGTCTTGTTTAAGATATTTCCTGCAGAATTGCTTGTATCATCACAATTGCTTAATATAAACCAGGTACAGCATGGATAAACTTCACCAAAAGCACTTATGACTGCACTATGAGGTATAAGACAATTAAATTTTTGTTTTCTTAACAAAGGCAAGGATGGTCTTCCACTAATTAAATCATCCTTTGTAATTGTTCCATTTTTAACTGCATCCGACCATTGACCGTGCCAATTCCATAAATAATTAAAATGCCTGTTTTTTAGGTATTTTGGGTTGGTCTCAACTTCTTTGATCAAATTATTAAAATCATCAAATGTTTTTTCGTCAATTCTCCCAGCATGGTCTTCTCCCATAAAATCACAAATTGGCTTGGCTCCAAGCTCTCCAAAAAAATCAGCAAATTCAAATAGATTATTTACATTTTCTTTTTGAATCACCAAATGAGCGATTATATCTCCTTTGTTGTACTTACTTTTCATTTTTAAGATTTTCTTCAATCCACTAAGGGCCAAATCAAATGATCCTTCGCCCCTTATAAGGTCATGAATTTTAGACTTGCTTCCATCAAATGAAAAAAATATTTTCCAGTCATTTCTACATAAAAAATCGGCAATTTTTTCTGTCATTAATGTGCCGTTTGTTTGAATGCACCCTTTTAATCCTTTCTTGGAAATATGTTCAATAATTTCATATATGTCTTGTCTTAATAATGGTTCCCCTCCTGGTATTACAATTGATTTTACCCCGAGTTCAGCAAATTCATCAATTAATGCTTTAATTCTTGCAAAACTTAATGTTTCTTTAGAATCAATATTTTTTTTATTCCAATCTGGAACATAGCACATTTTACATTTTAGGTTGCACTTATATGTAACATCAAGCTCAATTTCATAAGGCACAATATTCTCCGGGATATTTTCATTTTTTATAAGATTTTCATAATATGATTTAAATTTTTTAACTGAATATTTAGTGTTTTCAAGGAAAAAAGGAAGAGTTATCTCATCATCGTAAGAAACATTCACTTTTTCTTCTCCAAGATATTTAATTAAGTTAATTACTCCTTTTTTACTTTGCTTAAAGCTGCATTTAGATTGTGTAATTTCATCGTGCTCTTCTTCATTTTCTGACATAAAATGCACAAAAATTTTATTTATTCCTGATAGGGCTATTTTCTTTGTATATTCTTCATAGAAAAACATCCTTGCATTTGTGTGTATTTCTACCTCCATGCCTTTTGATTTGATAAACCTGATTATAGATAGTAAATTAGGATGAAGGGTAGGCTCTCTTCCCATTAGTATTATTTTTTCTATTCCTAACTCGTAATTCTCTTCTATTATTTGCTTAAGAAATTCATAAGAGTGGTTTTTAAGGTCATAATCTAGTCCAAGGTTTCTTCCTTCGTCGCAGTTATTGTTAGAGATATTATTGACATATAGTTCCCTTATTTTGTCTGGTTTATTGACTTTTAGGAAATCGATTAATTTTTTATTTGTTTGATTGTTTGATTTTTTTATTGAAAGCTCATTTAATATATGGAATGTAATCATATCGCAATTGATACAAACTTTTTTATATAGTTCAGAATTTGTGTCAATAGGATTTGTTGCTTTTTTAACCTCAAAAATATTTTTAGAGTTGATTATTTCACTTAAAGAATTTTCATAAATGTTGCCATAGATTTGGATATTCTTCTTTTTTACTATATCAACGGCAATACAGCACGGTATGGCATCTCCATTTGCCATGATATAGATACTATCCTTTACATTCGGACAGCTGATCATGTTTGAGTCAAGATCAAATATATTGGCTCTTGTTCTATTAAAAATATCCTTTTCGTTGAGATAATAATAAAACAAACCTCTGTTTTGGGCTAATAATGAATCAGCTTTGTTTAGTTTACCTGATAGGTAGTCTTTAAAATAATCTTTTACATCCAATAAAGATAATTTTTTTGTAGTATCATATTTTTTTGAGCACATCTCGTAATCTATAGGGAAAATTTCAATTTCATGATTTCCAATTCCGATTGAAAATAACAGTGATGAGATATTTTTAAAGTCTTTTTTGTTTTCATCCATGATTACTATTGCCATTTCAAGTTTTGTATTTTCATTATTTTTCATGGATTTTTTGATTAATTTTATATTTTCGATTACTTTATTATAATCACTTTCAACTCCGCGTATCATATCATTTAGCTTTTTATTTGATGCGTGCGTTGATATCACATAGTGAGTAGGGTGCCCTTCCATTTTTTTGATGATTTGTTCATTTAATAGTATCCCATTAGTTATAAAAGTTATTCCAAGGTTTAATTCTTTCACTTTATCAATAATTTCATTTATCCATGGATATACTAAAGGCTCTCCGCCCGACAATAGAATCATCTCAACTCCAATAGATTTTGCTTCTTTTATTACCCTTAAAGCATCATTTATTGGCAGGAATTTGTTTTTTGTGTAATATTCATAACGACTGCACATGATGCATTTATAGTTACAATCAAGAGTCAGCTGAAGTGTAATTGAATTTAGTTTTATTGTTTCGTTTTGTGATTTATTATTAATTATTAGTTTTTGAATCATTTTATCTTTATTTGAAAAATTTTAATTTGTTAAAAATTGGGATGTAAGTGTATTTTCTCGATAAACAATATTCACTTTTTCTTCTCCAAGATATTTAATTAAGTTAATTACTCCTTTTTTACTTTGCTTAAAGCTGCATTTAGATTGTGTAATTTCATCGTGCTCTTCTTCATTTTCTGACATAAAATGCACAAAAATTTTATTTATTCCTGATAGGGCTATTTTCTTTGTATATTCTTCATAGAAAAACATCCTTGCATTTGTGTGTATTTCTACCTCCATGCCTTTTGATTTGATAAACCTGATTATAGATAGTAAATTAGGATGAAGGGTAGGCTCTCTTCCCATTAGTATTATTTTTTCTATTCCTAACTCGTAATTCTCTTCTATTATTTGCTTAAGAAATTCATAAGAGTGGTTTTTAAGGTCATAATCTAGTCCAAGGTTTCTTCCTTCGTCGCAGTTATTGTTAGAGATATTATTGACATATAGTTCCCTTATTTTGTCTGGTTTATTGACTTTTAGGAAATCGATTAATTTTTTATTTGTTTGATTGTTTGATTTTTTTATTGAAAGCTCATTTAATATATGGAATGTAATCATATCGCAATTGATACAAACTTTTTTATATAGTTCAGAATTTGTGTCAATAGGATTTGTTGCTTTTTTAACCTCAAAAATATTTTTAGAGTTGATTATTTCACTTAAAGAATTTTCATAAATGTTGCCATAGATTTGGATATTCTTCTTTTTTACTATATCAACGGCAATACAGCACGGTATGGCATCTCCATTTGCCATGATATAGATACTATCCTTTACATTCGGACAGCTGATCATGTTTGAGTCAAGATCAAATATATTGGCTCTTGTTCTATTAAAAATATCCTTTTCGTTGAGATAATAATAAAACAAACCTCTGTTTTGGGCTAATAATGAATCAGCTTTGTTTAGTTTACCTGATAGGTAGTCTTTAAAATAATCTTTTACATCCAATAAAGATAATTTTTTTGTAGTATCATATTTTTTTGAGCACATCTCGTAATCTATAGGGAAAATTTCAATTTCATGATTTCCAATTCCGATTGAAAATAACAGTGATGAGATATTTTTAAAGTCTTTTTTGTTTTCATCCATGATTACTATTGCCATTTCAAGTTTTGTATTTTCATTATTTTTCATGGATTTTTTGATTAATTTTATATTTTCGATTACTTTATTATAATCACTTTCAACTCCGCGTATCATATCATTTAGCTTTTTATTTGATGCGTGCGTTGATATCACATAGTGAGTAGGGTGCCCTTCCATTTTTTTGATGATTTGTTCATTTAATAGTATCCCATTAGTTATAAAAGTTATTCCAAGGTTTAATTCTTTCACTTTATCAATAATTTCATTTATCCATGGATATACTAAAGGCTCTCCGCCCGACAATAGAATCATCTCAACTCCAATAGATTTTGCTTCTTTTATTACCCTTAAAGCATCATTTATTGGCAGGAATTTGTTTTTTGTGGAATCTTCATAACGATTGCACATGATGCATTTATAATTACAAGAAAGAGTTAGTTGTATGGTAATATATTTCAATTTAATTTTATCTTTATCTTTATCTGCAACTGCCATTTGTATCATAAGATGTTAAATTCTGGGATTTTTTGACCTAATTAACCGTAAAATGCTTAGAATCATTAAGCCTGAAACTGTAAGTTCAATAGCAATATTGTTGTTTTTATTGGTCATCTCTGCAATTTCATTGACTGTATATTTTCCATTGCACAACAAATATATCTCATTCAATAAGCGGGTGTAATCCTCAATAGATTTGAAATCTTTCATTACATCTGGCAGATAAAAAGATGTTGAGATGTACTCTTTAATTAATATTTTATATTTATTGAGATATGAATTTACAGGTAAGTCTATGATATTGTTTTTAATTGGTATGTCATTAAGAATATCTTTAGGTAGAAAACTAATTTTATCTATGGAGTAGTCAGACCATTTCTTTGCAAGAAAAATACCTTTTTCCTTTAAATCTGCCCTAAAAGATGTTCCGAGTGTAGGAAGTGAATGGTGCCCCATTACTGGTATTTCTTCGACCTTTCTTGTTGTGTTTTTTGGAGGAATCAAAACAGATTTCAGGTCGCAGTTATTTTCTAATTCATATATCAGCTTAGCAGATTTATAAGCACTGTCCAGATTTTCTCCTTCATTATAGCTTATCATGAGATAAAATGGCTTTATATATAATTCTTTTAGTAGTTTATTTGCAATTTTCATCTTATTTATTGTGATTCCTTTATTGATTTTTTTAAGGACAAATTCATCACCGCTCTCTATTCCAAGTTCAATGCCCACACATCCGGCATTTCTCAAGCCTGTAAGAAGTTCTTTATTCTTAATAACCGAATCCACTCTTGTTTGAAACAGCCATTTAAATTTTATCTTATCGTTGATGATTTTTTCACAAAAATTTTTAATCCATCCATCTGGTTTTAAAAAAAAATCATTATCTTCAAAATGGATAAATTCAATGCCATAATTCCTTATTATATGCTCTATTTCATTAGTAACATCGGCAACAGACCTGTTTCTTAAAGTTCCGTTGTATAATGCTGATCCAAGGCAAAAATTACATTTATAAGGGCACCCCCTTCCAGGTATTACATTAAATGCCCTTTTATTTGAGTATTTTCCATGTATGTTTGTTTGGTATTTTTTCCATTTAAGAAGGTGGTATGCTGGAAATGGAAGTGTGTCCAGATTTTTTATTAGTTTTCTGGGTTTAGTTATTTTTATTCTTCCGTTTTCTTTATATGCCAATCCAGTTATATTTTTAAAATTTTTCCCATTTTTTAAAGCATTAGTCAATTCCAGTATTGTCTCTTCCTCTTCTCCTATAACCGCAAAATCAGCTTTCCCTTCGGAAATTGATTCTTCTGGCATTAGTGTTGGATGCACTCCGCATAAAACTAAATATATGTTTGGATATTCCTTCTTTATAATTCTGCATAATTTATACGCATCTTCTGCCTGTAAAGTCGTAAACCCAATGCAGATGATTTTTGGATTGTTTAACCTGATATATTCAATAATATCTTCCCCTTCAAGTTTATCGATATTATTATCTAAAATATTTACTTCATGATTATTTTTTTCTAAAAGAGATGCTATATAAGCCAATCCGATTGGCTCTTCAATCAATCCCGGTCCTGGTAAAAAATTTGCTTCGGTTATCATTTAATCCGTATTTGTTCTAATTTTATTAAATGTATTAGAAAACATTGGGCTTATTAACAAAACATTAAAATCATCTATACTTTTAGATATGTCTATTGTTTTGTTTTTTGGCAAAACTGAAGGTGCGCTTCCGTAATAGGATAAGCAATCTGAACACTTTTTGAATCTGTTTGTTATTATATTTTTGCTTCTTTCTGAAACCAATAATTCATCAAATTCATTATTTTCCAGATTTCCTATTTCATCTGTCTGTAAGCAGCTGAAAACCTTAGTGTCTTCCATTATAAAAATAGATTTTTTTGGGCATTCACACTTAAAATCAGGCTTTTTTCCTTCTAAATAGTCTGGAATTAATTTTATAAAATCCCTGTCAAGGCTTATAATTGACTTATCATTTAATATTTGATTGATCTGTCTTTTTATCAGTGTGATTTCTGGCTTTTTAAATTGAAATATTGGAGATTGTTCGCTCATTATTTTATTAGTGTAATTTTTATCATACATAACCGGCTTTAACTGGAATTTAATCCCTAATTCTTTTGCAAAAGAATAAACTTCTAATATCTGTTTGTAATTGTTAGGGGTTATTGTAAGCTTGATTTCTACAGGGATATTACTTTCTTTTAATAGTGTAATTGTTTTTTTGGAATTTTCAAAAGACCCCCTGGCTCCTCTTTGTGAATCATGCATACTGATTCCATCAATGCTAATTGTAAATGAGGTATTTTGATTTTTGATATTGCCAATAAAATCCCTTATCTTATCTGTTGCAAAGCCGTTTGTTGAAAAATTTATATGTGTTTTTGGAAGATTATGCCTTATCAATCTATAAATATCGTTTAGGTCATCTCTTAAGAATATCTCTCCCCCAGTCAAGGAAATGCAGTTTATTTTTTGTTTTTTAGCTGCATGAACAATTTTTTTTATATGCTTCATTTCCAGGTCTTTTTTAGGATTTGATTCCCAGATATCACACATTTTGCATTTGAGATTGCACCTATTTGTCAATGAAATGGTTATTTCACTTGGGGCAATTCCATTGTATGACCTGATTACTCTGAATATGCTCAGGACAGATATTGCTGTTACTGTCTGTTCAATCTTAATTTTAGGATATTCCTCCAATATTGATTTATGGATGCCAATAATGCTATTCAATGAACCACATTTTTTATAGATATAATACATAAATCCTGAAAAGTCATTTATGCTATTAAACCACATTTTCTCATACTCATTATTTTTAAAAGTCTGCCATGGAAAACAAAAATTTGTTTGTATGCAGAACTTCAGGATTTTTGCATTAAAATGCAGTAATTCAAAGAATTCTTCTTTTGAATAATCAAAAACTTTAGCTGGTATCTCATCTAAAAAAGAATCCGGAAAGTCAGAGTCGGTAAATTGTAGAGTTTTGTTATTATCTTGATTTGATTTTATTGAGTCTAATAAAAGAATTGCTTTGTTATAAAGCGAATCGATTGTTTCATTTTGGTTAAAGTTTAAGGTCAAATAGAAATGATTATTTTTTATTTTCTGCATCTCTCGATAGAGCCTTAAAATCTCAAGTGCTGCCATTTGATTACCTGAATTAATTTTAGCATAAGATTTTTCAATCTTATTTTTGTGCATGTCGAGAATTTTATTTTTAAGTAGGCTGTATTTATCCAGGTAAACTGAATTAGTCAATTTTTCCAAATATTTTGCCCTTGCTATCTGGTCATCATAGTCGCAAGGTATATCCATTAATATTGCAGGAGTGCCTGTGCTCATTATTTCATTTACAGAGTTATAACCTGCCCGGGATATTATAAGGTTTGAGCCGCTCATTAATTCCATTAAGTCGTCTTCGTAATCTTTTATGATTATGTTTGGGTTTTTGGAATTGGGTTTTTTTTTGCATAACGGACCATTTATTATAATGAATTTTGGATTTTTTATTTCGTTATAAATATCTTCAAAGGATTTTATACAGTTCTCAAAAAAATCGTCTGTTGCGGTTGTATTTGGATATTGCCCCCCTCCCCCACTAATTGCTAAAATAACATAGTCATTGTTATTTATTCCATATCTCTTTTTCACTTTGTTAACTTTGTTTTTATCCATCTCTTTTACAAGAGGTCCGGTGAAAAAAGTATTTGGAGAATACTTGATTTTTTTCATTAAACCTGCAGCAGTATTATAATGTTCAAATTCTTCGATTGTATGGGGTATTAGAATTTTTGAGAATAATTGCGCCTGAGGTGAATCTAAGAAATCCCTCAAAAAATCATCCTTTAACCTTCTTAATATAAGTATGTTTTTTATGTTTGTGTCTCTTTTGTCACTTAAAACTAACGGTGGAGGATGAGTATCCCACACACAGATATCCGGCTTATACTTTTCAATAATCTTCGTGATGCTATCATTATCTTTTTTATCAAAAAAATTGTCATGATTTAGATATGGGCATTTTACATAATCAAATCCATGTTTATGGAAGATATGTTTAAATTCTGTACTGCTCATAAACAGGATTTCTGCTTTTGGATTTATTTTCCTGATTGTTTTTGCAAGAACCAGTGTCCTGTTTATATGCCCCAATCCTACACCGTTAATTGCATGGAATAATATTTTCACTTTTAATCATCTCGCTAAACAGCTTAAATTCAATTTTATTGTTTTGCTTTAAATCTTTAATCGTTCTATGAAGATACTTAAAATATTTTTCATTCATGAATTCGTGATGTATTACTATGCCAATTTGATTTTCATTCCTTATTTTTTCCTCGATTTCTTTATCTATCTTTCCCGTATCCCTTAAAAATACACCATCCTGATTTTGGCCAAGAAATTCAATATTTGCAGGTATTCGTTTGAATGAAACATTAGTCTTGCCAAAATTATTTTCTAAAAAATCATAGTCTAAAAAAGCCTTATATCCCAAAGAATCTAATATTTTTAGAGTATCATCATTATATCCGTAATATGGTGGGCAAAAAGCCTGAAAAAATCCTCCATTAAAGTGTTTTTCCATCAAAATTTTACCATGAATTATATCAGAATATTGCTCATCATACAACCTTTTATTTCCAAACTCATATTCTTCTCCAATAAATCCATCATTATAATTATTATGGTTGAATCCATGCTGGTGAAATTCGACAAGTCTTGGGTAGTTATTTTTAATTTTAAGAAGATAACTTAAGCTTTTTTTTGTGATTTTGCTTGGAATGACTTCCAAATTAACCGGAATGTTTTCTTCAATAAAAATGCTTAATAATCTAATTAGATTTGGTGTTAATTCGCCAACATCATCATCCCTAAAAAATAATGTTTTTCTGTTTGTTTTAGTATTATTAGTGTTATTATCAGATATTACTGATTTAAAATCTAAGTTTATATCGTTTTTAAGTTCCTCAGGAGAATTCTCATACCTTTCTTCAATATATTCCCTGATTTCATCATAAGGGTGTTTTTTATACATCAGTAATTGGTTTTTTATGGATGAAATAAATCTCTCCTTGCTTAAGAAGGGATGTATTTCCTTTTTTTGGCCAATATTATAAGAAATAATGCTATTACAAAAAATAATCTTATGGTTGTTTTTTGCTAACCTATATCCTAATTCTATATCTTCTTCCCCCCACCCAACAAAATCATTGTCAAACTTAAATTTATCGAATAATGTTTTTCTTATTGAAACATTGGCTCCTGCTCCGAAAACCTTCCAGATTTTTTCATTTTTTATGGAGTTATTTTGTAAAGGGTCTATAAAAATGTTATGCCTAAACTCCGGAATTATATGCAATTCATTGATTTTATTTTTTCCGTTTAATTTACTGATAATTTCTTCTTTGTTATATTCTTTTTTTGAGCCATAGCTTGCATTATATCCTAAAACAACATCTGCATTTTTCAGGACTTTCATATGGCTTGTAATAAAATTTTCCGGAACGACAGAATCGTCATCGAGGAATATTAATACCTTGCCACTGGCATATTTTGCGCCCAAATTTCTTGCTTGGCCGGCCCTAAAACCCTTATCTGATTGATGGCAGTATTTTATATTAGCATAATTTTTTTGCCAATTGGCGACTTCATCAGATGTTCCATCACTTGACCCATCATCAACTACTATTATTTCAAAAACACTTTTTCTGCATCTCTGTGTAAATAATGATTTTAAGGCAAGATTAAGGTCCTCTTTATTATTGTAGGTTGGAATTATTACGCTGACTATTGGCTTTATATTTGATGGTTCTGTAAGTGTTTCATAATATTGTAAACCTCCTTTACATTTTTCGAGGTGATAACATTCTTTGCATTCATCCTTTATTTTTTTAAATTTCCTTATGTCTTTGACTTCCTGAGAATTCCAAACTTCTAAAATGCTTTTGTTGTGTATATTTCCTAATTGTTTAGTGGAACGGTAGTCTGTTTTATAGTTTCCTGTACAGTCTATTACGAGCCTTGTATTGCCTGAATCAAAATCTCCGCCTTTGCAGATGGATGCTAAGTCTTCTTTTATTGCGCAGAAGGGCATAGAATTAACGATTTTAATGTCCATTCCAAATTTCTCATTATACTCCATAACTCCTTTATATAACTCTTGTATGTCTTTTTTAGAGATGGGGTCATTATTGTTCTCATTTGGGACATGTCTTAATAGTGCCCATTGAAATTCTTTTTTTTCCTCTATCTTTGAAATAAGTTCATAAAAGGTTTTTAAATTACTGATGTTATCTTTATTCATGATTGTGCCAAACATGATTTGAGTATTATAATCTTCCAGAGATTTTAATAATTTTTTAATAGTGGAATATTTATCAGTTTCATGGAATGAAAAAAGAACTAAGTCAATATCATTAAAATAATCAAATTCCTTTTCTTTGATTAACAAACCATTTGTATTCAAAATTACATACAAACCTAAAGATTTTGCTTTTCTTAGTAATTCCCCAAGATCTTTTCTTAAAAAAGGTTCCCCGCCACTGAATCTAACGGCTTTAATGCCCTGTTCTGATATTTTTTCCAATATATTAAATATTGTTTTTTTATCTAATTCTCCAGAGATATTTTCTCCTTGTTTATTAAAGCAAAAATCGCAGGAAAGATTACATTTTCTTGTTACTTCAATAACTATTTCATTAGGTAATTCCATTTTTTCCATAATACCCCCAGGTAGATAAAAAAATGCTTATTAAGATAAAGATATAACGCATCTATTGAGTTTAATATGAGCTGTGTGAGCTGTGTGAGCTGTGAGCTGCAGCATGGCTATGCGTCCCTATTGCAGATGGCTTTACATAGTTCAAATTTAAATTATTGTTATGGGGGGTGTTGCTGTGCCCAGCTTCAACTTCATTTACAGACACTAATGCAGCTGCTCCCAGCAGGATTCCGGCTTTGATCAGCTTTTCCTTGCTTATCTTGCCATCCTCTTTTGTTAAAAATGAGCCTATTTTCTTCTTTAATTTGGGTATTTTTATCATCTAATCCTCTTTTTTGTATTATAGTATCTCTATTCAATCCCTGTATTTAGTACTATTTAAAATTTTCGGCTTCCATGAACTTATTTTCAACAACCCAGTTAAACTGTTCCATGTATATTTTGCACCTATCTGTCTCGCTTATCTTGCCTATAACACTTCCCTGCTCTTCATAATTGCAGACAGGACAGATTCCACAATAGGGCTTGTAAGCGCAGTTATCGCACATATATTGGTCGTTTATAGAAGAACTCACAACTGCGCATGCCTTATCACAGCTGACAACATCTTTGTACTTATCATCTATTGTGCCCAATAAAAACAAATCCTCATCCAGCATCCTTGCTTCATCACAAGTGTAGATATTTCCATTAAAATTATAGGCAAGCTGTCCAATTGCAGCTCCACAGGGGCTTCTTAAATCAAGATAATTGGGGTCTGTCTCATTGTTGATTTTATTGATCATTATAGAAGCCATCCTTTCGTTTATCTCTATTCCTTGTTTATTTAATTCATCAATATAAGAAACTGCCTTTTTCCAGAAATCAAGGTAGTTTTCAACAGAATAATTTAAATTGTTCCAGGCATGTTTTGCAACTCCAAGATTATTCAGGAATCTTAAGTGAACATCTTTAATTCCTAATTTAACATATTCATCAACAATTTCTTTTGGATATTGCAGGCTTTTTCTAGTTAATGTAACAAGAGCATTGACTCTTTTGTTTTCAATGCTCTTTTTTTTGTATTCATCATTAAACTTTTTAATCCACTTAACAGCATGGTCATAGCTGCTTCCATGAATAAATTTCCTGTTGTAATCATGCAGTTCCTTTGGCCCATCTAAAGATGTGCAGACATCTACATTTTGGCCTATCAAAAAATTCATTTTCTCTTCATCCATCTTAGTCATGTTTGTTACCATGGATATATTCATGTTCTTCTTTTCATCCTTATTTTTTTCTTTAGAATACTCAATGATGAATTTAACAACATCCCAGTTCAATAAAGGCTCTCCGCCCTGGAATTCTATTGTTAACCTTTTGCTTGGGCTCTGAAAAATAAAATCAACTGTTTTTTTTGCTGTTTCTTTGTCCATATCAAATTCCTTTTTATCCGGTGATTTTGCGCTTGCATGACAGTATATGCAGTTCATATTGCATCTTAATGTAACCACAACTATATGCAAAGAAGTTCCAGAATATAGAAAGGAATTCCTGTTTCTTGTAAGCCTTATTGCCTCATTGATGTTATCATCATTTAGAACTATCTCTTTTTCTTCTAATTTTAATCTTAAATCTTCATCAATATTGTCTTGTTTTAATTTACTAAGCTCATCAGCTGACAGAATGCAATAGCTGCCATGATCTGTTGTTACAAAGTACTTATCGTTGATTTTTTTATGCCTAAAATTGTTAATAGTGTGCATTTAGACCTGCCTATTTTTTATTAGGCCTAATACGTAATTGCAGAATTCTCCATCTAAATTATCTAATTGTTCTTTAGGCTCTAATTCAACTTCAAACTTGTCATTTAATATTTTTCCCCTGCATGCTCCCTTAAAATCTTCTAGAGCTTCCTTTATCGATTGCTGGTCATAAAATTTACTGTTTAATATTATCCTTATATTGCTATTCATCTTTATTTTCTTCCTCTTCTGTTTTCCCATATTTCTCTTCCCACGGGACTGCTATGCCTTCAGGATCATCCAGCAAATCATCATCTTCAAAATCACTTAACCAATCATCTGATAATTCTCCTTGGCCAATGTTTTCATTTGTGATCAGCGCCCTTTGCATTATTGCCTCTCTTATTTTTTTTGTTTTTTCTGATCTTTTTTGGTAGTCAGAATAGTTAATGAGCTCATTGAAAAAATCTCCACCTAATTTTTCTAAATCAGTGTTATTTTTTGGCTTTAATTTTACTATGATTTCTTTTTTCGGGTCTCCACCAAGAATGATATATGCCCTGTCGAGAAATACGTATGCAGCCGAGTAAATTGTTTCGAGATTATATAATTCTGGATTTATGTTTAATAAAACCGAATCACCAACAATGTTTATATTATCCTCCATCTTATTATCTCTAAAGGATTCATAACTAATATTAAAATGTTTCTTTTGAAGGTATGTGGAATGCTTTGATAAAGCTATCTTGCATTTTTAAGATTGATTTTTGAAATGATCAATTCCCGACTAAGAAGTTGCTCTCAAGCTTAAATTAAAGCTATTCAGGAAGTTTTAAGGTGTTTTTTGATTAAAAGGCTCACTAACGGCAGAAATTGCCTTAAATCAAAAATACAAAAATGGGTTTTGGGTTTTTCAAAGCATTCCACATACGAAAAATAGTAATTTTAATAAAGTTCTAGTTCACACCTTACAGAGAAAATGATAATTGTACATTCTTTAGCAGCTAGTAAGGAACTCAAAAAGAGCACAGTTATAAATTTAAATGGTGTTAAGATAGGTGGAAAAGAGATAGTAGTTATGGCTGGGCCATGTGCTGTAGAGAGTAAAAAGCAAATAGTAGAGACAGCCAAGGCCGTAAAAAATGCAGGAGCAAAGGTTCTTAGGGGCGGTGTTTTTAAGCCAAGAACTAGCCCATACTCATTTCAGGGTTTAGGAAAAAAGGGCCTGGAATACCTAAAGAAAGCTAAAGAAGAAACAGGATTGCCAGTTGTTACAGAAGTAACGGATTCCAAAACAGTAAAGCTTGTGTCAAAATATTGCGATATCCTGCAAATTGGATCCAGGAATATGCAGAATTTTAGCTTGCTAAAAGAAGTGAGCAGGATTAACAAGCCTGTTTTACTTAAAAGGGGCATGTCAGCTACGCTAAACGAATTGCTTAATAGCGCAGAATATATTTTGTCAGGGGGCAATCATAGAGTAATATTATGTGAAAGGGGGATAAGGACTTTTGAAACCTATACAAAAAATACTCTTGATTTAAATGTAGTCCCCGCAGCAAAAGAATTAACCCACTTGCCAATAATCGTTGACCCAAGCCATGGAACCGGCAGATCAAGCTTGGTAAGCAGTATGAGTAAGGCTGCTATAGCTGCAGGAGCAGATGGATTAATAATTGAAGTCCACCCTAAGCCAAAACATGCTTTAAGTGATGGACAACAAGCATTAACTCTAGAGCAATTTAGCGCTTTAATGCAAAACTTAAAAAAAACAGCAAAATCAGTAGGTAGAACTATATAGTACATCTTTAATTATAAACCTAAAAAAAATATAATGGGAAAAAGAGAACTAGACAAAGCCAGGAAGAAAATTGATGGGATTGATGGTAAAATAATAACCTTGTTAGCTAAAAGGGTTTCATTAGTTAAAGATATTGCAAAATATAAAAAGCTCCATCATAAAAAAATTTTGGACTTAAATAGAACAAAGCAGGTTTTAAGAGAAAAACAAAAACTTGCTAAAGAGTTAAATTTAGATGTTGTTTTAGTTAATAACATTTTTAAAAAAATATTAGAAGATTCGGTTAAGACACAAGAATTAATTAAGAAACATAGGGGATTGAAAGATACTAGAAATGAAATTAGAAATTAACATTAATAAAATAAATGATTCTTATCATATTTTAATGGGCAAAGCTTTGCTAAATCGTATTCCAAAAATATTAAAAAAAAAGCCGTTTGGCAGTAATTATGCCATAATAACCGATTCAGATGTTAAAAAATTATATGGGAATAAATTATTAAAAGATTTAAAAAAAGAAAAAATTAAAGCAATTTTAATAAGTTTTAAAGCAGGAGAAAAAAGAAAAAACAGGTTTATAAAAGAAAAAATAGAAAATAAGATTATTGAATCTGGCTTTAATAGGGACGCGGCAATAATAGCTCTTGGCGGCGGAGTTGCAGGAGATTTAGCGGGTTTTGTAGCAGCTACTCTTTATAGGGGAATTAATTTTATTCAAGTCCCAACAACATTGTTAGCACAAATAGATTCCAGTATGGGGGGTAAAGTAGCGGTAAATCATCCCTTGGGAAAAAACCTTATTGGAGCATTTTACCAGCCAAAACTTGTTTTTATAGATATTAACACATTAAAAAGCTTATCCAAAAAGGATTTGATTAATGGTTTGTCTGAGATGGTTAAATATGGCTTAATTTTAAATAAAGATTTCTTTATTTTTTTAGAGAAGAATATTAAAAAAATAATTAACTTAAATGAAAAAATTTTAATTTCAGCTATAAAAAGAAGTTGTGAAATAAAGAAAAAAGTAATTGAAAAAGATGAAAAAGAAAAAAATTTCAGGAAAATATTAAACTTTGGCCATACCATCGGGCATTCTTTGGAGTTAGTGAGCAAATATAAGCTATCTCATGGCGAAGCAGTTTCAATTGGAATTGTTGCAGAAGCTCAGATTTCAAAAGAATTGAATTTATTAAAAAATAAAGATGTTGATAGGGTAAAGAGATTGTTAGAAAAAGCTAATCTGCCTGTTAAGCTTCCTAAAAACATAGATTCTAAAAAATTAATTTACGCTGCAAAATTCGACAAGAAATCTATAAAAAAAATTCCACATTATGTTTTATTAGAAAGAATAGGCAAAGCAAAACTAAATGTAAAGGTTCCAAATAAAATTATTTCTAAGGTTTTAGATGGCCTAAAATGATTTGCACCACTATTATATCTAAAAATACAGAAGAGGCGCTAAAAGCTATGAAAAAAGCCTCAAAATTAACAGATTTAATAGAATTAAGGATAGATTACATTAAAGATATTAATGAAAAAAATCTTAAAAAATTATTAAACAATAAAATTAAGCCGATTATAATTACAAACAGAAAAAAATCAGAAGGGGGAAAATTTGAAGGTAATGAAAAACACAGGATAAGTTTGCTGGAAGAAGCTATTAAATTAAAAGTAGATTATGTCGATATTGAATATTCTACCAATAAGAAACTATTAAAAGAGATAATTGGCAAAAAGGATAAAACCAAAATTATAGTTTCTTATCATAATTTTAAAAGAACTCCAGCTAGTTTATTTGGCATTTTTAAAAAAATAAAAAAATTAGATCCTGATATAGTAAAACTTGTTACGTTTGCAAATTCTATTAACGAGAATTTTGAGATTTTTGAATTTTTAACAAGAGCAAAAAAGGAAAATGAAAAATTGATTGCATTTTGTATGGGTCAGTTTGGTCAAATAAGCAGAATTCTTTGTTTGAAATATGGCTCATTTTTAACATATTGCTCTTTGGAAAAAGAAAAAAGAGCGGCATCCGGACAATTAACATTAAAAGAATTATTAAATGATTATAACATTAAAAAAATAAACAAAAATACTAATATTATTGGATTAATTGGAAATCCAGTGGAGCATTCTTTTTCCCACAGTATGCATAATGCTTCTTTTAAAAAATCAAAACTGAATAATATTTATGTAAAATTCAAGGCAGATAACCTCAAAGTATTCATGGAAAAATTCAGGAAACATGGGTTTAATGGAGCAGGCGTTACTATTCCCTATAAAATTGAAGTTATGAAATATCTTGATAAGATAGATAAAACGGCGAAGAAGATTAGAGCAGTAAATACAATTGTAAATAAAAATGGAAAATTGGTTGGATATAATACAGATTACTATGGCGCAATTATGGCAATAAAAAATAAAACAAAAATAAAAAATAAAAAAATAGCCATTTTAGGAGCAGGAGGATCAGCAAGAGCATTAGTTTATGGATTAAAAGAAGAAAAGGGCGATATAACAATTTTAAACAGAACAGCAGAAAAGGCTAAAAAACTCGCAAAAGAATTTAATTGTAATTATGAAGAATTAAATTATTTTAAAAATATTGATATGGATATTTTAGTTAATGCTACACCTGTTGGCATGCATCCAAATACAAACCAATCATTAATCCCAAAAAAATTTCTTAAAAATATTGTTGTTTTTGATGTTGTCTTTAATCCATATAAGACAAAATTAATTAAGGATGCAGAAGCAAATAACTGCAAAATAATTTATGGAATAGAAATGCTTCTTTACCAAGGTATAAAACAATTTAAATTATGGACTAATAAAAAAATATCAATAAATATAATGAGAAATTCGATAATTGGGAAGTTAAAATGATAAAAAAAATAAACAAATTAAATGCAGAAGTTGAAATTCCTGGCTCAAAGAGTTATACAAACAGGGCTTTGTTGGTTTCAGCTCTAGCAAATGGAAAATCCATTATTCGAAATCCTTTGATTAGCGACGATACTAAATATATGATTTCTGCTTTAAGGGAATTTGGAATTAAAATAATTAGAAAAATAAATTATTTTGAGGTTTATGGAACTAGTGGGAAAATAAAAACACCAAAGAAAGGAATTTTTGTTAGGAATACAGGCACAGCTATGCGCTTTTTAACAGGTTTTGCATCTTTGGCTAAGGGCAGAGTAATCTTAACCGGCGACAAGAGTATGCAAAAAAGGCCAATACAAGACCTGCTAAGCGGACTTAAGAAACTAGGAGTTAATACCAGGAGCAAAAATAAATGCCCCCCAGTAACAATAAATGGTGGAAATTTTATTGGTGGCAAAACTAATCTGCAAGGGGCAAAAAGCAGCCAATACCTTAGTTCGATTTTAATGGCAGCTCCATACGCAAAAAATAATGTTGAAGTAGATGTTGTTAATTTAACTTCTAAGCCCTACATTGATGTAACCTTAGATGTTATGAAAGAATTTGGTGTTAAGGTTATTAACAAAAATTACAGGAAATTTATAGTAAAAATCAATCAAAAATATAAGGCTAAAAAATATGCAGTTGAAGGTGATGCATCAAGTGCCTCTTATTTTTTTGGTGCAGCTGCTATAACAAAAGGAAAAGTTAAAGTTAAAAATATAAATCCAAAATCAGTGCAAGGAGATGTTCATTTTGCAGATGTATTAGAAAAAATGGGCTGCAAGGTAAAGAAAGGAAAAAATTTCATAGAGCTAAAAGGCGGCAATTTAAGAGGAGTGGGTGTGGATATGAATAACATGCCTGACACTGTACAAACATTAGGTGTTGTAGCTTGTTTTGCAAAAGGGAATACAATAATAACTAATATTGGAAATTTAAGAAAAAAAGAAACTGATAGGATTAAGGCCTTAGCAACTGAATTAAGAAAAATCGGAGCCAAAGTTAGAGAACTAAAGGGGGGGCTGCTAATTAAGCCTAATAAACTTCATGGAGCTGAAATTAAAACGTATAATGACCATAGGATGGCAATGAGCTTTGCAATTGCCGGTTTAAGAATAAATGACATTAAGATACAAAATCCAGATTGTGTTGCTAAATCATTTCCAAATTTTTGGGAAAAGTTTGAAGAATTATACAAATGAATATAGCTTTAATTGGTTATAGGGGAACTGGGAAAACTTCAGTAGGCAAGCTTTTAGCTAAAAAACTGAATAGAAAATTACTATCAACAGACAAAATGATAATTAAAAAAGCAGGCATGCCTATAAACAAAATTGTTAAAAAGTGCGGCTGGAATAGATTTAGGCATTTAGAAAGTGAAGCAATTAAAAACATCAGTGGAAAAGATAATTGCATAATAGATTCAGGAGGGGGGGTTATTTTAAAAAATAAAAACATAAGCGCCTTAAAGAAGAATTGTATAATTGTTTTATTAAAAGCAAATCCAAAGGTGATTGCTTCGAGAATAAAAAGCAGCAAGCAAAGGCCACCATTAACAAACAAATCTTTTATTGAAGAAGTTAGAGCTGTGTTGAAACAAAGAAAGGAAAAGTATAATAATGCAGCAGATTTCATTATAAGCACGAATAATTTAAGTATAGGGAAGGTATGCAATAAAATTATCAGCAAATTAAAAGATAAAATGTAAAATGCCAAACACATTTGGAGATATTTTTAGGGTAACTACTTTTGGAGAAAGTCATGGTAAAGCAGCAGGCTTAATTATAGATGGGTGCCCGCCAAATTTAAAATTAAGTAAAAAAAATATACAAAAAGAATTAGATAGGAGAAAACCGGGCCAAAGCAAAGTTACAACATCAAGAAAAGAAGGAGATGAAATTGAAATTTTATCTGGAATTTTTAATGGTAAAACTACTGGAACGCCTATAAGTATGACAATATACAATAAAGATGCTGGTTCTCTAAAATATGAGAAAATCAAAAATTTGCTTAGGCCGGGGCATGCTAACTTTACTTACTCGCAAAAATATGGAATTTATGACTACAGGGGGGGTGGAAGAAGCTCTGCAAGAGAAACAGCAAATTGGGTTGCTGCTGGAGCTATTGCAAAGAAAATTTTAGCAAAGAAAGGGATTAAGATAGCAGCTTATGCAAAAGAAATTGCCGGAATTGAAGCTAAAAAAATTGATTTGAATGAAATTGAAAACAATGAGGTAAGATGCCCTGACAAGAGCATAGCAAAGAAAATGATTAAAGCAATTTTAAAAGCTAAAAAAGAAAAAGACTCTGTAGGGGGCATTATAGAGGTTATGGCTTTTAATGTTCCGCCAGGTTTAGGAGATCCAATTTTCAATAAGCTGGATGCAGAAATTGCTAAAGGTTTAATGACAATTAATGGGGTAAAAGGCGTTGAGATAGGCGCAGGCTTCAAAGCCGCTAAAATGAAAGGCTCGCAATCAAATGATCTCTTTATAAAAAAAGGAGATAAGATTATAACAAAAACAAATAATTCCGGCGGCATTTTAGGGGGAATTAGCAATGGAATGCCAATTATTGCAAGAATTGCAATAAAGCCTGCATCATCTATTGCAAAAAAACAGCAAACCTTAGATATTAAAGGCAGGAAAAGCATTATTCAGGTAGAAGGCAGGCATGATCCTGTTTTAGCGCCAAGGACAGTTCCTGTTGCAGAGGCAATGATGGCATTGGTTTTGGTCAATGCTTATTTAAGGCAGAAGATTTTTTAAATTTACTTGAGATTTACAGTTAAAATAAGGCATAAACAAATGGCGATATTGCGCTGCTCTGGCCAAATATAATCAATATACCCACTAAGATAAGCATAATAATTACAGGGGCGAGCCACCAAGCTTTTCTTACCTTTAAAAAATCCCAAACTTCTGCTAATAATGGCTTATTTTTTTGTCTTTTTCACTATCCCACATATCTTTTGGGTTGTCTATCCTTTTTATTAAAAACTTATCCTTTTGAAGAACTTCTCCTTCTCCCGTCTAAGGTCATTGATATTTTACAATCTGAAAAACAGGATTCATGAATTTATCATAATCGATATGTGGGGATATCAATAAGACGCCGTAATTTTTCAGAGCCATGATTTATACTATTGTTATTTTATTTAAAAAATTATTGAATGGAATGAACCTTGGAATCATTATTTCCGTCATATTTAAAAATATGTGAATTATCTTTATCGTTATGAGGGGTAAAAGACTAGACATAAAAACAGGATTTTTATGCAATAACAATTGTGTGTTTTGTGTTCAAGCAGATAATAAGTCTAATGGCAACAGAAGCTATGATGATATTATAATGGATTTAAAAGATTCAAGGGAAAGGTGTGATGGTGTTGTTTTAACAGGTGGGGAAGTTACTATCAGGAAAGATTTTTTTGATATTATCAAATATGCAAAAAAACTGAAATACAAAACTATACAAGTACAATCAAATGGCAGGATGTTCAGCTCTATTGATTTCTGTAAGAAAACAATAGAAGCAGGCACAACTGAATTCAGTCCTGCTCTGCATGGCTATTGCGCTGAACAGCATGATAAACTTACAAGAGACAAGGGAAGTTTTGAGCAAACAACAAAAGGGATTAAAAACCTTAAGTCTTTAGGGGCATTTGTATTGGCAAATACTGTTGTTGTTAAGCAAAATTATAAGGATATTCCAAGAATTGCAGAATTGTTAGTTAAACTAAAAGTTGACCAATTTCAGTTTGCATACGTCCATCCTATGGGAAACGCCTGGAAGAATTTTAAGGATGTTGTTCCCAAAATTTCAAACGCAGCGCCTTGTATTCTTAAAGGGCTGGAAATTGGATTAAAAAACAATATTAAAGTGATGGTTGAAGGTGTTCCATACTGCTTAACCAAGGGATTTGAGGATAATGTCGCAGAGAAAAATATACCCAATACTGAAATAAAAGGGAAAAACCACCAGAATACCCTTAATTACACTAAACAAAGAAAAGAATTGGGAAAGATAAAATTCCCGCAGTGTGGGCAATGCAGATTTGATTCAATTTGCGAGGGCCCTTGGAAAGAATACCCTGAAATTTATGGCTCAGAAGAATTTAAGCCAATAATTTAAAATGTTAAACAATAATATTAACAAATCCAAAAGAACACTATCTTATTTATTTCATAATGATTTTTTTAACTTTCTTTCATTGATAACTGTTCTATCTGGAGAAAGGCCTATTGGAAGGCTTGTAATTTCTAAAGAATTGATATCGACCATAGAATCGTTAGTACGGGATGCTGGATTTAAGTCGAGTTACATCTCAAGATCTAAGCTTATTGAATCTTTTTCTTTTGAGGGTGGCAAAAATAAGTGGAAGTGCACTCCAGATGATATAGAGCATATTAAAAACAATAACATTTATTTTTATGTTTCCAAAAATGAGAGTGATATAAGTAAATTAATCAAGCATGATGAAGGCTATAATATAAAAAGAAGCGGAATTGCTCTTGGCTATCCATCCTGTTGTGTAAAGAAGTATTTTAACAATATTAAATTAGGCAAATATTCAGAGCAGGAACTTTTAATGTCTGCATATATTTTATCTAAAGATAAAAACAACATTCCGTTTTTATCCAATTATGGGACCTTTGGAAAAACTCTTCTCTTGCATTATCCTTGCTCTTATGATTGTAAAAATTCAATTGAAACCGCCAAAAAAAATTTAAGCTTGATTAAAAAAATTAGCATACCTTTCCATATCAAAACGATTTCATACTTAAAAAAACCTATTTTTATAAATAATGAAGTTATAGTTTACTTTAAGCTTGATAATCCAATATTTAATAGATATTATAATAACTCTAAATTTATTTCAAAAGGGATTCAATTTAATTTAATTAAAGTTAATGAAAATGAAATTATTGCAGATAATGGTGATAAATTTTATGGTCACTTCATAAAATTTCAATGTTAAATTTAAATTCGGGGTGTTAAACCAAGAGTTATTAGAATTGGGTTAAAATGAAAGATATAGAAGATAATACTCGTAAAATTAAAGAGCGTTTTCATTTTTTAAAGAATAAAGTTAATTTTGAAACTTTGGTGGATGATGATATATTTTTATATGTAAATTTTCCTTTTTGTTCCAATCTGTGCGATTTTTGTATTTATAAGATACAAATTTATGATAAAGAAGAGTGTAATAAATTTCTTGAGTCATACAATAAGGAGATAGAGATATATTCAAAATTAATAAAGAATAAGAAATTTAAAAATGTCCATATTGGGGGGGGAACTCCTAACCTTATATCTCCAGAATTATTAATTGGGCCATTAGGAAAATTAGTTGATTTTGACAATATAAATAGGTTTGTTGTTGAAGTTTTTCCAAGGCACGACTTAAGTGAGTACTTAGAGATCCTTAGAAAGTATAATGTAACAAAAATTCAGATGGGAGTTCAGACATTAAATAAAGATATTTTAGCTCAGGAAGGAAGGAAAGTAACTAAAGATCTCATATTATCCTGCTTAGATATTCTAAATAAGAGTGGATATATTTGGTCTGTTGACTTGGTTTATGGATTTAAATGCGAAGAGAAATTTAACAGAGATTATGTAATTGAATTGAATGAAATCCTAAAATTCAATCCATATGGCATCCATCCATATCCAATGATATCTGAAGAGAATAACAATCATTATGATATTAAAAAAAAGGACAGCTTAAATCGACATAAAAAAGTCATTGATAAGGTAAAAATAGTTTATGCCGTTCTAAAAAAAGCTGGATATGATCTAGTTAAAGATGAATGGTGTGTTCATGAAAATATAAATCATGCAAAAAAGACATTTTGCTATGATGCTAAAACTGGATTTTACTCAAACTATATTGGTATCGGACCAAAGGCAAGCACATTTACAAGGTTTTTTGAATACCAAAATTTAAAAGATATTGTGAAATATGGCTTTTATCTAGATAAAGGAATTCTTCCGATAGATGAATTTGAAGATTTTGTTGAAAGTGATTTTTATCCTATTTCATTGATAGATAAAGAAATTGAGTATTCATCAAAAATTGATATCAATAAATTCATAAAAACTGCTAATCTATCGAAAAATGAAGTTAAAAAAATCTCTGCGCTGATTAGGTATTTCATACATAAAAGATTGAAATTCAAGCTTGAAAAAGGCATGTTGACAATCCCCAATACCCATTATTCCGTTGGATTAAAACTAATAGATGAGTTTTGGAATTAGACAATACAAAATTTATTGTTAAAAAATTAGAAAATATTTAAATGTAATAAGTTTTTAATTGTCCATAATAAAATATATACTTAACACCTTACCTATATTTATAAAAAAGTTAAGTATATTCTATAAAAATGAAAATCAATATAGGCATATCAGATTTGGAAGAAATTCCTATTCTTGCAAAAAAAGGAGCAAAAGAATTTCATTGCGGAATTATTACTACATACAGCCAAGGGATGATTAATTATCGCCCAAATACTGGCCAATCCAATTTAAAAGATTTTTATGAATTAAAGGAAGCGATAGCTCTTGCACATAAACATAATTGTAAGATATTCTTCCTAATAAATTCTCCTACCTATCAAATTGATAAATATGCAAATATCTTAAATGAAATGGCTAAAATTAAAGAAGCTGGAATTGACGGATTTGTAATGTCAAGTTTATCCCTGATATTTGCTGCAAAGCATCTTAATGCAAATATACATCTTAGCAGCACTCAACCAGTATTTAATTCAAAAGCGATCGAATTTGTAAAAAGACTTGGAATTTCAAGAGTTATACTCCCTCAACACATCAATTATAAGGAAATCAAGAAAATTATCGAGAACACAGAAATAGAACTGGAATGTTTTTTCCTGGAAGCAAACTTTTGCAAGTATATAGATGGTAATTGTTTATTTCACAATAAACACCTCTACAAAAAAGAGAAAGACTATTCTAAATACAGTTCCTTTATTTGTAAACTTGACTTTAAGACAAATAACCCAGAAATAAAAAATAATTACAAAACATTACTAGATTCCAGCGAGCCAGTATTATCATGCTTATACCATAATATAAAAAATGGGATAGGTACTTTAAAACTTGGGGTAAGGTCATGGCCTTTATCGAAAAAAGTAGAAATCTTAGGTCAACTCAATCAACTAATAGGATTAATGCATAACAATGAAGAGGATTTTATCAAAAAAGGATTGAAATTAATTGACGATGAATAAAGCCCTATATTTTACTAAACTCGAACAAATTAAAGATATCAACAATTGTGATAGAATTTACTTTGGAAATGAGTATTGCAGGTTCCTAATCCCAAAAAAGACTGAATTAACCGAATGTATAAGTAAAATTAAAAATAAACCCCTGACTTTGACAACCCCAATCATCAATGATTTTGATTTTGAAAAGATCAAAGATCTTCTTAATGTTTTGGAAAGATATTTGCCAGATAGCGAAGTGGTGATAAATGACTTTGGGGTATTGGAGATTTTAAAGGAATACAAATCATTAAAACCAGTACTAGGGAGGATCCTGATAAGTTTTCCGGCATATATTTCAGATAAAATTTATATTAATGACCATAGTGTCCTAAAATTAATCCATGTCAATAGGATAGAAATAAATAATTATGAAAAAATAATTGAAACCCCACATAAAATTTTAATTAGTTTGCATGTCCCTTTTACACATATAACCACAACCAGATTGTGCTCATCAAACAATGAGAGTCTTTTTAATAAAAGCCTAATATGTAATTTAAAATGTAAGACCACTAGAATAAAATATCCTAGCATTAAAGAGGGCATAATCCAAAAAGGGAATACACAATTCATGAAGAAATCAATTCTTCTAAAACAAAATGCTTCTATCATAGATAGGTTAGTGATAAGCAGAGATCTTCCAATTTAGGACAATATATTTGATTCTAGAAAATTTTCTAAGTTTAGGTGGAATACTGGTATTCATGTTCTCCTAAGAATGATTCTGCTATTTGATTATATGGGGGCTCGTGGAACTTATATATATGCTCTTGGTATAGATTTGTGATTAGTTTTAAGATCAAATACAGCAAATATAGTGGCAATGCCTGCTTGGTTCTTTTTGTTTTGAATGTCAATAAAGTGGTTCATTACTAAAGGGCAGGATTATAATAAAATTGAAATAGCTAACAATGGTTTAATTGTAGGGGGTGTGTTTATTCAAGGCAGGATATTGTATTTTAAATGATAAAAATTTCTGGAGATTTAAATAATTTTCAAAACAAATATTATTATGTTCCCTTTTGCAATTAACGTAATTAAAACTCCAATAAAGATAAACGGGGCAAATGAAATCATCTGGCTGACCCTTATTTTCTTGATATCTGTTGATTTAATTTTTTCAATCTGCTCTTGTGTCAATCCTTCTGACTCTTCATCCAGAAAATTGTCAGCATAAAACGCAGATTTTACTTTTTTAAGATAGTTGTTTCCGTCTTGTTGGATGAATTCGCTTAAAACCATGCCTTGTTTTAGTTTGTCTACTTCAATTTCCCTGCTGAAAACATTTGATATCAATCTTGATATAGAGAAATTCAAAAAACTGTCGATGATTTCCCATAATATTATCAAAATTGAGAATATAACCAGAAAATTTGAAGAATAGACTGACTTATCTATAACAAGCCTTAACAATGAAATTGCTATTGCAAAGAAAATAAATCCTTTTTTTGTCTTTTTTTTGATGTAATTATAAGCCAGGATAGTTGTTAATATAATCAAGAAATAGTTTTTTATTTTAAACAATGAGAGCAAAATCTCTATAAACCAGTAAATTGTGAAAAGGTAGACAATTGTTGTGAATAATTTTTTTATGTTAAAAAGGTCTTTAAAAAATCCAAAAGATGCTTCTTTGATTTCCTTTAATCTGGATTTGTAAAGTAGATAAAAAATCATTATTATTAATGCAAAGATAAATATGTTCATCAGTAATGTAAATGATGGAGTATATTCAATATATCCCAATTCATAAATTGATAAAGGTATCAAAGCAGAGAATGTAATAAACAGCTTTCCATCTCCTGCTGTCCATAGCTTAAAATACCATGCACCAAAGCCAATAATAACACTAAATAATAAGTTTGTAAATAATTCATGAGTATAATGCGTATTTATTCCAATATTAAAAGACGGATAAAAAATGATGAATAGGTTAACGATAATGGCATAAGCCAAAGCTAGTAGTATCCATTTGTTCCTGATTTTTCCGTATTTAATGTCCTCATAGCTTGTTATCAATCCTAGTGCAATTATTCCCGGCAGGAAAAATTCAATCATATTGCCCCTTATACTTAATCACTTTAAATATTTTGCCACGCTTGATTATATAATTATTATTTTTTATTAAATTAAGTATAGGGCTGTGTTGATTGTAGTAATCATACACCCCAAACTTTAAATATTAATAAAAAAATGTGAGAATATGCTGAAAAAAAGAGGTCAGTTTGCTGTTTTTACTATAATGATTATAATCATTATTGTGGGTTTTCTTGTTTATTTGTCTTTAGGAAAAGAAGATATCAAAAGCCAGGCGGTTCCTGAAAAGGAAAGGGTTTTGTTGACAGATGACAATAATATAAGAAATTTTGCAGAGAGCTGTGTTGAACAGACATCAAAACATGCCTTATTTTATCTGGGTTTTGTCGGTGGGAATATTATTCCTGATTCATTTGATAAATATTTCTCTTATGACAATTATTTTAAGATTCCATATTTTTACAGTGAAGGAAAAAGCAAAATTCCGGTTCCTTATGATGAGAGTTATTGGGAAAACTTGCTGGAAAAATATATTGACTTGAACCTTAAAAACTGCATAAATGATTTTGAAGCTTTTAGGGGTATTCAAATAACCCATGGAAATACAAAATCAAATGTTCAGTTTACTGATCAAGAGGTTATTTTCAACGTTGAATTTCCGGTTACTGTAACAAGAAATTCTCAGGAAAACAGCATTGCACCAAAGTACATCAAAAGAATAAATCTAAGGTTAAGGGATATTTTGGGCATTGTATCAACTATCGTAGAGCAGGAAGTGGAAAATGATTTGTATATACATTGGGATTACTTAACAGATATGACTGCAAATAACTACAATATAACTGCATTCACAGAAACAGATAATACAATTATCTACAAGATAGTTGATTTAGAAGATAAGATAGATGATGAGTTTTATGTTTTTCAGTTTGCAAATAAGATAAAAACTGTAAGATCAAACTCTTAATATTAAAAATGAAAAAACAAAAAATTTTTGCATTAACTTTAATTTTTTTAATGATTATTGCAATTAACTCAATATATGTTTATTCGGTTGTTGGGTGTGTTCCTATTCCATTTGCTTGTATATCTGATATTTCTTGTGGGCATGGTGAATGTACATTAAAATATGTTGCTTGCGAGGGTATTGCTGTTGCTACTTGTGTGAGTTGTGAAGCTGCATGTTACACAACATGTGCGGCATCAGGTCCTCCTGCGCCTGCATGTATTGCTGCATGTGAAGCCATATGCTATAGTAATAAGCTTAGAGCTACTGCAACATGTGTAGCTAAGAGTCTTTTAGAAATGACCAAAATGACAGATTCCGGTAAATTCGACAAAGCAAAATGTAATGAAGGTGATGATTGTGTTGAAAAAACTTCTAAAGTAAACGACCCAGAATTTGCAGCAAAGTGTGAAAATGAATTATCTGCAGAAAGCAAAAAGAAAGTGATTAAAGATTATATTGGGAGGGAAAGTGAAATACTTGCAACAATAACTCCAAATCAAGAATGGGGAACTGCAATAAATGAAGTGTCTAAAGGAGGAACTGTATTTAAGTTTCCGACTACTGGTCCTGGTTCATTAAAATTTTCTGAATTTGTTAAAAATGGTTATTTGAGCAATGAAGTTTACCAAGCCCAGGATCCTGAGCTGCTAAGGATGGAGAATGTGAGAAATGCGGCTTCGATTGCTAATAAGAATGAACCTGGAAAATATACGCTTAAAGAAGAGATATTAAAAGCTGTTATTGGACCTCTTATTACCCAATCTTCAACCAAAGACAACCAAATATTAGATAGTGATGATGGGGGTGATTTAATTACTGCCAAGAATACTGAAACAGACCTGGTGACTGAACAAGGAGAAGAGGAATTAAATGATTTAGAAGAGAATAAGGAAGATGTAAATGTTGAGATTGATGTGATACTTAGGAGGAATTCACTTAAAGAGGTGTTTTTTGTCTTATGCAAAGATAACAGGGTGCCAAGGGATTTTGGAAAGCCAAATTGTATTGTATCTGTAGATGATTCTGGAAGGCAGGAACAAAGCATGACTGAATTGGCTATAGATAATGAAGTTATCATTGGGAGTATTCATGTTGTCGATACTACCCACAATAATATTTTCACAGTTAAAGGAGACAAGAACCTTGGGGTTTTTCTTCATGATGGTGGTTTTTTTAACATACATGATTATGGCCAGACAGAAATTTCTGTTGGAAGTGATGGAGCATATATTATTGACCAGGATAATAACCGGATATTTGTCGGTGGGGGAACTAATATTTATTATGGTGTTGGATCAGATAACATAGATACATACATAGGTAATAATTTGATTTTTCATATAGACTCAAAGATTGCTTTTGATGCCACAAATGACAGGAGTGGAGATGTTTTTGGTACTATCAGCCTTCCTGTGCCAACTGGAGCAGTTAGTGCTTCTCTTAATGACGAAAATCTAGCTATTAGTTTCAACCATTACACTCCTCCGGACAATAGAAATGCTGTTGACTTAGGAAGTACTGGGGAAGGTTATCAAATAATTTCAAGGGGTTTTGGGGATATTATTCTTTTGGGAGAAGAAAAATTGTTTCCAATGCTTAGCAGAAATGTGTTAAAAGGAGATAGCGCAATAATTTTTAATAAAGATGTTAAAGTGATAAACTCTTATGCTGCTAGAGATCACACTTACCTTTATAATATAAAGTCTGATGGAATTTCTACAAAAGTCCGTGCAAGAGGAAAAATAATACAAGATAGCACCGGATTAGAGCGTGAATTTACATCAAGACAAAGAAATTTAGTTTATAGATAAAATTAATTTTCTATTTTGGTTTATTTAATAAATAAATTCTGAAGAGAATCCTTAGCTTCTTTTTCATGCATTCCTAGCAAGGTAAATAAACTAATAATATCGTGTGGGCTTCTCATCTGGTAAGGGTTGGAAGTAAAAGAACCTATCATAGTCTTAACTTTGAATTTCCTGCAAAGTTTTATATTTTGGGTAATTCTTCCTAAAATTAAATTTGAATGGTTGGAATTAAATAACGTATTTAATGAAAACCCAATTATCACTTTGTTTTTGTTTGCCAGCCTGCACAAGATCTGATTTAACCCCGATGCCCTTTGATGTATATAATCCTTCCACCCATATTCTTCAAGAGAAAAGATAAGGTTTGCTTTCGGCTTTTCTATTACTTCCCTATTAGCATTAGAGGATTTAATTACAACAAATTCCTTTTTAT
>Ga0187833_10000937_pt1 | contig 34249 bp, 32 predicted proteins | sample ETNtaG_37_FD_167968 | JGI IMG/M metagenome (GOLD analysis project Ga0187833, IMG submission 167968) | Marine microbial and viral communities from oxygen minimum zone, Eastern Pacific Ocean - ETNP2014_SV_400_PacBio MetaG (Illumina Assembly) | ecosystem: Environmental > Aquatic > Marine > Hypoxic...
GCGTGCCGCGATGCTGGAGCATCGCAAGCGGCGGCTGACGACGCCCAAGACCTTGTAAACGCGGCCCTTCGGGTTGACCTGGGAAGCGCGATTGCCGCGTCGCGAATGCTTGACGATGTCCCGGCATTGCCAACCATTTGGCATGGGCCAAAATCGCCGGCGCATCCGCTCCTAACACTCGCGCTTCCCAGGTCAACGCAACCCATGATGAACTCCCCAAACAGGCTCTCAAGGAATGCCGAGAAACTTGTGAATTTGCAGGCTCAAGCGCCATTGCGGATGGTCGAGGCAGTAACGCACCGCCAGCTCGGTGTTGCGGTCCCGCTCGGCGCCGTCCATCGGCTGCAGGAAGAAGTGCCGGAAATCGAACCTTTCGAATTGTCCGGGATCGGCTCCCTCCTGAGGGTAGACGAGCTTCAGCTCGTCGCCGCCGGTCTGCGCCAGTTGGGCGCCCGCCTTCGGGCTGACGCAAATCCAATCGACGCCGTCTGGCGCCGGCAGGGTGCCGTTGGTTTCGATAGCGACCTCGAAACCGGCGTCACCAAGCGCGGCGGCGGCGGCGGCGTCGAGTTGCAACAAGGGCTCGCCGCCGGTGCAGACGACCAGCGGAGATCCCGACGCCCCGGCCCATTTGGCCTTGGCGGCGGCGGCCAGCTCCCCGGCGCCGGCGAAGAGGCCGCCGCCGTCGCCGCCGGTGCCGACAAAGTCGGTGTCGCAAAAAGCGCAAACGGCGGTGGCCCGATCCCCTTCCAGGCCGGACCACAGGTTACAGCCGGCAAACCGGCACAAGACGGCGGCGCGCCCGGCGTTGGCGCCCTCGCCCTGGAGGGTGAAGAAGAGCTCCTTGAGAGCGTAGGTCATTACCCGCCGCCGCCGGAGGAGTAACAAAGTGGGTCCGCCACGCCCGCCTCCTCGAACCCCTTTAGCCTCAGCAGGCAGGCGTCGCACCGGCCGCAAGGAGCGCCGTCGGGACCGGGATCGTAGCAGCTCATGGTCAATCCGTAATCGACGCCCAGATCCAGACCCTTGCGGATGATCCCAGCCTTGTTAAGCTTGATTACGGGAACGCGGATAGTGATTTTCCGCTTTCCCTCGACGCTCGCCTTGGTCGCCAGATTGGCCATTACCTCGAAGGCGTCGATGTATTCACCGCGGCAATCGGGATAGCCGCTGTAATCAAGCGCGTTGACGCCGATGAAAATATCATGTGCCGCCTCGACTTCCGCGAAGGCCAGGGCATGAGAAAGAAAAATGGTATTGCGGGCCGGAACGTAAGTGACGGGAATGGCACCGCCGATCTCGTCCGCCTTGCGGTCCTTCGGCACCTCGATGTCGTCGGTCAGGGCCGAGCCGCCAAAGGCGCGGAGGTCGATCTCGGCGATGACATGCTTTTCAACCGCCGCCGCCCGGGCGACCCGCCCAGCCGCCGCGATCTCGGCTTGATGGCGTTGGCCGTAGCGGAAAGTCAAGGCGAGGACGGCGAATCCCGCCTCCAAGGCGATGGCGAGGACGGTGGCGGAGTCCAAGCCTCCGCTCAACAACACCACCGCCTTGGGTTTTTTGCTCAATTGCCGTCCTCCCAATGACTGGGGTAGATATCACATAGGAAACATGCCTGGCGAGGAGACGATGAACAAGGTCAAGGAGGCCATCCGCGAAAAAGCGCGAGCGCTGGGTTTCGATGCCGTCGGCTTTTGTTCCGCCGACACCAACCATCGACAGAAAAGCGATCTGGTGGCGTTTCTGGCCTTGGGCCGGCACGGCGATATGGCCTGGATGGCCGACACCGCCAAACGCCGCGCCGCCCCCAAGGCGCTGTGGCCGGAAGCCCACGGCATCGTCGTCCTCGGCATGAATTACGGCCCGGCCTCCGATCCCCTGGCCGACCTTCACCGCCGCCGCCGGGGCGCCGTTAGCGTCTACGCGCAAGGCGGCGACTACCATCCTGTCATCAAGAAGCGGCTCAAACGGCTGGCGCGGTGGATGTGCGAATGCCACGGCGGCCAAGTCAAGGTCTTTGTCGATACCGCGCCGGTGATGGAAAAGCCGCTGGCCGCTTGCGCCGGGCTCGGCTGGCAAGGCAAGCACAGCAATCTGGTTTCGCGGGATTTCGGTTCCTGGCTGTTCCTGGCGGAAGTGTTCACGACTCTCGAATTGCCGCCGGACGATCCGGCCGCCGATCTTTGCGGCTCGTGCAACCGTTGCCAGGAAGCCTGTCCGACGGAGGCCTTGTCCGAACCCTACAGGATCGACGCCAGCCGCTGCATCTCATACCTGACCATCGAGCACAAGGGAACGATCCCCGATGCCTTGAAGGAAAAAATAGGTAACCGCATCTTTGGTTGCGACGATTGTTTGGCGGTCTGTCCGTGGAACAAGTTCGCGTCGCCGAGCAGCCATGACTCGTTCTTTCCCAGGCCGCAGGCAACAGCGCCCCGCTTGGCCGATCTCGCCGGCTTGGATGACGCCGCTTTCCGCGAGGTTTACGCCGGCTCTCCCATCAAACGCCTGGGCCGCGACCGGCTGTTGCGCAACCTTCTCATCGCCGTCGGTAACAGTGGCGATGCCGACCTCGCCAAGACCGCCCGCGCTCACTTGGGCGCCCCTTCGCCGCTGGTCCGGGAAGCCGCCGCCTGGGCGCTCGAACGATTGCGCAAAAAGCCTTCTCCATCGCCCCGTTGACGGCGCCGGCGGCTTGGCGTTGGCTGGCGAAATTACGGAAATATGGTCGATTACCGCTGGTGGATTTTCATCCGCCCAACCCATCCGACCGCGGGCCGGTCAAAATCGGCCAGTAGACCGCCGAAAAAATGGTGAAGGCCGCCACCCATAGAAGCCCCGCGGTGATGACAAGGTTTCCGTAATATTCCACTTCGGCGAGCGGCGCGGAGAGCCGAACAATCGCCGCCAACGTGACCAGAACGTACGCCGCCACGATCGACCGATGAATCACCAAGGGCCGCCCCGTGTGACCCAATGACGCCCGTGTCGTCACCGCCAACACCATGGTCCCGATGGCCCCGATGGTCAGGGCATGAAGGGCGGTGCTGGCCGGTATCACGTCGGTCAGCACCGCCAACCCCCGGCAGGCGAATCCCACCACCAACCAGGCATGACCCAAATGGAGAACCCATAAAATGGGTTGGTCGATGGTCGTGGCTGTCCGCCAGTACCTCATGCGCAAGGCCAGCGCCAGCGCCGCGGCGACAGCCGGAGCGCCGCCGAGCCAGCCGCCGGCGGCGGCCAAGTCGGCGGCGGCGGTGGCGATGATGGCAAGGAAAACCGCCGCTTCCACAAGCGGCTCGGAACGAACCTCGGCATCCTCGTTTTTGATCCTCAGCGCATTGGCGGTGAAGCTGGGAATTATCCGGCCGGACAGAACCGTCATCATCAAGATGAACGTGTAAAGCGCCAGTTTGAGGCCGGTGAACCCGGTGTCGTCGGTTACCTCCAGAAAATCGAGGTGAAAAAGCAGATTGGCGGCGAAAAAGAGGATAAGAAACACCAGAAAGAAAAAATTGCGGCGCTGCCCCGAACCCAGAATCGGCGGGATCAAAAAGAAAATAACGGCCGGGATCAGGGCCAGGTCGGCCATCGCCACTACCGGCGGAGGGAAAACTCCTTGTAACCAAAAAGCGATCCGGCCGGCAAACCATAGCGCCACCAGAAAGGCCAGGCGGCCGCCCCGTTCCGGGGACGTTTTCGTCCACGTGGGCACCGCCGTCAGCAAAAAGCCCGTGGCCGCCGCCATGGCGAAGCCGAACAGCATTTCGTGGCCGTGCCACAAAACCGGCGCCATCGTCTTGGAAAGGACCAACCAGCCGGCGTAAGCGGCGAGCCAAGCGGCCAGGGAAAAAGCCCCGTAGACTCCCGCCAGCAGGAAAAAAGGGCGGAACCCGTAAGACAGAATTGTAACGGGTTCGTTCGGTTGCCGGGCGGGCGATGATATGATCCGTGACGGCATTTTGTTTGGCCTCCAGGCGTTCCCGAATAATTCCGCGGGAAATTTAGAGTATTTCAAGATTGGCCGGCGCCAGCCGGGGATAATTGACGGCTGTCAATCCACCATCTGGCGGACGGTATGAAGAGGATTATGTTTTAGTCGGCTTGACTGGGAATCTGGCTGAGGATAACAGTTCCCTGGAGATTAGTGCAATGATGACTTTCAGGACAGGCCACACCGCCGCCGCCGCCGCGGTCCTTATCATCCTCTCCGCCGCTCCCGCCTGTGGCGGGGAACGGCAATCCGGCGAGGTCTTCCGTGATTGCCGCCAGTGCCCCGAGATCGTGGTGATCCCCGCCGGCTCTTTTGTCATGGGCTCCGACGAGCCGGGCGCCAGGGGCCAATTCAGAAAGGAGATGCCCGCCCGCCGTGTCACCATCGAGCGTCCGTTCGCCATCGGCAAATTCGAGGTCACTTTCGACGAATGGCGGGCTTGTCGCGACGATGGCGGATGCACGGTCAAACCCGACGACCACAAATGGGGACGCGGCCGGCGTCCGGTCGTCAACATCACATTCGCCAATACCGGCGAATATCTGCGCTGGATCACCAACAAGACGGGCCATTCCTATCGTTTGCCAACGGAAGCCGAATGGGAATACGCGGCGAGGGCGGGAACCGCCACGGCTTACTCGTGGGGTGACGAGGTCGGCATGGACAACGCCAATTGCCGGACCTGCGCCCCTGAAATCAGCCATCAAACCTTTCCGGTCGGATCTTATAAACCGAATCCGTTCGGTCTCTACGACGTTCACGGAAATGTCTGGGAGTGGGTCGAGGACTGCTGGAACCCAAACCACAAAGGCGCGCCAGTGGACGGCTCCGCCCGCCTTTCCGGCAAATGCCGGTACCGGGTGACGAGAAGCGGCTCCTGGTATTACGTTTCCACCAACGTTCGCTCGGCCTACCGCGCCAAATATATCGCCAAAGCCTACAGTTACGGCATCGGCTTTCGCTTACTCCGCGAACTGCCCTGACGCCCGAAGGAGATCCACCGCCTCTTCCGTCGCCGAACCCCGAATCGCCGATTAATCGGACTGATTCGGTGTTATTCGGTGGCCAAGGCAGGCGCCAATTGGCTTAAGGCATCCTGGTGTCGCCGGTTGGAAATCCACAAAAAATTTCTTGCCAACTCGACACGCACCCGTTACCGCGCCGGCGGTTCCCCGGCCTCGGGCCGGCCGTTCAACTCCTCGAAAAAATAATGGGGAATTATAGAACCTCGGCGATACGTTGACGAGTTCGCCACAGGCTCTGTAACCTGAACGGCGTGCCGTTCGATGGCATCATGTCCCATACGGCGGCGGCAATGGGCGGCAAGCGGCTTACCTTAAGGAGCGTTGATACATGGGGCGCGGACCAGAGCTTTTTCAACAGTTCGAGGCCGATTTCGGCGACGTTGCGCGGGCCGCCGTTAAACCCAAGAGCGACAAATCGGTTTTCGGTAACGGACGGGATGTCATCCAACCCGACATCTCCGTGCCAGATGGCCTTGAACTTGATGACCGCAATAAAAGTGATGGTCTGTTGTTCCTGCGGGAGATTCAGGCGGAGAGCTTCCCACTCTGCTTTTTCGATCCGCAGTACCGGGGCATCCTCGACCATCAGCGCTACGGCAACGAGGGCGAGCGTCAGCGGGCGAGGTCCAAGTTGCGGCAAATGCCGGAACCAGAGATCAAGCAGTTCCTGCGCGGAATCGACCGCGTGCTTATGCCGATGGGCCAGTTGCTTTTCTGGACGGACAAGTTCCATCTCTGCACCGGCCTTGGCCCCTGGCTCGACAAAACGAACCTGGATATCGTAGACCTGATTGTATGGAACAAGATGCGGATAGGCATGGGCTACCGGAGCCGCCGCGTCAGCGAATATCTAGTCGTTATGCAGAAGGCGCCGCGCCGCGCCAAGGGCGTCTGGACCTTGCATGACATTCCCGACGTTTGGGACGAGAAAGTGACAAACGACGGTCCGCATGCCAAGCCAGTCGGCTTACAGGGCCGCCTGATCGAGGCCCTGACGAATACGCGGGACATCGTGATCGATCCCGCGGCGGGCAGCTACTCCGTGTTGAAAGCGTGTCAGCGAACAAACAGACGTTTCCTCGGGTGTGACATCGAGGGCTAGCGTGGCCTTGATCCGCAACAGGCAAGGGGGGCGAACCGATGGCGGCTATACGCGCGTCTTCGGCGACCCTCAACTCGGAAGCCTTATCAGCCGCGTTTAAACGCAACAATCGGTGTCGGTCGCCCAGTTCGTGGTGTTTTCAAGCTTTTGCCGTTGTCAGGTCTTGCTGCTGATTTGGCGTCATACTTCGATGTTGAAGCTCTTCCCATCTCGCAACAACGTGGCGGCGGCGGCATGCCCCGGAACCCTTCGATGCCATTGATATGAGTGGCGCCCCCGATCAATTCAGCGGAGCCGGCCGCGAGATCGGAGATCAGGATTGGCCGCCGGCGCGGGTTAGGTCGTCGAGCTGTTTTTGCATCTGGCTGAGCTTGGCGCGGAACTCGTCCAGTTTTTCCTTGGACGGACCGGAAAATTCTTGTCCATTGCCCCTCTTGCTCTCCCCGCGACCGCCGCCCTCGCGGTGCGGCGCCAACGTTTTCATGGCGTTCTCGAAATCCGCCATGTTTTGCTTGCCCATGTTCTTGAGCCGGCCAAAGGACAGCGCCCCGTCCTTGGCGTCCCGCGTGTAATGGCGCATCTGCTCCTGATTGCGGGCGAACGCGTGCATGGAATGGTCCAGATAACGGGACACCAGAGCCTGCAAGCTGTCGCCGTGGAAACTGATCAAATGACGAAGAAAGTCGATGGGCAGCAGATGCCGCCCCCTCGCTTCTTCCTCGACGATGATTTGGGTCAGCGCGGCACGGGTGATGTCGTCGCCGGTGCGGGAGTCATAAACGACGAAGTCCGTCCCGTCCCTGACCATCCGCGCCAAGTGGACGAGGGTGACATAGGAACTGGTCGCCGTGTTGTAGAGGCGGCGGTTGGCGTATTTCTTGATCTTGATCGGCGCTTTTGCCGATCCGGGGGCGGCGGCGCCATTCCCGGCGGTGCCGGCCTTGTCGTCCATGGCGAAACGTTCCGCTCCGGGTGATCCTGTCATCGCCGCCATAGGTAACACAAAAATATCCGGCGGAAAATGCTGCAATGCAATAAAACGCCCTCCGCCCCTCAAACCGGCTCCTTGGGCACCGTTTCACGCATCGAGGGCCGCTTGCAAAATTCCTCGAACCAGCCGGCAAGGACCTCCCGGCCGGCTCGCCAGTGGTCATCGGGAAAGCGGAAGTCCAGCCAACCGAGGGCACAGCCGATGGAGATCCAGCCGATCGTGACGTCACCCGCCAGGAGACCCGCGTCGGCCTCCGAGTCGAGCGCGTCATGTCCCCTTTCGACGCAGCTCTTTTGGCGCTCCGCCCACGCCGCCGAACGTTCCTCTTGCGGGCGCCGGCCTTCGAGAAGCCGCAATACCGCCGCATCGAGGATGCCGTCGGCCAGGGCCTGTTGCCTGAGCGCGATCCAGCGGGCGCCGCCGGCCGGCGGGAACAGCCTGATCCCGTCGTGGAGAGTGTCGAGATGCTCGCAGATGACCGGCGAATCGTAGAGCACCTCGCCGCCGCCGGTGACCAGCGTCGGCACCTTGCCCAGGGGATTGAGCAGGACGATGTCGTCTTCTTCTTTCCAGACGTTGGTGGGGATCAGCTCGATGCCGTCGGCAAGACCGGTCTCGATGGCCGTCACCATGACCTTGCGGACATAAGGCGAAGTCGGCGAATAGCGGAGTTTCATGGGCGACCCTCAGAAGCTGTCCTTGCGCCGGCGGATTTCGGCGAAGACGGAAACCGCGTCCTTGCCGGCCAACCCGGTGGCTTCGATCAGGTCCGGGTGGTCGGCGCGCAGGAAAGGGTTGGCGGCTTTCTCCTCGGTCATGGTCGAGGGCACCGTCGGCTTGCCCGCCCGCCTCAGGGCCCGGACATTTTCCGCCCGCGCTTTCAGGGCGGCGTTGCCGGGCTCGATGGTGAGCGCGAAATCGGCATTGGCGCTGGTGTATTCGTGGGCGCAATAGACCAAAGTCCCGTCGGGCAAGGCGCGAAGCTTGTTCAGGCTCGACCACATCTGCTCCGCCGTCCCCTCGAACAGCCGGCCGCAACCGAGCGAGAACAGGGCGTCGCCGCAAAAAAGCGCTTGCGAGTCCTCGAACCAGTAAGCGACATGACCGCAGGTATGGCCGGGGACCGAGAACACCCGGGCAGTTTGTCCGCCAATGGCGACCAAATCGCCCTCGCCGACCTCGACATCGACGCCCGGGGTGCTCGAAGCCTCGGCGCGGGAGCCGACGATCTTGCATCCCGTCGCCCGTTTGAGTTCCATATTGCCGCCGACATGATCGTCGTGATGATGGGTGTTGAGGATATGGGTGAGCTTCCACCCCAGGCGGTCCAGCGCCGCCAGCACCGGCCCCGCCACCGCCGGATCGACGGCGGCCGTGGCCCCCGTTCCCGGATCGTGGGCGAGGTAAGCGTAGTTGTCGGAAAGAATGGGGACATGCTGAATTTCAAGAGAAGGCATGGCCGTCACCTGTACACTTCAGTTGCACCTCCAAACGGGTTTCAAGGAGACTATCACCATATCCCTCCGTTAGGCTACACTTCTCCGCCATGTGGACCGACGCCATAGATCTGCGTGACTTCTACGCATCCGGCCTGGGATCGGTGGCGCGGCGGATAATCGACCGGCGCATCCGCGACGTCTGGCCGGACGTCAAAGGGCAAAATATACTTGGCCTGGGCTATGCGACACCATTTCTCGATTCCTTTCGCGGCGAGGCGGCGCGGGTCCTGGCGGCGATGCCGGCCCCGCAAGGCGTACTGCACTGGCCGCCGGATGGCGGCGGGCTGACGACGTTGATCGACGAGGTCGAACTGCCCTTTCCGGATATGTCCATGGACCGGGTACTCCTCGTCCATGCCCTGGAATGCGCCGAGCAGGTGCGGCCGATGATGCGTGAAATTTGGCGGCTGCTTTCCGGCGGCGGCCGGCTGCTGGTGGTGGCGCCAAACCGGCACGGCATCTGGACCCGTTTCGAGCGCACCCCTTTCGGTCATGGGCGTCCCTACTCGCCGGCTCAGTTGTCGCGCGAGCTGCGCGACACCATGTTCACGCCCTTCCAGTCGATGACCGCCCTGTTCGTCCCGCCGACGCGCTCGCGGATGGTCCTGTCCTCGGCGGCCGCCTGGGAGGAAATCGGCCAGCGCTGGTTCGCCGCCTTCGCCGGGGTGATCATGGCCGAGGCCACCAAACAGATTTATGCCGGTCAAGCCCAGGCTCAACCCGCCGCTCGCCGGCGGCGCTCCTACATGCCGCTGGCGGAGAAGAATTCCGGCACCCCGACGCGGGGGTGACGGGCCGCGAAAACCCGCTCCTATCCGCTCTACTTCAATAAGTTAGAGCAAACTCTCCAGATTGATAAATCGCCTTTGGCGATTCCTATCGAACTGGATTTGCTCTAAGCAGAAACACCGCCTGTTCGCCAAGGAGATTGGCGGTGAAGACCGACGAGCCGATGCGGCGCGTCGTTCCGTTGTGGTCCAGCGAGATGCTGCGTTCGACGGTGACCCCCTGCTCCTCGCAAAGGACGATGAAGTCCTTGATGGAGCATAAATGAATATTGGGGGTGTCGAACCAATCATAGGGCAAGGTATCGTTGAGCGGCATCCGGCCGCGAAAGCCCAGGTACAGGCGCAGCCGCCAGTGGGCGAAATTGGGAAACGAAACGATAGCCCGCCGGCCAATGCGCATGAGATTCAGCAACACCTCCTGGGGGGCGTGCATCGCTTGCAAGGTCTGGCTCAAGACCACATAGTCGAAGGCCTGGTCGGGATAGTCCTTGAGGTCGATCTCGGCGTCGCCCTGGATCACCGACAGTCCGGCGCTGACACAGGCATTGACGCCTTCGGTGCCGAGCTCGATGCCGCGTCCGTCCACCTGCTTGAAATGAACCAGGTAATCGAGAAGCGTGCCGTGGCCGCAACCGACGTCAAGGACGCGCGAGCCGGGCGCGATCATGTCGGCGATGAGTTGCAGATCGACACGAATGGACTTGCGTCCGTCGCCGCCCATCATGGCGTCGTCTTCATCCCAGCCCCGACCGGGGCAGACCGCGATGTTCGGCGGCGCCGGCGATGAATCCGTTGAGCACCCTGTGGAATTCGGGCACGTTTTGGAGAAAAGAGTCATGGCCGCTGTCGGTTTCGATCTCGGCGAAACTGACGTTGGCGGCGGCGGCGTTCAAGGCCTTCACGATCATTCGGTTTTCCTCTGTCGAAAACAGCCAGTCGCTGGTGAACGAAAAGACGCAAAAGCGGGTCTTGGTGTCCTGGAAGGCGCTGGCCAGAACCCCTCCATACTCCGCCTCGAGATCGAAGTAATCCATCGCCCTGGTGATATAGAGGAAGGAATTGGCGTCGAAGCGGTCGACGAAGGAGATGCCTTGATGGCGCAGATAGCTTTCAACCTGGAAATCGGCTTCGAACCCGTAAGTAACCGCCTCCCGATCCTGCAGGCGGCGGCCGAACTTACGGTGCAACGCTTGTTCGGACAGATAGGTGATATGGGCCCCCATGCGGGCCACGGCGAGGCCGCGGCGCGGTTGTTTCCCCTGGCTCAGATAATCGCCGCCGCACCAGTCGGGATCGGCCATGACCGCCTGCCGGCCGACTTCGTGCAGGGCGATGTTCTGTGACGAACAGCGGGCCGCGCAGGCAATGGGCACGGCGGCGAATACACGCTCTGGATAGCTGGCCACCCACTGGAGAACCTGCATGCCGCCCAAGGACCCGCCGACGGCCAGGAACAACTGCTCGATGCCCAGGTGGTCGAGCAGCATGGCCTGGACGCGCACCATGTCGCCAATGGTGAAGACCGGAAAATCCAGGCCCCATGGCTTGCCCGTCGCCGGGTTGGTCTCCGTTGGCCCGGCGGTGCCCATGCAGCCGCCCAGGATGTTGGCGCAGATGACGAAAAAACGGTCCGTGTCCAGCGGCTTGCCGGGGCCGACCATGATATTCCACCAGCCCGGCTTGCCGGTGACCGGGTGCGGCTCGGCGACGAACTGGTCGCCGGTGAGTGCGTGACAGATATAGACGGCGTTCGAACCTTCGTCGTTGAGGCGGCCATAAGTCTGATAGGCCACGGGGAACGCCGGCAAAAGGACGCCGCTGTCAAGGCGAAGCGGCTGATCCTTGCCAAGAATCACCTTGCGGCCGGGAAAGGCGCCGGTCCCGCCCCTTTCGGCGTTGCCCTCGGCGGCGATTCGGCTTTCCAATATGGTCATGGCTCGTCGCGTCCGTCCGTTCCTTTCTGGAAAAGGCTTTCATAGGGGAGTGCCGCATAGGTGAGTGTCAATGTTTTCTTTTGATTTTGCAAAGACATGCCATTACCACTAGGCGACTTCAATGGCACCGGGCGCGATCCCTTGCCCCTTGCCCTGGCAAATGCCACCGGAAAACCAAGTGCTGGCTTCCTTAAATCGGGTAGTCCGTGATTGTTCTTTTGTATCTCCTTGGCGGCAAGCGGCGCGCGGGCGTCGCGGAGGCGCCTTATAGATGAGGCGGAGCACTGGAGCATGTCAAGATTGGTCGGCGCCAGCCCCGCTTGGCTCTTTTTCGCGGTTCACCATTTTTGTGAATGTTTGTGAATGCTTATGAATATTAATGAAGGTCGGTACTCGAAATGAGCGCCCCTAAATCATTGGATGCGTTGCGCCGTGAAATCGATGCGATCGACGATTCCATCCATGACCTGCTCATTGGCCGAATGAAGGTGGTGGAGAAGGTCCGCGACTTCAAACGCGACTATAAGGTGAAAATCAAGCCTCATCGCGAGGCCGAAATTCTCTACCGCTTGATCTCCCGTCACCAGGGGCCGTTCCCGAAGCGCGAGCTGGTCCGCATGTGGCGCGAGTTGATCGTCGCCACCCTTACTATCGAAGGACCGTTTTCGGTTGCCGTCTACTTGGACGAAGGCGAGGAGGGGTACTGGGACTTGGCGCGCGATCAGTACGGCTCTTTCACGCCGATGTCGGCGCAGGGCTCGGTGCGCCGGGTCATCGATGCCGTCCGCAGCCAGAAGGCGACGGTGGGTATCCTGCCGTTGCCACGGCGCGATGACGATGATCCTTGGTGGCGCCATTTGGTGACCGAGAGCGATGATGCGCCCAGGATCATTGCCCGGCTGCCTTTCGCCGGGCCGGGCAATGATCGTGGCACCGACTTGGGGGCGCTGGTCATCTGTCCCGTCGCCCAGGAGCCGACGAACCGGGATCACTCGTTCCTGGCCATCGAGACGGATGACGAAATCGGCCTTGGCCGCCTTGGCTCGGCGCTGACCCATGCCGGCCTTCCTCCCGCCTTCACCGCCGCCTGGCATGAGGGGCGGGCTAGCGACCCTTGGCTGTATTTGGCCGAGGTCGGCGTCTTCGCGGTAAAGGACGACCGCCGGGCGGCAAGGTTCCTTGACCGACTCGGAAAGCCGGTTAAACGGTTGGTTTGGCTTGGCGGATTCGCCGCTCCCTTGACCGCCGACGAATTGGCGTGACTATCCTCGTTCCGCGCCCCGACATCATGGGCATCGTTCCTTACGTGGGCGGCGAATCCACGGTTCCCGGTTTGCGGCGCGTCATCAAGCTGGCCTCTAACGAAAGCGCCCTCGGGCCGAGTCCGCAAGCCGTGCAAGCCTACAACGAGGCCGCCGGCACCCTGCACCGCTACCCCGACGGCGGCAGCGAGACCCTGCGCCATGTCCTGGCTTCGCACCATGGCCTGGACCCGGCGCGCATCGTTTGCGGCGCCGGATCGGACGAATTGATATGCAACCTCTGCCGCGCCTATGCCGGACCGGGCGACGAGGTTCTCCACAGCAGACACGGCTTTCTCATGTTCGCCATCTACGCCAAGTCGGTGGGAGCGACGCCGGTCGCCGCGCCCGAGAAGACTCTGACGGCGGACGTCGACGCGCTGGTCGATCGGGTGACGCCGAAAACCCGCATCCTGTTCCTGGCCAACCCCAACAACCCGACGGGAAGCTATCTTCCCGCCGCGGCGTTGAAGCGGTTGCGCGCCGGCCTGCCGGAAAGCGTCCTCCTGGTGATCGACGCGGCTTACGCCGAATACGTCGGCGGGGATGGCTACTCGCCAGGCATCGACCTGGTCGACGGCGGCGACAATGTCGTCATGACGCGGACATTTTCCAAGATCCACGCCCTTGCCGGCCTGCGCTTGGGATGGGCCTATTGCCCCACCGCCGTCGCCGACGTGCTCAACCGCGTGCGCGGCCCGTTCAATGTGTCGGCGCCGGCGCAAGCGGCCGGTGCCGCCACTTTGGGCGACACCGCCCACACCGCCCGCGTCCGCTCCCACAACGATAAGTGGCTGCCGTGGACGGCCGGCAAGGTCAAGGACCTGGGCTTGGCGGCGCCGCCATCGGCCGGCAATTTCCAACTGGTCCGATTCCCGACGGAAAAGGGTCGTGACGCCGAGGCCGCCGACGCCTTCCTCAAGGAGCGCGGGATCATCACCCGGCACATGGCCGTCTACGGCCTCCCCGAGGCTTTGCGCGTCACCATCGGGGGCGAGGAGGAAATGTTGGCCTTCATCGAAGCCTTGGATGAGTTCATGGGCTGAGCCGTGAAAGACAAGAACCCCACCGTGCTTTTCCAACGCATCGCTTTCATCGGTTTCGGCCTGATCGGCTCGTCCCTGGCCCGCGTCGTCCGCCGCCAGGGATTGGCCGGCCATATCGCCGTTTGCGCGCGCAGCCGGAAAACCCTGGACAAGGCGCGGGCCTTGCGGTTGGCCGACAGCGTCAGCCTTGACGCCGGGGAAGCGGCCAGCGGCGCCGACTTGGTGATGATCTGCACGCCTTTGAGTGCTTATTCGGAAGTCGCCGCCGATATCGTCCCGGCGCTGGAAACGGGTTGCATCGTCAGCGATGTCGGATCGGTCAAGGTGTCGGTGCTTCGCGAACTGGGCTCGGTGTTGCCCGATGGGGTCCATCTGGTTCCGGGCCATCCGGTCGCCGGCACCGAGCATTCGGGGCCCGAGGCCGGATCAGCCGAACTTTTCGCCGGCCGCTGGTGCATCCTGACGCCGCCGCAAGGGACGCCGCCGGCGGTAACGGAACGGGTGGCGGAACTGTGGCGGCGCGCCGCCATGAACGTCGAGGTCATGGACCCCGAGCACCACGACCAGGTGTTGGCTATGACCTCGCACCTGCCTCATTTGATCGCCTACAGCATCGTCGACACAGCCACCGACTTGGAAGACTACCTGAAAAAGGAGGTGGTCAAATTCTCGGCCGGTGGATTTCGCGATTTCACTCGCATCGCTGCCTCGGATCCGGTCATGTGGCGCGACATTTTACTCGCCAACAAGGATGCCGTGCTGGAGGTTTTGAGCCGTTTCAATGAAGACTTGACGGTCCTGCAGCGGGCCATTCGCCGGGGCCAGGGCGATAAGCTCGAAGTCGCTTTCACCCGCACCCGCGAAATCAGGCGCGGCGTCATCGACGCCAAACAGGATTAGCGCCCCGAGAACAAGACACCCATGGGCTTTCCTATCCGATGATGTATGTCCAGGTCATCGCCGGTTTCATGTTGCTGCTTGGCGGCGCCGAGGTGTTGGTGCGCGGCGCCATCGCCTTGGCCAAACGGCTGGAAATCTCGCCCTTGATTATCGGCATGACGGTGGTGGCGCTGGGCACTTCGGCGCCGGAATTGGTGGTCAGCCTGGACGCCGCCCTTTCGGGTTCGCCGGGGATCGCCCTTGGCAACGTCGTCGGCAGCAACATCGCCAACCTGCTTTTGATCCTGGGCGCCGTCGGGATGGTCATGCCCATCGTCGCCAAGGCCGATGGCTTGTGGCGCGACGGCTTGATTTTGCTGGGCGGCAGTCTCCTCTTCGCGGCGCTCTGTTGGTCGGGGATGGTCGGTTTGTGGTCGGGAATGTTGCTCCTTGCCGTCTTTGCCGCCTTCCTTAGCCACTCTTATTGGCGCGAAACCAGGAACGGCGGCGGCGCCGAAATGGGCGTCCAAGAGGTGGTGGAAATCCGTGGCGTTCCCGCCTCCGTCACGGCGGCGTGGTTGGTTTTGGCGGCGGGCCTGGCCGGCGTCGTTTATGGGGCCGACCTTTTGGTCATGGGCGGGGTGGCGGTGGCCAAGGCGGCAGGGGTTTCCGAGGAAGTGATCGGATTGACCTTGATTGCTTTCGGCACCTCCTTGCCCGAATTGGCGGCTTCCGTGGTCGCTGCTTGGCGCGGCCATGCCGACATCGCGCTAGGCAACATCGTCGGCAGCAATCTGTTCAACATGCTGATGATCGTCGGCGTGGTGGCGGTGGTGACGCCGTTGCGGGTGCCCGTCCAGATCATGGCCTTCGATCTTTGGGTAATGCTGGCGGCGACGGTCCTGTTTTTGCCTTTCCTGGTTGGCGGCTTGCGCTTCGGCCGTCTCGCGGCGGGCGTGTTTCTCGCCGCTTACGCGGCCTATATCGCGGTCCAGGCCTACGGCGTCCAGGAGGTCCTGGCGGCGGTGGGTTGACTTTCTCAGGCACGGGCATCGGAATCGGCGGTTGAAACGCCGGCCGCCGCCGCCCATTTTATACCAACCTACGCTAATAGAGACCCATTGTGATCGTGTTTCCCGTTTCCTCGGTAGGAGGGGAGATGCTGGCGATGTTGGCGCATCGCCAAGTCTTCCCGACGCCCCGAGGGAACGGGAAACACGACCCTATGGGCGGTGATACAAGGCTTCCGGACGTCGTCGCGCGCCGCTTGTGATGCTTTAGCATCACGGCGCGACCCGCTCCTAGCCGGAAGCCTTGTATCACCGTCACAATGGGTCTTTATTAACGTAGGTTGGTATTAGGCCATGTCGGCACATGCACATCGAACCGCCCTGGTCACCGGCGGCGCGTTGCGGATCGGCCGCGCCATCGTTATCGACCTGGCGGCGCACGGTTGGACCATCGCCATTCACTACAACACTTCCGGCAATGCCGCCAAGGCGCTGGCCGGGGACATCCGCGATGAAGGCGGGCAGGCGGTGGCGGTGCGGGCCGACTTGGCGCGGGAAGAGGAGACGGCGGGGCTACTGCCGCGGGCCGCCGAGGAAATCGGTCCGATCACGTGTCTCGTCAACAATGCCTCGGTTTTCGAGAAGGATACGGTCGAGACCGCCAGCCGCGAATCCTGGCACGCCCATATGCAGGTCAACCTGAGGGCTCCGTTCATTCTCACCCAGGCTTTCGCGGCGCGGCTGCCGAAAGACATCGGGGGCAACGTCATCAACATCATCGACCAGCGTGTGTGGAATCCGACCCCCAATTTCACCACCTATACCCTTAGCAAGTCGGCGCTCTGGACCCTGACCCGGACCCTGGCCATGGCGCTGGCTCCGGCCATCCGGGTCAACGCCGTCGGGCCGGGGCCGACACTACCCAGTTGGCGCCAGACGGAAGCCGAGTTCACCCGCCAATGGTCATTCCTGCCGCTTCGGCGCCGGGTCATGCCCAACGAGATCGGCGAAGCGGTGCGTTTCATCCTTGACGCGCCGGCGATGACCGGGCAGATGATCGCTCTTGACGGCGGCCAGCACCTGGGCTGGCGATCATATGCCGGCGGCGACACGCCGAATGAATGACCGATGCCCGTCAACGGGTGCGTTCGGCGCCGGTATCAAAATTGAACGGTTCAATCCGCAAAGATAGCCGCGACCATTGAAAAGAAGGGATTTGTCGGCCTGAAAAACGAAAGTTGTGCACAAGGTAAAAGGTCTGATCATTTTTCTTGCAACACCATAATTGATGAAATGCATTGAATTTCAAATCCCCGATTGGTTTAAAAATTTTATTAAAAATCAATGCATTACATGTTTGCCTATTTTTTGTGCAAAATCAAGAAAACTCCTATTTTGTTTAGGGTCTTGATCGGTCGGAAGGAATTTTCAACAAGCTTACCCACAGGAATCGTGGATAGATCACGCCGACGTGATCTTAATTCCTGAAGCCGACCATAAAAGCATAGGTGGATGGAAAGATACCTACTCGCATGGGCATACGATCGGCATGAAGACGGCCTTGTCAGCATGAGCAAAGGAGACGAGCGGAGCACCGGATCGTTTCCCCCGGGCGTTTCAATCACCGCCGGCGGAACGGTGATTGAGTCCTATCTCAAAAATCTTGCCGGCTCGCCCGGCGTCTACCGAATGATCAATGCCGCCGGCGACGTCCTTTACGTGGGCAAGGCCAAGAATATCAAAAAACGAGTCGCCAGCTATACCCATCCGTTGCGTCTTTCCAACCGGCTCGGACGGATGATCGCGGAAACGGCGGCGATGGAATTCGTCATTACCCATACCGAAGCCGAAGCGTTGCTGCTCGAAGCCAACCTGATCAAGCGTTTCCATCCGCGCTACAACATCCTGCTTCGCGACGACAAGTCGTTTCCGTCGATTCTGGTCTCCTCCGACCATCCCTTTCCGCGGGTTGTCAAGCATCGGGGAGCTGAAAACCGCAAGGGCGATTATTTCGGCCCCTTCGCTTCCGTTTGGGCGGTGAACGAAACTCTCACCGTGCTGCAAAAGGCCTTTCTTTTGCGAACCTGCACGGACTCTGTTTTCTCGAGCCGCACCCGGCCTTGTCTTCTTTATCAGATCAAGCGCTGCTGCGCGCCTTGCGTTGGTAGGATCGGCGAAACCGAATATCGCTTCCTCGTCGACCAGGCGCAAGCCTTTCTGGCCGGCGAAAGCCGGAAAATCCAACGCAATTTCGCCAAGCGCATGCAACAGGCCAGCGACGCCCTGGAATTCGAAAAAGCGGCCCAATACCGCGACCGAATTCAGGCCTTGACGCGAATACAGGCGCATCAGGATATCAATCTTTCGGGCATCGGCGAGGCCGATGTGCTGGCCTTATACCAAACCGGCGGCCAGACCTGCATCCAGGTTTTCTTTTTTCGCGCCGGACGCAATTACGGAAACCGGGCCTATTTTCCCAGCCACGCCGATGACGAGGGCGCGGCGCCGGTGCTGGAAGCCTTTATCGGCCAATTTTACGCCGCCAAGCCGCCCCCCAGGCAGGTGCTGGTCAGCCACCACTTGCCCAACCTGGAACTGCTGGCCGAAGCCTTGAGTGTCGGCGCCGGCCGCCGCATCCGGGTTCATCGCCCGCAACGGGGCGAGAAAAGGAAATTGATGGCCCATGCCGAAGCCAACGCCCGCGAGACCTTGCAACGCCGTCTCGCCGAAAGCGCTTCCCAACGCCGTTTGCTCGACGGGCTGTCGAAAGCCATCGACCTGGATGGGCCGCCGCGGCGGATCGAGGTCTTCGATAACAGCCATGTCTCCGGCAAAGAGGCCGTCGGCGCGATGATCGTCGCCGGCCGTGAGGGCCTGATCAAAAAAGCCTATCGGAAATTCACCATAGGCGGTGGCAAGGGCGGGAAGGACAGGGCCTGTTTTTCGCCTGGCGACGACTATGCGATGCTCGGCGAAGTGCTGACCCGCCGGTTTTCCCGCGCCCTGAAGGAGGACCCGGACCGGGCCGGCGAGCAGTGGCCGGATCTGGTTCTCATCGATGGCGGCGGCGGCCATCTCGGCACCGCCTTGGAGGTTTTCCGGGAATTGGGCATCGAGGATATCGCCGTCGCCGCCATCGCCAAGGGAGCGGACCGCAACGCCGGAGGCGAGCGCATCCATTTGCCTGGCCGCCAGCCCTTGATCCTGAAAACCCGCGATCCGGTTCTTTTTTTTCTGCAGCGGCTTCGCGACGAGGCCCATCGGTTCGCCATCGGCGCGCATCGGGCCAAACGGACGAAAGCATTGTCCCGCTCGGCCGTTGATGGCATTCCCGGCATCGGGCCGAAGCGGAAAAAGGCGTTGTTGCATCATTTCGGCTCGGCCCGCGCCATCGCCGCGGCCGGAAGGGCCGACCTGGAAACGGTTGACGGCATCAGCAGGGCCATGGCCAACAAAATTTATGACTGGTTTCACGCCGTAAGCTAGAATAGGACGCGCCGTCTACACCCGTGAACGAATGAAAGTCTCGCCGGCTCGCTCCCGGCATCAGGTTTAGCCGCGATACGGACAACCATCATGCTGACGAAGCTGCCGAACATTTTGACCTTTTCGCGCATTCTCGCCATCCCGGTGGTTGTCGCCCTCTTGTTGCTGCCGGCCCCGCTTGGCAACTGGCTGGCTTTTTCGGTCTTCGCTTTCGCCGCCGTCACCGATTTCTTCGACGGCTACCTGGCCCGGGCCTGGCATCAGCAGTCGGCGTTCGGGCGTTTCTTGGATCCCATCGCCGACAAGCTTCTGGTGGCGGCCGTGTTGTTGATGTTGGTCGCCGCCGAACATATCCAAGGGCTGACCATCTTGCCTACGGCGGTGATCTTGTGCCGCGAGATTTTGGTTTCCGGCTTGCGCGAGTTTTTGGCCGAGGCCCGGGTCAGCATGCCGGTGACCTTTCTCGCCAAATGGAAGACGGTGATCCAGATGGTGGCCTTGGGTTTTCTTTTGGTCGGCGATGTCGGTCCCGACTTCGGACCGCTTTCGACGCTCGAAGTCGGCGTTTACGGGCTGTGGGGAGCGGCGATCCTGACGCTGATCACGGGTTACGATTACCTGCGCGCCGGCTTGAGGCACATCAACGAAACCGATCCGCCGATGGCTTAGAGCCATTTTGAAAAGGATGAGCGGAAACTTCCGCGCCCTCGTCTCGTTGTTTCTTTTGCTCGCCTTTCCGGCGCTGGCGCTTGAAGGGCTGGAAAAGGGCGAAAGCGCCGTTGTCGCCAAAGTGGTGGATGGGGACACGGTGGTCCTGGAGCGCGCCATCGATGGAGCGCTGGCGGTGCGCCTGGTCGGCATCCAGGCGCCGAAACTGCCCTTGGGCCGGCCCGGATTCACCGCCTGGCCGTTGGCCGAGGAGGCCAAACGGGGGCTGGCGGCGTTGGTCGCGGGGCGGCGGCTGACGCTTTCCTTCGGCGGCCGCCGCAAGGATCGCCACGGGCGCCTGCTGGCCCATCTGCATGACCGCGACGGAGTCTGGATCCAGGGTGAAATGCTGCGCCTCGGCCTCGCCAGGGTCTACAGTTTTGCCGACAACCGGGCGGCGGTGGCGGAAATGTTGGAGCGCGAGCACCAGGCCCGGGCGGCCGGGCTCGGCATCTGGGACAGCCCTTACTACGCCATCCGCGCGCCGGCCGATGCGGTTGGCGACATCGGCACTTTTCAGATCGTCGAAGGGCGGGTGCTCGACGCGGCGAATGTCAAGGGGCGGGTCTATTTGAATTTCGGTCTCGACTGGCGGAGCGATTTCACGGTGACGGTCGCCGCCAAGGCGCGAAAGCTTTTCGCCGGCAATGGTATAGACCTGCTGGCCCTGAAACGCCGGCGGCTGCGGGCGCGGGGCTGGCTGAGGCAAAGAAACGGGCCGATGATCGAGGCCAGCCACCCGGAACAGATCGAAATCCTCGCCGATTAGCCATGGATTCCCATCTCGGCGGCGGCGCCTGTATAATCCTTTGGCCATGATCCGCCTGATCAGTCCCGTCTTTCTGATTATACCGCTGCTCGCGCTTGCCGCCTGCACGGTCAATCCGGCCACCGGCGAGCAGAGTTTCACCGGCTTCATGTCGCGCGCCGACGAAATGGAAGTCGGCAAAAGAGAACACCCCAAGATCCTCGAGCAATACGGCGGCCGTTACGACGGCCAACGGATCGATGCTTACGTCAGGGACATCGGTCTCGGACTGGCGCGGGTCTCGGAAGTGGCGGGCCTGCCCTATACCTTCACCGTCTTGAACGACGACAAAGTCAACGCCTTCGCCCTTCCCGGCGGATATATCTACATCACCCGCGGACTTCTCGCCTTGGCCGGCAACGAGGCCGAGATGGCCGGCGTGCTCGCCCATGAGATCGGCCACATCACCGCCCGGCACACGGCGCAGCGCTACAGCCAGGCCATGGCCACCAACCTGGGCCTGCAGTTATTGAGCGCCATTGGCGGCAGCGCCGGGATGCCGGCGGGACTCGGCAATCTGGTCTCCTTCGGCGCCCAGGCCATTTTGCAAGGCTATTCCCGCCAGCAGGAACTTGAAGCCGACATGCTGGGGGTGCGTTACATGGTCCGCGCCGGCTACGACGCCAACGCCATGATCACCTTTTTGGGCAAGATGGAGGCGCATAAACGGCTGGTCGCGGTTGTTAGCGGCGATCCCAAGGCCGCCGAACGTTTTCACATCATGGCCAGCCACCCGCGCACCAGCGAGCGCGTCATCCAGGCCATTGGCATGGCCAAGGCGGCGCCGGCGGGGCGTCCGCGGCTTCAACGGGAAACCTACCTTGCCCGCGTCGACGGCCTTCTTTTCGGCGACGACCCCAAGCAGGGAATCCGCAAAGGACGCCTGTTTCTCCATCCAAGCCTCCACTTCCAGTTTGAGGTTCCGCCGAATTTCGTATTGTTCAATTCCCCGGCCAAGGTCGTCGCCCGCGGCCCCGGCGGGTCGGTCATCGCCTTCGATATGGTGGACGCCGGGAAGGCCAAGGCGGCGGGAAATCTGGCCGCCCATCTCGCCAACACCTGGGGTTTGAAGAATGTCGAAAGGATCACCATCAACGGCATGGAGGCGGCCACCGGAGAGAAAAAAGTATGGTCCCTGAAAGGCGGCCGAATGGACACCCGGTTTGTGGCCATCCGCGAGCGCGCCGGGCGGCTTTACCGATTCGTCTTCATCACTCCGCCCGGCCTGACCCGGCGCCTGGCCACGGACCTGCAACGCACCACCTACAGCTTCCGGCTCCTATCGTCCCGGGAAGCGGCGGCGATCAAGCCGTTACGGATCGCCGTCATCACCGTCGCCGGCGGCGACACGGCGGCAACGCTGGCCCGGCGCATGCCTTTCGAGAAGTTCCGCCTGGAGTGGTTCGAAACCTTGAACGGATTACCGAGAGGGCAATCCTTGAACCCCGGAAGCCAGGTCAAGATCGTCGCCGAGTGACGGCGCCCTTCGCGCCACGTAGTCGTCGAGCCTGGCGATCAGGGCTTGCCTCGAAGGGGCGCCGAGAAAGGACGCCAGGAACGAGTTTCGCGATCCGCCATATTCCCCGCTTTAGCAAAAGGCGACGACAAAACCGGGAGTCGAGACAACGGGAATTCTTTCAGAAATCCTTTCTCTTGCACGGGCGGGGGGGGATTGGCGTAAGCTATGCATAACGTTATCAGTACGCTCGCGATTATAGCGAGAAAAAAGGGGGGATCATGTCGGAACTTCCAACCTTTCTCGAAAAGGGTCCGCCTGCGCGCCTGTTTCCCGTTCTGGCCGACACCTCGCGAGAGGGGCGAACCCTCTCGATTTTCCTTTCCTGCTTCTGTGCTGTCGATGAGTTGGGTCGAAGCCTTCTCGCTTCGGTGGGAAAGAAGGCTGGCAAGACCTCGCGAATCGAGGCCTTCACGGAGATCGTCTTCAAGTCCAAGGGCGGGGAATGCAAGGTTCGTCCCGATGGGCTTATCACCGTCACCACCGGCAGCCGCCGATGGTCGGCCATCGTAGAAGCCAAAGTAGGGAATGCAAAGGTCGATCCAGGACAGGTTGAGGAATATGCGAAGCTGGCCCGGAACCACGGCGTTGATGCGGTCATCACCATTTCTAATCAGTTTGCCACACTTCCCGAGCATCATCCTGTGAAACTGCCGAAGCTGTTGACCAAACGTGTCGGGCTATATCATTGGTCCTGGATGTACGTAATGACGGTAGCCACCATCCTTCTCTCCGATGGGGATGTGGCGGACGCTGATCAGAAGAACATTCTCCGTGAATTCCTCCGGTTCCTCCGTCACCCCAGTTCAGGCGTCTCAAGCTTTGATCGCATGAACGCCGAATGGAAGGATTTAGTAGCCGCCGTGAAGGCCGGGGCCAAAATTTCAAAGTCGGACCCTACGGTCGAAAATACAATAGCAAGTTGGCACCAGGAGGTTCGGGACCTCTGCCTGATCCTCAGCCGTCGCATAGGGCGGGAGGTCCATGTCAAACTTCGGGGGGCACACTTGATTGACCCCATAAAGCGACTAAGGGATGACTGTGATTTGCTTTCCCAATCGAAGGCGCTTGAATGTGAACTCAGCATTCCTGATGCCGCGTCGACCCTGAACATCAAAGCCGATCTTCAGACCCGGTGCGTCAACGTCTGGATGAACCTTCAGGCGCCGGGCGACCGACAGTCCACGAAGGCGAAACTAAACTGGGTCTTGAGACAACTTACGAAGACCGATGATCCTGATGTCCATGTCCGGGCGAATTGGCGGGGGCGCTCCGGATCGACCCAAACGCTGTTGAACATTCTGAATACCACGCCCGAAGCCATCGAGCATACCCAGAAGGGAGTTGTCCCCCGATCCTTCGACATTCTGTTGGTGCGGGATATGGCCGGGAAATTCTCCGGCAGCGGAACCTTTATCCTGGGTCTGGAAGAAGCAGTCCCGGCTTTCTACGAGCAGGTGGGGCAATATTTGAAAGCATGGCAACCAAGTGCGCCGAAGATCAAGGGCGACGACAAAGTAGTGAATGGGACGCAGAACGAAATCAACCTGACTCGTCAACAAGTCAGCTAAGCGAGAGCGTCGGTGAGGACTAATTCCAATGTTGGCACATTGGTGACATACCAATCGCAAACAGAATGGCTTTCGCGAAGAAAGTCTACGGGATTTTGCACTGCCACGTTTTTTCCGTGGACTTCCCCTGCGCATGGTTGATGAAAAGGAATGTGGCAATGCAAGACCCCCCATTGCTCAAGAGAAACCAGAAAGGTTGTGTGACGATCCTTAGAGGGCTGGCGGTTGCCTTTGGCCTTTTGTTGGTCATTGCTGGACCTGTGCTGCTCGTATTTCAGCCAAAGTCTCAAGCCGGCTGGGCGACAATGTTTGCGGGTTTGATTTTCATGGTGGCTAGCCGATTTGAGGAAATTCAGGAAATCGGTCTTGCATCTTTCAGTGCGAAGATGTTCGAGCGCCGGGTTGGACGTGCGGAGGATGCAATCCAAAACATCAAGCGACTAGCAAAAGAAAGTTCGCGGCTCGCATTAGCGTCAATTCAATTTGCCGGACGTATGGGTGGCTTCACGGACGAATACAAGACCAGGGTTCTGACGGACACCAGGCGATTGCTCGATGACCTGGATATCACAGAGGAGGAAATTGCGGAGGTCGAGAGTCTTTGGCATGCGGCGGTTGAGTTTGACTATGCGCATTGGACTTTGGGTCAGAGCAAAGTTCCCAAAGACCTTCCCCAAGAATTTAGACCGAGATGGGATAGCCTACGCGGTGGCGGCGTCGAAGGCCGTGCCAAACCCGAAGAAATTCGCGTACTCTTGAGCGACGCCGATATGCTCACCCCAGAGCGAGATGAAATACTTAAGGACTACGAATACTATGTGGCAACCCGCCAACATCGCCGGGAAGAGGCTTGGCGGCGGCGGCGCGAGCAAAATTAAATGGGATCAAACAAAGACCAAAAAGGTCGATACTGTTGATAAACTATTTTAGATAATTCGGTGACAGCATATAGATAATTCGGTGACAGCATACTAATTTATCAACATGTCAAGTTATTGAATTTTATAATGTTTCATTAGAAATTAGTATGCTGTCACCGAATTGTACCAGCGTCGCCGAGTGACGGCGCCCTTCGCGCCACGTAGTCGTCGAGCCTGGCGATCAGGGCTTGCCTCGAAGGGGCGCCGAGAAAGGACGCCAGGAACGAGTTTCTGGCAAGGGCGTGGAGCTGCTTCACGGTCAACCCCAACGCCTCCTGGACGGCCCGGTAATTTTCGTTCAGATAGCCGCCGAAATAAGCCGGATCGTCGGAATTGACCGTCACCAACAGGTTTTTTTGCATCATTTCCCGCAACGGGTGGCTCGGCATGTCCTTGACCACCCCCAATCTCAAATTCGACAGCGGGCACAAGGTCAGGGGCAGGCGGGTATCGGCCAAGCGTCTCGTCAACCGGGCATCGTCCAGCGAACGGATGCCGTGATCGATGCGGACAACTCGGAGTATGTCCAAGGCCTCCCAGACGTATTCGGCGGGTCCTTCCTCGCCGGCATGGGCGACGGCAAGGAAGCCCTCGGCGCGGGCGCGGGCGAACACCGCCTTGAATTTGCCGGGCGGGTGGCCGAGTTCGGAAGAATCGAGGCCGACGGCGGCTATCCGGTCTTTGTAGGCGAGTGCCTGGTCGAGGGTTTGCATGGCATCGTCTTCTTCAAGGTGGCGCAGGAAGCACATGATCAGCTTGGCGCTCACGCCGAGCTTCTCCTCGCCGTCGAGCAAAGCCCGATGGATGCCGTCGATGACCGTCGAAAAGGCTACGCCGCGGCCGGTGTGGGCCTGCGGATCGAAAAAGATTTCAGCGTGCAGGACCGTTTGTCGGCGGGCTTTTTGCAGATACGCCCAGGTCAGGTCGTAAAAGTCCCGTTCGCGGACGAGCACCGACATGCCCCGATAATAGAGGCCGAGGAAATCATCGAGATCGCCGAAATCATAGGCGGCCTCGAGCTCGTCGATAGACGCATAGGGCAGTTCGACGCCGTTTCTCGCCGCCATTTCAAACATCGGCCCGGGTTCGAGCGTACCTTCGATGTGCAAGTGGAGTTCGGCCTTGGGCAGGTGTTCAATGAAGGTTGAGATTGCGTTCATTGCCAACGTTTCCGGCCTTTCGGATCATCCGGGTCGTTTCCGGCCGCCGCCGCCGCCGACCATTTCTTTATATAATGTATTTTCCGTACATAATGCCGGTTGATGGCCGCTTCGGCGCCGGCTTTTTAGGATTTTCGAAAGCATGGGAACTTTCGAAAGTCCGCTTATAAGGAGTGAAAGGAAACTGGGTCTTGGTCAGCAAGCTTTTCGACGAAACCGAAATCGCCCGGCGGGTGGAAGAGCTCGCCCGGGAAATCGCCGTGGCCGTGGCCGGCGATTTCGCCATCGTCGGCCTGCTCACGGGAAGCTTCGTGTTCGTCGCCGATCTGATCCGCGTTCTCGACCGCGCCGGCCTCGCCCCCCGGATCGAGTTCATGAAGCTGAGCAGCTACGGCCACGGCAAGGAAAGTTCCGGCGCGCCGCGTCTGATCGGCGGCGCGCCGGAAGACGTCGCCGGGCGGCGGTTTCTTTTGGTCGATGACATCGTCGATACCGGGCGGACCCTCGATTATGCCAAGAGCCTGCTCGCCGGCAAGGGCGCCGCCAGGGTTTGGACCTGCGCGCTTGTCGACAAACCGAGCCGGCGGAAAATTGATTTTGCCGCCGATTTCGTCGGCTTCACCGTCGACGACGTGTTCATCGTCGGTTACGGCATCGACTATGCCGAGAACTACCGCCACCTGCCTTACATCGGCATCATCGATTGACGGGCAATTGGCGGCGGCGCGACGCGGCAAGCTCTTGCACTTGTGAATGCCGGCTTGCCGCCCGAAAGCGGTGGCCGGGGGGCATCATTACAATGGGCGCCGGCATCATGCCGGGATAAAAGGAAAAACACCCGTCAGCCGATCAGGCTTGGACGTGAACAACCTTATGAAACTCCACAGCTAGCGAAGGCAAGATAAGTTCGTTAGATGGACCCCGTCAGAGCGCGGTGGTAGATCGCTCCGTAGTCCTGGGCGTCCAGCGCCACCGGGTTGCCGCCAGCGGATGGGTCCCGAGCGGCGCGCTGGCCAACGGTGGCGGCCTCATCCGCGTTCAGGTCCAACTCGCCCAGGGTGTGGGGAATGGCGAGCTGCTCGCGGAACGCCAGGACCCAGTCCAGCACCGCGTCGAACCCCGGATCGGGCAGCGCCAGGACCCGGGCGACGCGCTCGACCGCGTCGCCAATGGCGTCGCGGTTGGCCACCATTACATAGGGCAGCAACACGGCGTTGGCGAGGCCATGATGCAGGTCGTACATGCCGCCGATGGCGTGCGCCAACGCATGCGCGCCGCCCAGGCCCTTCTGGAAAGCGGTCGCGCCCATGGACGCCGCGGCCAGCATGTCGGCGCGCGCTTCGATGTCGGTCCCATCGCGGAACGCGCGCGGCAGGGCGTCGGCGATCAGGCGCATGGCCTCCACCGCGATGCCGTCGGCCATGGGGTGGTAGCCCGGCGCGCACAAGGCCTCGAAGCCATGGACGAACGCATCCACCCCGGTCGCCGCCGTGATATGGGGCGGCAGGCCCACCGTCAAATCCGGATCGCCAATCACCCGCTCCGGCATCATACGCGGGTGAAAGATGATCTTCTTTTCATGCCTGTCGTCGGTGGCGATAACGCTGGCGCGCCCGACCTCCGATCCGGTGCCCGCCGTGGTCGGCACCGCCACCACCGGGGCCAGCCCCTCGGTCTTGACCCGAGTCCAGTTGTCGCCAACGTCCTCGAAATCCCACAGCGGGCGGTCCTGGCCAACCATCAGGGCAACCGCCTTGCCGACGTCCAGGGCGCTGCCGCCGCCGAACGCGATGACCCCATCATGCCCGCCTTGCAGATAGGCTTGCACGCCGCCGTTGACGTTGGCCCCGACAGGGTTGCCCTTGACGTCCGCGTAAAGCCCCGCGCCTGGAACGGAGTCCAGGGCCGCGCCGATCATCGGCAGGTCCTTAAGCCCCGCGTCGGTGACCAGCAGCGGGCATGTCATTCCCAGTTGGCGGCAGGCGTCGGGCAGAGTCTGGATCGCACCGGGCCCGAAGGTCACGGAGGTCGGATAGTTCCAGTTGCCGGAAATGACTTTGCTCATGGCCAGGCCCTCTTAGATGCTGGTGCGCAGGTGGAAACTTTTCGGCCGGGTCAGACTTTCGTAGCCAACCACCGAAAGGGTGCAACCGCGCCCCGAATGTTTCACCCCGGTCCAGGCCAGCGCCGGGTCCAGGTAATCGCAGCGGTTCATGTAAAAGGTGCCGGTATCGACCCGCGCGCCGATGGTTTGCGCGGCGGCCACGTCCGCCGTCCACACCGACGCGGTGAGCCCGAATGCACTGTCGTTCATCAGGTATACGGCTTCGTCGTCATTGCCGACTTTCATGATGCCGACCAAGGGGCCGAAGCTTTCCTCGGTCATCACCCGCATGGCGTGGTCCACATTGACCAGAACCTGAGGGGCGAGGTACGGCGTGCCGTCGCGGTGCGCGGCGAAGGCGGCCGGGTCGATCAGCGCCCGCGCGCCCTGGGCTTGGGCGTCGCCGGTCTGGCCGCGCACGAAGTCGGCCGCGGAGGTGCGCGCCATCGGCCCCAGGTTGATATCCGGATCGGTGGGATCGCCCAGGCGGTAGCGGCGCGTCAGATCCGCGAAGCCTTCGACGAAGTCATCGTAAACATCGGCGTGGGCATAGATGCGCTCGATCCCGCAGCACGACTGCCCGGAATTGAAGAACGCGCCGTCCACCAGGTTCTCGACCGCGTGATCCAGGTTCGCATCGGCGCGTACATAAGCCGGATCCTTGCCGCCAAGTTCCAACCCCGCGGCCATGAACTTGCCGCTGATGGCCTTTTGCACCGCATGCCCGCCCGCCACCGAGCCGGTGAAGTTGACGAAATTCACCCGTGCGTCCGCAATCAGGCGCTCGGCGCCCGCGTGGCTCAGGTGCAGGTACTGGAACACCCCCTCGGGCAGGCCAGCTCCGGCGAACGCCCCGGCAAGGCGTTCCGCGCAGAGCGGCGTCTGGTGTGAATGCTTCAACACCACCGCGTTGCCCGCCATCAGGGCGGGGATGACACCGTTCACGGCGGTCAGGTACGGATAATTCCACGGCGCTAGGATCGCCACCACGCCCAACGGGACGCGGCGGATGAATCGTTTCAAGCCATCCGTCGGCTCGGGCGTGATATCGCCCAGTGCCGTCGGCGCGATGGCCAACATGTGGCGGGCGCGTTCCTCGAAGCCATGCACCTCGCCGGGCGTCTGACTGATCGGGCGACCCATCTGCCAGGTGATCTCCCGCGCGATGTCATCGCCCTTGGCGACAAAGGCATCGACAGCTTTGGACAGCAGGTGTTGACGTTCGGCAAGATCAACAGTGGCCCAAGCGGCCTGGGCGCGGACGGCTTTGCTCAGCGCGGCGTCAATGTCAGATGCTCCCGATAAGGGCCGTTCGGCATAGACGCTGTTGTCGACAGGGGTGATGGTCCGAAGTATGCCGTTCATCGCGGCGCCTCTTTGCCCGTGACGATGCGAGCGGCCAGCAGCCGGTCCGGATGATCGGTGAACACCGAGTCCACGCCCATGTTGAACAGGGCCCCGGCCTCGACCGGGTCATTGACGGTGTAAACATGCAGCCGATGGCCACTGGCGTGCACCCCATCGACCAGCTCCTTGGTGACAAAGGCCGAGTAGCAATGCAGGCTCAGGCAGTTGTGGCGGTCGAGGAGTTCGCGCCACTGACCGGGCACGGCGTAGACGATGAGGCCCAAGGGGGTGTCCGGCATCAAATCGCCAAAGACGTCCAGCGCCGGGGTGCTCATGGACGACACCAGAATGCGCGCGTCGGCGGGCCACTTACTTTTCAGGGTGGCGGCCACGGCGCGCGCCGTGGGTTCTTCCCAACCCAAGGTGGGTTTGATTTCCAGGTTCAATGCGACGCCCTTCGATGCCACGAGTTCAAGCGCGTCGCTCAGCAACGGAATGTGTTCGCCCTTGAATTCAGGGGCAAACCACCCGCCCGCGTCCAAGGTGGCGATTTCCTCGGCGGTTTTCAGCACCACCGGGCCATGGCCGTCGGAACAGCGGTCCAGATTGAAGTCGTGCATGACCACTGGGTGGCCGTCACGGCTGATGGTGACGTCGAACTCCACCGCCCGTGCACCCAATTCGATGGCGCGGGCAATGGATGCCAAGGTGTTTTCCGGGGCGCTGCCGCAGGCACCTCGGTGGCCGATAATCCTCGGCAGGAAAGCGGGATGCTCTTCAGTCATGGCGCAAGCCCTTCACCAATAAATTCCGGTCATGCTGTAAAAAAAAACGCCTGATAACGCCAATCCACCCGACACCGTCATTAACAGCAAAGACAGGGTGTTGAGTTCCGGCGTCAGTCCTTCGCGCCGCCGCCATGGCCAAACTGGCGCTATCCAAAACACCCGTGAATTTTTTTGCCTTGCTCTAAAACATCGTTGGTTCTTCCCTTATTATCCCGCTACCTGTTCCACACGGGAACAAAAAAAAGCCCGCTATGCGGACGCCTGGAGTAAGCCATCTCCAACCGGTCATTTCACGGAAACATTGCACGTATATAACTGGGTGAAATATGCTGTACCCACGGCATTTGAGCACGCACCGCCAGGAGATACGCCATGGCACACGACGCTCCCCGCATCCTTGTCATCGACGGCTATCCCAAAGACGATCGCGATAACCTGGCCGGTTGCGGCATGGACACGGCGGGGGATTTGTACGTCGCGATGTTGAGCGGCATCTGCCCTCGGGCCAGCTTCGAGATTGTGTTTCCGTCCGACCCCGGGACCGCCCTGCCAGACGGAACTGGACTTGGCGATTTTGATGGTCTCGCGTGGACCGGCTGTTCGCTGACCATCCACGACGACAGCGATAAGCGTGTGCGGCGCCATATCGAACTGGCCCGTGAAGCCTATCGGGTGGGCGTACCGCAATTCGGCACCTGCTGGGGCATTCAGATTGCCGCCGTCGTCGCGGGGGGTGCCGTCGCCGCCAATCCGCGCGGGCGCGAAATGGGCATCGGGCGCAAGATCACCTTGAGTCCCACGGGACGCGGCCATCCATTTTATGAAAACAAGCCCATCACGTTTGACGGTTATGTCAGCCATTTTGATGAAGTCACGCATTTGCCGCCGGGCGCCGAAGTTCTCGCGGGCAATGCATTCACCCGTGTTCAGGCACTGAGCATACATCACGGGAACGGCATGTTCTGGGGGCTGCAATACCACCCCGAATACGATTTGTATCAGATGGCACGCCTGATCTATTGCCGTCGCGCCGCACTGACCAAGGAAGGCTTCTATACGGACGAGGCGAACGCACTGTCCATGGTCGAAAACTTCGAGCGGCTCCACCAAAACCCCGATGACAAGGCCTTGGCCTGGCAGTTGGGCGTAGAGCACGACCTGTTGATCGACACCGTTCGCCAGACCGAGCCGCGCAACTGGCTGGAACGTCTAGTCTCCTGTAACAACTAAATTGTAATGTTTTGATGGTTCGTTCTGTCAGGACACTAGCCGCTTTTGCAAAAAACCCTTGATTCCCAGTTCGTCCAGGATGATCTGTTCCTTGCGGGACAATTCCTCGGCCTGGCGCTTGTCGCGCTCGTCCTGGGCGATTTCGTATTTTTTGAGTTCCCGGTAGGCATCCCCGAGTTCCTCGCGGGCGGCGGCGATTTCGACCTCCGTTCCAGCGATGGATCCGGCGATCCGTTGGCGGCGCCCGATCACCGCCTCGGCGTAATTTCCATAGATGAATCCGACTTCCACCGGCGACGCCCCGGCGACCGCCTGCTCGTTCTTGATTTCAGCCTCGAGCCGCCGGCCCCGGTCTTCCAGACCGGCGACAAATCGGAGCAGTTCCGCCAGCCGGCGGCGCTTTTCGTCGACACCCCACCGATGGAGACGGATCAGGCTGTGTAATTCATTGGCCACGTTTCAAGCCCATCCCGGGATTCACGTCCCTCTGTTTTCATCGGTCGTCTGCAGTACGTTCGCCGCCCGCAGATCCAAAGCCGGCCGGGGACCCGGCGTGACTGGCGTTGCTTCTTCGGAGGCGGGCGAACCTTCGCCGGCTTCCGGCGGGGCCGCCGGCGCGGGGCCGCCGGGCCGTGGAGCTCCAGCCTGCTCGCCGGCATCCCGCATGCCAAGGATCTCGCCCATCATCCGGTAGCAGTCGGCAAGGCCGGTTTTCTCGTTTATTTCCTGTCTAAGGAAACCGTCGATAGCCGGGAAAAAATGAACGGCTTCGTCGACCAGGGGATCGCTGCCTTGACGGTAGGCACCCAAACGGATCAGTTCCGCCATATCCTCGTAAGTGGCGAGAATCTGGCGGGCGCGGGTGACGATGGCGTTTTCAATGTCGCTATTGCAATCGGGCATGGTTCTGGAGACGCTCCGCAGGACGTTGATGGCCGGGTAGCGGCCACGCTCGGCGATGGCCCGGTCGAGAACCACATGGCCGTCGAGAATGCCGCGCACGGCGTCGGCAACGGGCTCGTTATGGTCGTCCCCTTCCACCAGCACCGTAAACAGGCCGGTGATGCTGCCTTTGTCTCCGGTCCCCGGTCCGGCCCGTTCGAGGAGCCTCGGCAGTTCGGCGAAGACGGAGGGTGTATAGCCCTTGGAAGCGGGAGGTTCGCCGATGGAAAGGCTGATTTCCCGCTGCGCCATGGCGAAACGGTTAATGCTGTCCATCAGGCAAAGGACATCGTTTCCCCGATCGCGGAAAAATTCCGCCACGGCCATCGTCATATAGGCCGCTTGACGGCGGAGGAGGGGAGATTGATCGGAGGTGGCGACGACGACGACGCTACGGCGCATGCCCTCGGGGCCGAGATCGTCCTCGATGAATTCGCGCGCCTCGCGGCCGCGTTCACCGACCAAGCCGATGACGGTCACTTCGGCATTGGTGTAGCGCGCCATCATCGACAAAACCGTCGACTTGCCGATCCCGGAACCGGAAAAAATGCCCATGCGTTGGCCCCGGCAGCAAGTCAGAAAGGTGTTCATGGCGCGAATGCCGAGATCGATCTTGCCGCCCACCCGTTGCCTGGCATGGGCCGGCGGCGGCGGGCTGTGTACCGGATAGGCGAGCGAGCCGGTGGGCAAGGGCCCCTTGCCGTCGACCGGCTCGCCGAAAGCGTTGATGACGCGCCCAAGCCAAAGTTCGCCGGGATAAATGGCCGGATCGGTGGCGGTGATCTCGGCCCGGCACCCCAAACCGATGCCGGCGAGCGAACCAAACGGCATCAACAAGGCGCGGCCTTGGCGAAACCCCACAACCTCGCAGATCACATGGAGCCCGTCGCGGCCAACGACACGGCAGTGATCGCCAATGAACAAAGATCCCTCGACGCCATCCACCTCGACCATCATACCGATGACGGCGGTGACTTGGCCGTGGACCTGATAATCCGTTAGGCGGCGCACTTCGTTGACGATGTTGTTGGTGAAAACGGTCAACGGAAAAGCCTCGCTCGATGCCCCGGAAAACCGGTTCCGGCAACACCAGAAATATAGTCACCCTGAGTATGGAAAGGGAGTCTTTAAGGTTTGGTAAAATCCGTGCCCGCTGTCGTTTGCCGGCCCTGGCGACAAGCTGACCTTGAATGTCTTGTTCCCTCCATTTATGTTAAGATAAGTTAACGTATATGGTTAAACAATGCTCCAGGACCAGCCATGCGCGTACTCCTGGTCGAAGACGATCCAGTAACGGTGCAAAGCGTCGAGATGATGCTCAAATCCGAGGGGATGGTGGTCGATTCCACCGATCTCGGCGAGGACGGCCTGGAAATCGGCAAGCTTTACGATTACGACATCATCGTCCTCGATTTGATGCTCCCCGACATCAATGGCCTGGAGGTTCTGAGAAGGCTCAGGGACAGCCGCATAGAAACCCCCGTTCTCATCCTCTCCGGGCTCGGGGAATCGGAGAACAAGGTCAGGGGGCTGGGCATCGGCGCCGACGATTATCTGACCAAGCCCTTCGACAAGAAAGAATTGTTGGCCCGCATCCAGGCCATCGTCCGCCGTTCCAAGGGACACGCTCAGTCGATCATCCGCACGGGCAGGCTGAGTGTCAATCTGGATGCCCATACCGTTGAAGTGGACGGCCAAGCCGTCCACCTGACCGGCAAGGAGTACGGAATCCTCGAACTGTTGAGCTTACGCAAAGGAACGACATTGACCAAGGAGATGTTCCTCAATCACCTTTACGGCGGCATGGACGAGCCGGAATTGAAGATCATCGATGTCTTCATCTGCAAACTGCGCAAGAAGCTGGCCACCGCCACCGGCGGCGAAAACTACATCGAAACCATTTGGGGCAGGGGCTACGTTCTGCGCGACCCGGAAGGCGAATCGGAGCAAGAACGAACGCCGGCCGAATCTTAACCCCCATTTCCCAAATGACCACACCTTTAACTGACCTTTCATCATGATTCTGCTATAAGAATCATTACGTTATAGGCGGATTTGGGATGTTGATATGGCTCATCCGATGGGTGAATCGAAAGA